>Ga0364867_10707_pt1 | contig 13970 bp, 14 predicted proteins | sample ExccelAu500001D4_3_FD_206915 | JGI IMG/M metagenome (GOLD analysis project Ga0364867, IMG submission 206915) | Enriched cells from Trout Bog Lake Hypolimnion, Wisconsin, USA - BchlTB.Aug13.5000.01.D4 | ecosystem: Environmental > Aquatic > Freshwater > Lake > Hypolimnion/Profundal zone | place...
CATGCGTACAGGTTTGAGGATGCCAGTTTCGCAGTAACCATTGTTTGCGACGGAATTCAGTAGTTATTTCGGTCCGGCTTTGTCGATTTTCGTAGCAACCCTCACTCCAAGCGAGCGTTCAAGACCCTCGTCATCGACAGGGTTAGCTGATTCGGCAACTGTAGCTGAGGATGACTTAAATCATGATTGCGTTCCAGACGCAATCATGGAAGGTGGACCGGCAAATTTTCTCTGAAACGCTTCGGTCTCTCTGTTCTGACTGCACTCTGATCTGTCCTGAGTGCCTCTTTCTTCCCAATTCTGACCTTGTTCTAATGCTCCCCCCTCACTTCCGGTCCCCCAACTGCAACGCTACTGGTCGGACGGGAGATGCCTGAATGGACAGTGGATATTATGCTGCGATGACCGGGCTTTTGGCGCGAACCCAGGCTCTGGATACGGCTGCCGCCAATCTGGCCAATGCCCAAACCCCAGGGTATCGGGCTGAGCGAGAGCATTTCCGCTCAGTCCTGCTAGGTCCGGATGCATTGGACTCGCAGTTGGGGCGAACCGTGAACAACTTTGGCCTGTTGGGTGGCGATCGGCTCAGCATGGCTCAAGGCGAGTTGCAGCAGACAGGAAACGCTCTCGACCTGGCTATTGAGGGCGAGGGTTTTTTCGAGGTTCAGACGAAGAATGGACTTCGCTTTACCCGCGACGGCAGCTTTCACCGCACTCAAGGTGGACTGCTTGTGACTGCGGCGGGGGAGCCAGTGTTGTCGACGACCGGGCAGCAGATTCCTGTTCCACCTGGAGAGGTTTCAGTGGGAGCGAATGGAGCGCTCTCGGTGGCTGGAGGTACGGCAGCCACGGTTGGCGTCTTTACTTTTCCAACTGGAACTCAACTTACCCCAGAGGGAGCGAACCGGTACGTTCCACCCGAAGGGATCCGGCCTGTGCTTTCGAAGGATGCAGCGATCCATCAGGGAGCTATTGAAGCAGCAAACGAGAATGTGATCCAGGGGACCCTTGACTTGATTGTCATGCAGCGCCAGGCGGAGATGATGCAGAAGGCGCTCACAGTCTTCCACACCGAATTCAACAAGATAGCCACCGAGGATTTGCCCAGGGTATGAAGTGCAGTGCCCGCAACCTCTTTCTAGAGCGGAGAAGACATGATTCGAGCCCTTTATACAGCAGCAAGCGGCATGAGCGCTCAGCAGATGAATCTGGATACGATTGCCAACAACCTGGCCAACTCATCTACCACCGGCTTCCGCCAGTTGCGCCTGCAATTCCAGGACATGATCTACCAGAATCTTGTTACGCCGGGGGCCGCACAGAGCCAATCCACGGTCTCAGCAGGGCTACAGATCGGTTTGGGAACCAAGTCAGCGGCCACCGAGGTGATCATGACGCAGGGGGAGTTGAACCAGACCAGCAATCCTCTTGATGTAGCCATTGAAGGATCGGGGTTCTTTGAGGTACAGCGGCCAGATGGAACCATAGCCTACACGCGCGCCGGTCAGTTCCATCAGAACAATCAGGGCACAATAGTAACGACCGACGGCGATCCATTGCTGCCCAACATCACCATTCCTCCCAATGCCACCTCGGTCACCATCACTCAGTACGGAGTTGTGAACGCAACCCTTCCGGGGCAGCAAAACCCATCGCAGCTCGGACAGATTCAACTGGCAACGTTTCCTAACCCTGGGGGCCTGGAAAGCATGGGCTCAAACCTGCTGCAGGCCTCACTTAGTTCTGGTGATGCGGTGTTGGGGAATCCGGGCGGGGCCGAAGGGATGGGGACCCTTCAGCAGGGGTATCTGGAAAATTCAAATGTGGACGTTGTAACCGAGTTTGTGCAGATGGTATTGGCCCAGCGGGCCTATGAGTCAAACTCCAAAGTCATCAAAGCCGCAGACGATATGTATTCCCAAGTGAACAACATGACCAGGTAAGGAAGAAGCGGGAAATGGCCAATCGGCGTGGCGGAGATCGAATGAGGACGGTACGCATAGTCGAAAGAGGGCTGGTGTTTTTGGCATCTGCAACGCTGCTTGCGGCTTGCGGCAAGATGTCATTCGGGCAGACGAGTGGTGCGATGAACTCACCTCCTCGATTGCTGATCTCATCGTCCAGGCCTGCCACTAATCGAGCAATCGCTTTAGACAAGGTTGTTCGAGAGATTGACGATCCAAACACTGGCGGCCATTGGGTTCTGGCCCGAGACCTGGAGCACCCGCAAGGTCCGGGCCGATTGTTCCTTCTCGCGAACCTTGGTGACCGGGCTGAGAGTTCCCATCTTGGCGGGCTGTCAGGCGTAATTCCAGAATTCAATCCGGCATTACTCCGTCCCGTAATTCGCACGGGTGACCGGGTAGTCGTCGAAGAAAACACGCCGGTTGCAGAAGCTCGACTGGAAGCTGTGGCACTTGGGCCTGCGGCTAAGGGGAGCGCATTCAACGTACGGTTGAGGATTGGCGGCAAAGTCGAACGCGCAGTAGCGTTGAGTCCCGGCCGCGCAGCCTTTTATGTGGACGTGAAGGTGAGTCCATGAGCGCCCATCTGTTTAAGGCTATCGTTTTCTGCATGGTGGCTGCAATCTCAGTGCCGTCATCAATGCCTGGACTTGATAAGAAGAAGCTGCTCATGCCGGCCGCGAAGGTAACCCCGCCTGAGGCGGCTCTTCACGCCTATGTCGAGAGGGTGCGGGCACAGCAGGCGGCTGAGGTGCGGACTCCGGGCTCAATCTGGAGCCCCGAGGGCCGTCTGGTTCGATTGGGCACAGATGCCAAGGCTGTCCGATTGCACGATGTGGTATCGATCGTAGTGACAGAAAGTCTGGCGGCCTCGACCGATGGACAGGTGAAGAACTCCCGTGCCTCGAACGCCAACTCTGGGCTAAGTTCATTCTTCGGCAAGCTGAAAGCCTCGAACACCTTGCAGAACCTGCTTGGGATGACCGCGAACTCTGGCCTGACGGCGCAAGGCCAGAGCACTACCAACTCAAGTCTGGCGACTACGTTTGGCGGCGAGGTTGTGGATGTACTTCCCAATGGAATGCTGGTTGTGCAGGCTACGCGGCAGTTGACCTTCTCGCAACAGACCCAACTGATCAAACTACGCGGCCTGGTGCGGCCGGAAGACGTAAGCGCGCAGAATCAGGTCCTTTCTACAGCCATGACGGACCTTGAACTGGAGGTGACGGGCAAGGGCATCGTCAACGACTCCACATACAGGCAGAATCCGATTGTGCGTCTCATCGAAAAGCTGCTGGTGTTTTAGAGGCAAGGAACAAGGAATAGGAACCGGGCCGGAGATTGGCGATGCGAATGAAGAATTGGAATTGGAAAAGACAATCCGCTGGATGCTTCTGGAGTTGGCTCGCTCTCGCGGCAGTGTTGACTCAGGCCGACATGCGGAGCCATGCACAGGCTGTGCCGCATTTGGCGCGGGTAAAGGATGTTGCCACTATCGATGGTATCCGCGACAACCAGTTAGTGGGCTATGGGTTGGTGGTCGGGTTGCGTGGCACTGGGGACAGTTCGCAGACGGTCTTTCCGGCACAGACTCTGATTTCGGCGCTGGAGCGGATGGGCATCACCGTGCCCCAGACCGGCTCAAACAGCGCCAGCAACATGCAGGTGAAGAACATGGCCGCGGTTTTTGTGGTGGCCACGCTGCCACCCTTTACCCGGCCCGGCTACAAGATGGATATCACCTGCTCGTCGGCCGGGGACGCGCGTTCGCTCGAAGGGGGCATCCTGCTGATGACGCCGCTCTATGGGCCCGATGGACAGATCTACGCCCAAGCGCAAGGCGCGCTGGTGCTAGGCGGTTACATGGCATCCTCAGGGGGGAATACACGACAACTTAACCACCCGACTACGGCTCGCATTCCCGGCGGAGCGCTGGTGGAGCGGCCAGTACCATTCGACTTGAAGCAAATGCACATAGTGAGCGTGATACTGAATGATGCCGATTTTCACACTGCCGAAAGGATGGCAGCATCCATTGACAAGGCGCTAGGTTCAAGCCGCGCCCATGCGGTGGATAGCCGCCGGGTGGAAGTTACTCCAGCACCGGAGGAGGATGTGGCGGCACTGCTGGATCGTGTGGAAGCAGTGGAAGTAGAGGTCTTTCCAAGGGCGAGGGTAGTGGTAAATGAGCGCACGGGGACGGTCGTGATCGGCGGCACGGTTCGGCTCCAACCGGTCTCCATTTTGCATGGAGGGCTGTCAGTAAATGTAATGACCGAAACCAAGGTCTCACAGCCAAACGCACTTTCTACGGGGACAACACAAGTGGTTCAACAAACCACAGTGCAGGCTCTGGACAAGCCGGTGAACCGCATCGACTTGAAGGAAGGGGCGACCGTGGAGGATTTGGTCCAGGAATTGCAAAGAACCGGAGCGGGGGCGCGGGACGTGATTTCTATTTTGCAGGCCATGAAGGAGGCCGGCGCCCTGGAGGCCGACCTGGAGGTGCTTTGATGCGAGCCATGATCACAGCAACCGTGGCCGGGAGCGCGGACAGTGGAATCAGGCCGCAACCGCGACTGGTGCGGGCGGCGCACGAGTTTGAGGCACAGATGATGAAGGAGTTAATGAAACCCATGACCGCAGGGGACGCGCTTACCAGCGAGGACAATGAATCTGATGCGGGTGCGGGTGGAGCTTTGGGAGAGTTTGCTTCAGAAGCGTTGGGGCGCGCTTTGAGCGAGCAAGGAGGATTTGGAATTGCCAATCAAATTGTGCAGGATCTCTCCCATTCCGGTAACAAGAACGAAACAGGGAAAGTAACCGGAAATCTACATAGCAATACCGTAATATGCGCCGTCAAATGACTAAAGTGATTAGCAGCCACGCCGATAGGACCAGCAAGGAGCAATGGGTATGGATATTCGAAACAGTCTTGATGGATTGAAGTCGCTTTTGGGAGCAACGCCAGCAGCCACGTCCGAGGCGCAGCGGCCGAGGAGTGGAGCGGCACAAGGCAGCGCGATGGGCAGCGATCTGGCAACGTTCAGCAGCGCAGGCAGCGAAGTTTCGCAGACGGCCGCCGATTCCGGAATAAGGATGGACAAAGTAGCCAGCATTCAGGCGGCGCTGGCGGCGGGAACATACAACGTGCCGGCTTCTGTCGTGGCCTCAAAAGTTGTGGACGCAATGCTGGGCAGCAGTCAATAGCCTTGGCAAAGGTCCGACCAAGCAGCAACGGACGGCGGATGGGCTTTGCCTTGCATCGCGGAGGAGGGAAGCGACGGTTGCGGAGGATAGCGCTCGAATCATCTGGAATGGAAACCGGTCCGGTAGCGAAGAGAGGAAGCGCAAAATGCAGGATCCAATTGAGCAACGGATGCTTCCGGGTCTCAAGGAAGTTCTGGCAGAGGCTTCGCAGGCGCTGGCTCGACTCGATGCAGACCGGCTGGAGGAACTCGCGCTTTCATGCCAGGCCTTGGTAGGCGCCCTGGAGCCATCGGGATCTCGAGGACGCGAGGAACTTGTTCGGCAAAGCAGGGAAGCCATGTCGGATATGGGAGTGTTTGCCAGGGTGCTGCAGGCGACCCGAGCTAACCTGAACGTGATGAATCGGTTGCGAGAACTCCGCGAGGGGCAGTTGGAATACGGCGAGTTGCAGGCGCGGGGTTGCGTGGGGATGGAGAGCCGGCGTGGCGACAATTAGCTCGGTATTCAGCGTGATATCGCAGGCTTTGGATGCCGATCAAGCGGCTCTGAGCATTGTGGCAAACAACGTTGCCAACGCCAACACCACCGGCTACACAAGGGAAGTGCCAAACTGGCAGGAGAACCAGCCGATTGAAATCGGCGGTGTCTCTTATGGGGCTGGAGTCACCGAAACCGGCGCCACTTCGGTGCGGGACAACGTGCTGCAGGAGCGATTGACGCAACAGCAGCAGTTGGCATCGGCTTCGGGCTCGCGGCTGACGGCCCTTAATACGCTCCAAGCTCTGTTCACTCCGGCATCGGGGTCAACCAGTTCTACGGCTGGCGATATTGGGAGCGACATCACCAGTTTCTTTAGTTCTTTTTCGTCGCTTGAGGTCAATCCTGGCAACGATGCACTTCGTCAGCAGGTGCTTTCCTCGGCAACAACATTGGCCGGCGACGTGTCGAATGCAGCGGCGGGTCTGAATTCCCAAAAGGCGGCTTTGGATCAGGAGGCGGCGGGGGTGACCAGCCAGGTGAATGCGCTGACTGGGGCAATAGCCCAACTGAACCAGCAGATTCAGTCAACCTCCGCCACGGCAGATGCCGGAACGCTTGAAGACCAACGCCAGCAGGACCTAAGCCAGCTTTCTCAATTGATTGGGATTAACCAGGTCACGACAGAGAACAACGGGCTGTCGATTACCACGACATCCGGTCAATTGCTTGTCTCCGAGGGGTCGAGCGTCCCGCTGACGAGCGGCAATTCAGGTGGAGTAACTCACTTCTTTGTTGGAACAACGGATGTTACCTCGCAGTTAGCAAGTGGGGGAGGGGAATTGGGCGGGTACCTGACAGCGCGCGACGGGGACATTCCCAACGTGTTGGCCTCTCTCGACCAATTGGCTTACAGCGTTTCAACGCAGGTGAATACCCTTAACAACGGGGGAACCGACTTGGCTGGGGACAGCGTCAATGCGGGCAACATCTTCTCTCAACCCCAGCAGGTTTTGGGCAGCGCGGAGGCAATGAGTGTGGTAGTGAGGGACCCCAACCATATTGCCGCGGCGGGGTCGGGACAGGGAACCGGTGACAACTCCAACGTAGTTGCGATGGCGAAGCTGGCTAGCCAGTCGGTTGTGGACGGCCAAAGTCCTACCGATTTTTACTCGAGTATGGTGACCAAACTAGGTTCGACCGTCTCCGGGGTAGAAGCTGAGAATACGGCGCAAAACGCTTCAGTAACTCAGCTAACTACACAGAATAGTGCCCTTTCCAGCGTCAATCTGAACGATGAAGCTGCCTTCATGCAGCAATTCGAGCGCAGCTATCAGGCAGCTTCGCAAGTTTTCACGATGTTGGACAAGATAATGGCCTCGGCACTGAACCTAGGCACTGAGACGGCTGTTTCTTAGGCTAGTCGGGGTACGGGACACTGGCGGCCAAGGCTTGCTGGGCGATTGAGTGAGTTGGAGGAACTGAATGCGAGTGGATCCTTTTTTTGTTACAAACCTTGTGGAACCGCTCGACCAGACCCAGCTTTCCGAGCAGCAATTGACGGCTGAGCTTTCCAGCGGGGTTCGTGTGAATTCGCTCAGTCAGGACCCAGTGGCATCTGGAGAGAACGTGTTGCTGCTCAACCAGATACAACGGGACGACTCTTTTACGCAATCGTCAAGCCTTGTTCAGGGCAAGTTGCAGGTGACGGATTCGGCGCTGGGCAGCGTGGTTTCCCAATTGACTCAGGCGATTTCGTTGGCCACCAGCGCCAACAATGGCACCATGAATTCCAGCAACTTGAAGTCAATCTCGAATCAGATTGACGGAATTCGAGAGGAGGTGCTTGCGCTGGCAAACACGAACTATCAGGGGCAGTACATTTTTGCAGGAGGCCAGACTTCTAATACGCCGTTCACCATGTCGAGTGGCACATCTCCAGCCACGACCACGTATAGCGGGGACGGAGATGTCAATTCTCTCCAGACGCCCAATGGTCAGAGTATTCAACTGAATGTGCCGGGAGACCAGATATTCGCGGCCAGCGGAGCCAACGGCGTTTTTGCGGCCCTAAACAAGCTGGTGGCCGACTATGCGAGTGGCTCTCCCAGCGCCTCTGCTGTGACCGACACCGAGGCACTTGGCTCGGCACTCAATTACGTCTCCCAACAGCGGGTCGTGGTCGATAGCTCGCTCTCGAAGCTTACCGCGGCGTCAGTAGCGGTAGCCAGTGAGAAGGCACAACTAACCGTCGCGCAGACCAACCTCATGCAAGCCGATGTAGCGCAGGTGGCCACACAGCTCTCCCTCTCCGAAACTCAGCAGACGGCGCTTGAGGCCGTTATTTCGCAGTTGGGTTCGAATAGCCTTTTTAGCAAGCTTTAGCAGACTATGTTCTTTTGGGAAATTTACCTTTAAGGCAGGTTTCGTAACCGGTCTCAATTCAAGGGCCCCAGTGATTGCAGGTTTGTGCGTGCTGGCTGCAAACCGACATTGCCGGGTCGCAGCCGTCTATACTCTATGCAAAAGGACATATCTTGCTAGCTCCTATCCGATTTCTTTGGAATGCAACGCGCGGCCACCGGTTAGCTCCCTGGCGGAGCGAATACTTTCGCTGGCGTGTCGAGACCTACTCTGGCATGCCGGCCGAGACATTGACTACCAAGGACGTTCTGAGTTTTCTGTGGGCACAACGTTGGGAGTTCTTGAGCTACCTTGCCTGGGTGAACCGACTTGACCGCGAAGTGCACAAGCGGGTGTGAGCCGTTAGATAATTCAGCATTCAGCTTTCAGGCCTCAGCGATCAGTTCTCCGAATCAAGGTTCAGGAGGCGGCGTACAAGACTCAATAAATTCTGCCGACTTGCCGCTGGGAACCGCTGAATACATACTCAAGGAACTGGACACTTACCGTAACGAACAGACAGGGAGATAATTCTCGCATGAGGTTCCTATCTTTCAGTCTGCCGTTTATTACGTCCTCGGCACTACTTTTCACCAGCATGGCTGTAGCGGCGCAAGAGTTGCCTCCGCCGGAGCCGCCTCAGCCTTTGCCTGCAGTACACGCTGACGCTCCGACACTGCGCGTAACAACGAACGAAGTTTTGGTGCCTACACTGGTTGAAAAGCGTGGAGGCGGCATTGTTTACGGGCTCAAGCAAGACGATTTTGTCTTGGAAGATAATGGAGTTCCGCAGAAGGTTCGCGTGCAGGAAGAAATGGACACGGCACCCGTTTCGCTTGTGGTGGCCGTCGAAGAGGGTGGAGTAAGCGTCCTTGAATTCGACAAGCTGGCCAAACTCGGCCCACTGCTGGATCTGTTCCTCTCCGACGGTAGAAGCCAGGCGGCCCTGGTGGGATTCGATTCCAAACCCCATCTCATACGCGACTACACGCACTCCAGCGAAGATGTGAATGAGGCGCTGAAGCACCTGGAACCCGGTAACGGAGGCTCGGCGATTCTGGATACCGTGAGTTATGCCGTAGATCTGCTCGAATCGCAGCCCAAGGAATATCGCCGCGTCCTGCTGTTGATCAGCGAGGAGCGGGACCACGGCAGCAAGCACAGCAAACCTGAACAGTTGGCGAGAAAGATTGGCGGATCCGATGTGCTGGTGCTGAGCGTGTCGTTTTCTCCGGTGAAAGCTGAGTTGCTTCATGACGTCAAGGACAACGGTGACAATCGGACAATGAGCATGATTTCGACGCTGTTTATGGTTGTGCAAGCATTCAAGAAGAATGTGGCCAAGGAGGTTGCCCTGATGAGCGGAGGGGAGTACACCACCTTCACTGGAGACAAAGGGTTTGAGCAGCGCGTTGTGGAGTCTGCCAAGCACGTACGAAACAGGTATTTGCTGACTTTCAGCCCCACCGATCTGACTCCCGGCCTCCATACGATTCGAGTGAGGACGAAAGAGGATTTTGGCGCCAAGATCGTCGCAAGAGCCAATTATTGGTTGGTACAGGACCAGTAGGAAAGCGGTTGGTGGGGCGCTGAGTACCAACCAGATTCCATACGGCCTGGCAGATGGCGCAAGCCCGCGCATTCATGGTAATCTCACCTTAGACACTTAAGAGTGGACTGAGAACGCAAGAGGAGTAACACACGCCGTGCTGGCGACCGCAAAGAAAACTACCCTGATTGAACGCTTCCGCACTCACGATACGGACACCGGTTCGCCGGAGGTTCAGATCGCGATTCTGAGTGAACGGATTGGCGAGTTGACCGAGCATTTTAAAACACACAAGAAAGATCACGCTTCCAGGCGTGGACTTTTGATGCTGGTCAGCAAGCGCCGCCGCTTGCTGGATTACCTGAAGACGCATGATACCGATCGCTATCGCGACGTTATCGGCAAACTCGGTATCCGCAAGTAACCCGAAAGTTAACCTTGAACAGGAAGAGCCCAGACCGGATATTGGTCACGGCCCCCGTTCCACCCAGAACCTGGGGTCATGGTGTACCTGGCGAACTGCAACCGTTGCCAGGGCTCGCGCACAGCCATATGCTGTGCGCAGCCTTGGTGCGTTGGCCGGCCCGCAGGCCGGGAGAATCCGCTCCCCCGCGCACTTTTCACGCAATTGGCCACTCTTTTGCGCGCGTCCTGCTTCCCCGTCAGGCCCTTCGCCTACATTTCTGCACCATCAAGCTTCTTCCAACTACAAGTTTCCCAAGCGAAAAAACGAAACGAGGACTCTATGTCTACCAAGCATGAAGTAGCCGTCGAGCTTGCCGGTGGCAAGCGGCTGGTATTTGAGACCGGCCGCATGGCCAAGCAAGCCTCTGGCGCCGCCCTGGTGACTACAGGCGAGACCGTTGTTCTGGCCACTGCCGTGGCTTCTCCCGACCCCAGGGAAGGCATCGACTTTTTCCCGCTCACGGTAGATTACCGCGAGTACACATACGCCGGTGGGCGCATTCCCGGCGGATTCATCAAGCGAGAGGGCCGGCCTAGCGAAAAAGAAGTTCTTACCTGCCGCCAGATTGACCGCCCCATCCGCCCGTTGTTCCCTGATGGTTTCCGCAATGAAACCCAGGTGATTGCCCTGGTTTTCTCCGCTGACAAGGAGAATGACCCCGATGTAGTGGGCATCAATGCCGCCGCTTGCGCATTGGCTCTTTCCGACATTCCTTTCAGCGCCACTGTTGGGGCTGTCCGTGTAGGCCGCGTAAATGGCGAGTTCGTCATCAACCCGACATATGCAGAGCGCGCTGATACGACGGTCAACATAATGGTCGTCGGACACAAAGACGGCATCGTGATGATCGAGTCAGGCGCCAAGGAGGAGACCGAAGAGGTCATCCTGGCAGCTATCGAGTTTGCGCATGTCGAAATCAAGAAGATTGTTGCAGCTATCGACGAGTTGGTTGCCCTAGCCGGAAAGCCGAAGCGCGCCTTCACGGCACCCGAGTTTGACTCAGCCTACTTCGGTGAGCTCGAAGCGAAGATCGAAGGTCGGCTCAAGGATGCTCTGGACACCAAGACCCATAGCAAGCTGGAAAGCCAGACTCTGATCAAAGAGATCAAGGACGAGTTGACAGCCAGCTTGCCCGCTGACGATCCTGGGGCGAAGAAGAAGCTTGCTCACTATTATGAGAAGTTGCGCGAACGTATCTTCCGTGAGCAGGTCACCAAGGACCGGATCCGTCCCGACCGCCGAGCTTTCGACGAGATTCGCGAAATCACCATTGAGACCAGCGTTTTGCCTCGCACGCACGGTTCGGCGCTGTTTACCCGCGGCGAGACGCAAGCCCTGGTTACGGCTACGCTCGGCACCATGGACGACGGCCAACGGTTGGAGAGTTATGAAGGCGAGAAGAAGAAGCCCTTCATGCTTCACTACAACTTCCCACCTTTCTGCGTAGGCGAAACGGGCCGTATGGGCGGCACTGGCCGTCGCGAAATCGGTCACGGAGCACTGGCGGAGCGCGCTATTTCCGCAGTTCTGCCCAACGCGGAAGAGTCACCCTACACGATCCGAATCGTCTCGGACATCCTTGAATCCAACGGCTCTTCGTCGATGGCTACGGTTTGCGGCGCCAGTCTCGCGCTGTTTGACTCCGGCATCGCTCTCAAGGGCGCCGTGGCCGGTGTGGCCATGGGTCTGGTAAAGGAAGGCGACGACTACGCCATTTTGACCGATATTGCCGGCGCGGAAGATCACTACGGCGATATGGACTTTAAGGTAGCCGGAACCCGCAAGGGCATCACCGCGCTGCAGATGGACATCAAGATCGGCGGTCTGACACGCGAGATTCTCGAACAGGCCATGGAACAGGCGCGCCGGGGACGGCTATTCCTGCTGGACAAGATGGACGCGGCGCTTGACGGGCCGCGGACTGAGCGCTCGGCTTATGCACCACGCATTGAAACCGTGATGATTCCCACCGACAAGATTCGCGATCTGATTGGAAAGGGTGGCGCGACCATTCGCGGCATCATTGAACAGACAGGCGCCAAAATCGATGTGGACGATACTGGCCGAGTCAATGTTTCCTCTTGCGACGGTGAGGGCCTGAAGAAGGCACTCGAAATGATCGGCAACATCACCGCAGTGCCCGAAGTCGGCAAGATCTACCTGGGCAAGGTGGTTCGTCTGGCTGAGTTCGGCGCGTTTGTCGAGCTCTTCCCCGGCACAGATGGCTTGTTGCACATCTCCGAGATCGCAGAACACCGCGTCAAGGAAGTGAAGGACGAGTTGCGTGAAGGCGATCAGGTGATGGTGAAGGTTCTAGCTATCGAAGGGAATCGCATCAAGCTCAGCCGCAAGGCGCTGATCAAGGAGCAGAAGGCCAAGTTGGCCCCATCGGCTCCTGCAGCAGAGGCGGGCGAAGGTGAAATCGAGGCTTCCGAGTCTTTCGCTGCTCCCGCCGCACCTGCCAAGCCCCGCAACGAATTCGACGAGCGCCAGCCGAAGTCAAACCAGAGCACGATTCTCATCGAGGGTGGTGAGGATTTTGACGAAGAAGAGGGCGAGGAATTAGACGAGGAAACCGAGCCGAACTTCAACCGCGTCGAGGGTGCACCGGTCGTGGTCGGTCAACCAGCAGTCGCAGGACGTCCACCGGCGAACAATAGCAATCGTCGCAGGCGTCGTCGCAGGCCCGGTGGACCTGGTGGCGGTCGAGGACCTGGCGGCGGCCAGTAACTCGCGCGGCTCACATTAGCCGATAAACAGAAGAGGCCCGGAATTCAATCCCGGGCCTCTGTTTGTCTTCAGGGTAGCCACCCGGTTGGGGGGATCTGCAGAAATCGGCTCAAATCCACCACTCCTACCTCGATTCTGAAAGGCAGTTGCGAATAGAATTGGCCAATCGGAAACCAATCAAAAAGCCTCTTTTGTGCTATGGCACGAGACTTCGGAGCGCGTTTGGGTAACCTACTGGTGAGTTCGCCCGGTAATCGATTGGATTACCGTAATGGAAAAATGCTCGACTTGTTCTCATTCTCAACTAGACTCACAATGATGGCTGCCAGTCTCTATATCGTTGTGGAAGGGGAAGACCCGGGTTTCGACACCTTTGTAAATGGTCAGGCGTTGGCCCGAAATGAAGACGCCCTTGAGAAGCTGGCTGAGAGGCTGAAAGTCAAACCACTGCTCGAGTTCTTTTCGGCCGACGAGAATTCCATGGCGCTCTTGCTTGAGCAGGGAGCAGGGAATCCGACCTGGGCCCGTTGCCTGCCGGAACCGCAGTGGTTTGATGCTTCGGATGGGCTCTTGACTATTCGCACCCTGATTGGCTTCTTGGCCGCAACCCCCGCCGCACTTGGGTCTGAAACCCAGCCTGTACTATTCGAACTCCGCGAGTATGAGCGCGTTCTTCACAAGACAGCCCAGCGCGAATTGCATTGGCATTTGGCCGTTAGCTGGCGTTAGATTCAGCCCGCATTTACCTCGTTATCTCGGGCGCTGAAGATGTTGCCCATGCGCTTGATCTGAGCGCCGACACCTGCGAGCTTCTCCTCGATGCGCTCATAACCGCGATCCATGTGATAGACGCGGTCCAGAATGGACTCGCCATCTGCTACCAATGCCGCGAGCACCAAGGATGCTGAAGCTCGCAAATCAGAGCACATCACGGCCGCAGATGAAAGCCGAGTGAACCCGCGGACGGTTGCGGAATGGCCCTCCACTTTGATGTTGGCCCCCATCCGCACCAGTTCCTGAACGTGCATGAAGCGGTTTTCGAAGATGTTTTCCTTTACCAGGCTTACTCCATCGGCCTGCGTGGCCAAGGCCATGTATTGGGCCTGCATGTCGGTCGGGAAGCCGGGATATTCTTCTGTGGAGATGTCGGCTGCATGTAGTTTTCCGTTGG
>Ga0364867_10708_pt1 | contig 13949 bp, 9 predicted proteins | sample ExccelAu500001D4_3_FD_206915 | JGI IMG/M metagenome (GOLD analysis project Ga0364867, IMG submission 206915) | Enriched cells from Trout Bog Lake Hypolimnion, Wisconsin, USA - BchlTB.Aug13.5000.01.D4 | ecosystem: Environmental > Aquatic > Freshwater > Lake > Hypolimnion/Profundal zone | place: USA...
AGGGAAAGGGTGTACCCGGTAGGCAGGCTCGACCGGAACACTACGGGACTGCTGCTGTTCACCAACGATGGGAACATTGCCAAAAAACTGACGCATCCGAAGTACGGGATAAAAAAGATCTATCATGTGGAACTTGATAAATCACTGAGTAAAGCTGACCTTGAAACGATAAGGAAAGGGCTGGAGCTTGAAGACGGAAAGATCGAGGTCGATAAGATAGAATACATTGAAGATTCGAAATCCAGGAAAGAAATTGGTCTGGAGCTGCATTCGGGCCAGAACCGTATCGTAAGAAGGATCTTTGAGCACTTTGAATACAAGGTGGTGCGCCTCGACCGTGTATACTATGCCGGCCTCACCAAGAAAAACCTTCCCCGTGGCCACTGGCGGATGCTGGAAGAAAAGGAAATCAATCTGCTTAAAATGATCAGCGCCTGAAATAATCTCAAAAAATGTCATGAATCCGATCAGTATTTTCATTGTAGAAGATGAACTTTTAATATCGGCCAACCTTAAATCCCAGCTGCAGAGTTTCGGGTATCAGGTGCTGGGATCCAGTACCAAAGGCGAACAATGTTTACAGGACATAGAAAAGCTTTCAAAAGAAGGCAAGGAACCCGAAATTATCCTTATGGACATCCATCTGCGCGGTGAGATGGATGGGATAGAGACTGCGAGAAGGCTGGTTGAAAAGTTCAACTGCGCAATTATATTTCTTACCGGGCAAAGCTCAAAAGAAATTTATGAACGCTCGTTCAAGATCAAACCGTTCGGTTACCTGCTGAAGCCCATCGACATGGAACAGACCAAGATGACTATTGAAATAGCCGCGTACCAGAGAAATCTTGAGATAGAAAACCTGGTGTACCAGAAACAGCTCGAAATCCTCCTCGAAGAAAGAAAGCGTGAGAACGATGAAATCATGGCCCTTTACAGGAATATTTCAGATAATTCACTGATAGGGATTGGTATTGTGCAGGATGGAATTGTTGCTTATGCAAACAGGTATCTTGCAGAAATATGGGGTTTTACCCTGAATGAACTGGTTGGAAAGGAAGTTACGGAACTTAACAGTATGGTGCATCCCGATGATAGGGAAATGATTCTTGAAAGAATGATGAATCGGATCAAAGGGGAAAACGTTCCCAGTTCGGGAAAATTCAGGCTGATCCGCAAAGACGGTTCAACCTGCCACGTTGAATATTCTTCCCTTCTGACCAATTACAAAGGACATCCGGCAATCCAGCAAATTTATTACGACATTACCCCCTATACCGGAATGTTCCGGGCAAAATAATCCGCATAAAACATCAAGTACATGAGAAAATTAATATTTTTTACTGCCTTTTTCATGCTGGTTATGGAACTTCATGCCGGCCCGGTTCAGGATCTTATTGCAAAATCAGGAGATGCTGCAAAATACCCGAACGACGCCCAGCTGGTGATCTTTGACAGCACGATGGTCGACATGCAGGAGAGCGGCCTTACTTACGTGGTAACACATACACTGATAAAAGCGCTGAACACAAAAGGAGCCCTGGAGCTGAGCGCGATCAAATTCGGGTACGACCCCCTGTCGGCATTTATAGAATTCCGCGAAGTGAATATATATCGGAATAACGGCAGCATGGTCAGGCTGGATCTGAAAAATGTCATGGATTATCCTGCACCGGCACATGCAATTTACTGGGGCGCCAGGGAAAAAATGATCGCCACAGGGAGACTTGAACCGGGTGAAGCAGTGGAGGTTGTCATGTTCAAAAAAGGATTTACATATGCTCTTTTACAGGGGGATGACGACAAATACATCCCGCCGATGCGTGGACATTTTTATGACATCGTGGAATTCTTTGATCATAATCCTGTTTGCGAGAAGGTTTATGAAGTGAGCATTCCACGGACCAAAACCCTGCAATTCAGGTTCTATAACGGCGAAGCCGGTGTTTCGTCCCTGATAGAGAAAGACAAGGTGGTTTATACTTTTACAAAAAAGAACATGCTGCCTTTCAAAAGTGAACCCAGGATGGTGGCTTTGTCTGATATTGCCCCTAAACTCCTGCTTTCGACCAGCCCCGACTGGCTTACCAAGTCAACATGGTTTTACAAGGTGAATGAAGATTTCGGAAGCTTCGAATCAACTCCTGAAATAAGTGCAAAAGTTCACGAAATACTGAACGGGGCCAGCAACGAGCTGGATTCCATCGCCAGGCTCACCCACTGGTGTGCCGACGAGATCAGGTATTCCGGGATCTCCATGGGTTGCGGTGAAGGCTTTACCCTGCACAAAGGCGCCATGACTTTTACCGACCGCTGCGGGGTATGCAAGGACAAGGCCGGGATGCTAATCACCATGCTCAGGGCCGCGGGGTTTAAATCGTATCCTGCTATGACGATGGCCGGATCACGTATAGATTATATCCCGGCCGACCAGTTTAACCATTGCGTTACGGTGGTAAAACTGCATGACGGAAAATATAAACTGCTCGACCCTACCTGGGTTCCGTTCATCAGAGAACTGTGGTCCAGCGCGGAACAGCAGCAGCAATACCTCATGGGAGTTCCCGAAGGGGCCGATCTCGCCACAACGCCTGTGTCGGATCCGGCAAATCATTATGTCAACATAGAAGGGAAAACCGAATTGCTTGCCGATGGCAGCCTGAAAGGAAGTTTTTCAATTCAGGCTGAAGGTCAAAGCGATGCAGGGGTCAGAGGCCTTCTAAGGAACTCCGCACCGGCATTGTGGTCCCAGAATATTGAAAAAGAAATTCTGAAACTGTGGCCACAGGCGGTTGTGACAAAAACCGATTATACCGATCCTGCTTCTTACAGGGAAAATCCTGAAAGAATAAGCGTTGAATTCATCATCCGGGGTTTTGCATTGATAAACGGGAAAACCCTTTTATTCACACCTCTTTCTGCTGCTGAAATATTTAAAAATTTCCAGGGGCAGCTTGGTTTTGAAACAGATATGGCCGAAAGAAATTATCCTTTCAGGGACCGTTGTTCAAGGGAGGTGAACATCCACGAATCAATGACGCTTCCTGCAAACAGCCATGCCTTAAGGATACCTTCAGCACTGGATGCAGGTGGCAGCAGGGCCAGCTATAAAGGTGGCTATACCCTGAAAGGAAATACCCTTGAATTCACTTCCAAAGCTGTTTTCACAAAGAGGATTTATGAACCGGCCGACTGGCCTGAATTCAGGTCCAGTGTGGAGGCGCAGAATAAACTTTCAGAAAAAGCAGTATCTATTGAATTGTAACAACCCGGTCATGAAAAAAATACTTCCATTCATTTTTGCTGTTCTTGGTTTCTCGGCCCAGCTTGTGTGGGCCCAGAATAAGAATTTTTCTGCAGACCCGGCTTCCGATGCAAAATATCTTTCACTGCTGAAGGAATATACCCTGAATGCCGACGGAAGCATGGATTACCACTATGTTAAAGAACTGAAGCTCATCTCCTACAGGGCCTTTCAATCTCTTTACGGTGAAACATTCGTTACCTATAATCCTGCTTACCAGAAACTTACAATCAATAAGTGTTTTACGGTAATGGCAGATGGAAAAAAAGTTGACGCTCCTTCCAATGCCTTTAATGAGATCCTTCCATCCTTTGCAGCAGGCGCTCCCCCGTTCAACGGATTGCGCGATATGGTCATCACCCATACCGGGCTTGAAAGGGGAGCAGTGATCCACCTTGATTATACCATTCATACTTCAAAAGGCAATTTTCCTGCACTCATGGGCAATGAGCTCCTGGCAGAGACGGAACCGGTTGAAGATCTGACAGTAAGGGTCAGGATTCCTAATGAAGAAAAACTGTTCTTTAAACGGCTGAGCGGTGCAGGGGAACCCCTCAGAAACACAGAGAACGGGTTCCAGGTATTTACATGGAATATCAAAAACATACCTGCCACCAGCCCTGAAGAATTCCAGAAAAGCATGAATGAAGCATACCCCAGGGTTCTTTTCAGCAACTCTGAAAACAGGAGTAACGTACTGGAATATCTTACAAACCAACCTGCATTCGCATTGAAGGTAAGCGATGCAATGAAAGCCGAAGTGCTGAAACTGAAAACCGACAATCCCGATCCTCTCAGCCTGGCCCTGAAAATTCAGGGTAAGGTGATCGACGACATTCATCTGTGGCCTGTGGGCTTGAAATATACCGGCTATCGAGTGAATACTGCCGAACAAGTTTGGAACAGCATGGGTGGGAATCTTGCCGAAAAAGCGGTATTGCTTGCAGCCCTGCTCGAAGCTGCTGGAATTGAAGCCGATGTTGTGGCCGTAACGCGTGATGCTTTTTTTGATGAGAAACTGGGTACCCTGGCCGATATTGAAGATTTTATTGTACGTATCGACCTTAAAGATGCCGGCATTCAGTATCTGTCACTAATTACTCTCAACAACCAGGATCTTGGCAAGGTATTGTCAGATAAAGTTCTGATTGCCCTTGGTCAGGGCGAAAAACCTGAATACCAGCGTTCGGGACAGGCTAAATTTACTGTCAGCATGAGCGGGACCTTCATGGTATCCTCCGATCCGAAACTCACAGGGGAACTGAGCCTTGGAATTACAGGTTCAGTAAACCCTTATCTCGGACTGATCCGCGACAAGAACAAAATGAAAAACATGGTCGCAGGCGGGTTTTCCAGATCAGACCTGAAGGAGATCAAGCTGAGCCAGAGCTCTTTGGGAAACTCTTTCCAGACGTACACTGTAATGGACGAAAAGCCGTTCAGGAAAGATTCAGCCTGGATGTATTTTACGCTTCCGTATTGCAATGCAGGAACAGACAGCTGGGGAATCAAAACCCTTCCGTCGAAACGCATGCAGGCTGTTGAGATCCCGTTTTCAGGGGAAGAAAATTATGAATATTCGCTCACCCTGCCTGAAGGATGGTCCTTGTTCACCCCCGCAGGCAAAACGGAGATCAGCAATAATGCCGGGAAGTATTTATTCGAGGTCAAACAGGACGGGAGCAAAGTCACTGTCAGCAGGAAGATCAAGCTCACCAACCGCATCATAAGCCTTGAGAACTACAGTGATTTCAAGGCTTTGATGGATAACTGGAATGATCCCAGGAAAAGAGAAGTGATCTTTATCAACAAATAGCGAAACAATTTGCATCGCGGCTAGCTCTCGCATCTTTGCATCGCGGCTACGGTGTCTGCGTCGCGCATAAATTTATGGTAATCCTGACCCTTGGGAAGCTCCTGGCACCTGATACCGCTTATGCAAAATGCTTCGCTCTTCGCTACTTATCTGATTATGATCCTGTTCAGCTTCCTGTGAATCTCAATGCTTTTGGCTTTTAATTCCCTGAACCTGGTTTGGATCAGTTTCACGTCGGCTTCAGAATCATTGCTGTGCAGCTGCTTCTGCAGCCCGGCGATCATAAGGTCAATTTTCCTGGCTTTGAATGAAAGAAGCGCATAGTCGAGGCGTACGATCAGGCTTTCTTCCTCAATATCGATCAGCACATGATGCTTCAGCCAGTTCTGGCTTAATGCATAAGGGTTGAACACCAGGTCGACCGCCGCATAGGAAATTTCCTTATCCTCATGCCCCAGGAAAAACGATCTCTCGGGAACCTGGTCTGCATCAATCCCGACACTGTATTCGCTGAATATTGCCGCGTAAACCCTGTTGTCGAATTCAAGATCATCACTGCGGATGTCGTGCACCAGGTAATCGGCAACCATCACGGGAACCTTCACCGTTTCTTTGTTCTCGTTTGTCTGCTCCAGGTGGACGATATCGGTGCCGTAAAGCAGGAGCAGCCTCATGATCTCTTTTTCCTGGCTTTCTGCTGATGAGCTGTCGGCCTCGGGAACGGGCTGCTGAGGTACAGTTACTTCCGGCGCGGGAATATCATCAGTGCCCCCCTGCAGTTCTTTGTTAAACCTGTTCCTCCTGATCTTGTTCAGCTCATTCACCAGGACCTGTTCCGAAACATTCATCATATCGGCGCATTCACGGATGAACAGCGTTCGAGTGATAGCATCGGGAATGAGGGATATCGAAGCAACGATATCTTTGATAAGACCGGCCTTTTTTACGGGATCGTTTTTCGTTTCATCGAGCAGCAGTCTGGTCTTGAAGCTGATAAAATTGACAGCGTTGCCGGTAATGAATTTTTCTGTTTCCTGAGGATGATGTTTCCTCGCGAATGAATCAGGGTCCTCGTTATCGGGAAAAAGCACGATCCTGACGTTCATCCCCTGTTCCAGCACCATGTCTATACCCCTGAACGAAGCCTTTATCCCGGCCGGATCCCCGTCGTAAAGTATGGTGATGTTCGAAGTGTAGCGCTGTATCATCCTCACCTGGTCGGTGGTGAGCGAGGTTCCTGAAGAAGCCACAACGTTCTCTATACCGGACTGATGCATGGATATCACGTCGGTATAGCCTTCGACAAGGTAACAGTTGTCTTTACGGGCGATCTCGGTACGGGCGAAATAAATGCCGTAAAGGGTTTTGCTTTTGTTGTAGATCTCCGATTCGGGGGAATTCACGTATTTCGCGTGACTTTTATCCGAAGAAAGAATTCGGCCGCCAAAACCAAGGGTCCGCCCCGATGCGGAATGTATGGGAAAGATCACCCGCGAATGAAACCGGTCGAAAAGCCTCCCATCCTTTTCGGTCGCAAGCCCTGTCTTAAGCAGCATCTCCTTTTTATACCCTTCCTGTATGGCATGGGCCGCAAACGCATTCCAGGAATCAGGGCTGAAGCCCAGCTGGAATTTCTTTATAGTATCTTCCCTGATATCCCTTTCCCTGAAATAAGCCAGCCCGACAGCCTTTCCCTCTTCAGTATCGAAAAGCACCGACGAAAAGTACTTCCTTGCAAACTCGTTCAGGTTGAACAGGCTTTCCTTTTCACCGGCTTCCTGTAATTGTTCGGGCGACAGCTCTTCCTCGTCAATTTCGATCTGGTATTTTTTTGCCAGGTACCTCAGGGCTTCAGGGTAGGTGAGATGCTCGTGTTCCATGATGAAACCCACGGCATTCCCTGCTTTTCCGCAACCGAAACATTTATAGATACCTTTGACCGGGGATACAGTGAACGAAGGGGTTTTTTCATTGTGGAAGGGACACAGGCCGAGAAGGTTAACCCCTCTCCTGCGAAGGCTTATAAAGTCACCGATGACCTCTTCGATTTTGGCCGAAGAGATAATATTGTCTATGGTTTCGCGCGTGATCATATGCCAGGGCCAAGCATTGGGCGAAAATACTAAATCCGAAGCAGGTAATTCAGTAATTTTATCCACAAATCAAAGCCGGGAAATGCAATCTGCAATCCTTAAACCCTTACGCCTGACCTTTGCCCTGATGTATTTCTGCCTGGTCGTTTTATTGTTCTCAGGCCTGGCTACATTTATACCTTCACGATTTGTGGGATATATAACCTGGCTGCAGTTCGTACCATCGGTGCTGAAGTCATGGAATGCCTTATCGGTCAGCACAGCCGGGTTCATCCTGACCATAATTTCAACCTTGTTATTTGGCCGGCTCTTCTGTTCATTCGCCTGCCCGCTCGGCATACTTCAGGATTTTGTCATCCGCTGCTCCCTCATCCTCAGTAAAAAAACAAATAAATACAAGCGGCCGGTTTGGGTAATTCCGAAAGTGGTGTTGCTGATCTGCATCCTGCCTCTGTTCTTACACAACATTTTTTTCCTGAACCTTCTCGATCCTTTCGCTCTGAGCGGGAAAATATTTGCCGGTTTCAAAGGAGCCCTGCTGCTTTCACTGGGCCTGTTCCTGTTTTTCACTGTGCTCAGCTTCCTGCAAAACCGCTGGTATTGCAATGTGATTTGCCCGGTCGGGATATTTTTAGGTTTGCTGTCGAAGATCTCGTTGTTCAGGATCAGTATTAACGTCGGACGATGCGCAGCCTGCGGCAGATGCGAGGGCGGCTGCAAGGCAAACTGCATAGATTTCACCGGGCACCTGATTGATTTTGACCGTTGCGTGGGATGCATGGATTGCCTTGAAAACTGTCCCGAAGGTGCTATTAAATACAGGGGAAGGCTGCCCCTGAAAAAACGGGTAATTGCAGTAAACACCCAACCTGAAGACGATTCCCGCCGCAGTTTCATTAAAACCGCAGCCGGAGGGGCAGGAGTGCTGGCAGGATTGATGCTGCCTTTAAACCTAAAGGCCGCCAGCACTAAGGTCAATGAAACAATACCGGTCATGCCCCCGGGAGCCTTCAGCCTGCATCATTTTACCGGCAGATGCACCGCTTGCCAGCTCTGTGTTTCCTCATGCCCGACGCATGTATTGCAGCCTTCATTGTTTGAATACGGGCTCAGCGGATTGTTCCAGCCGAAACTGGATTTTAAAAGATCATTCTGCAAATACGACTGCAAGCGATGCCAGGAAGTCTGCCCAACGGGAGCGATCAGAAACCTGGACTTAAAAGAAAAACAATTGACACGCATAGGGCTTGCTGTATTTGAGAAAAACCTCTGCCTGGTTGCTGCAGATCATAAACCCTGCGCAAAATGCGCCGAACATTGCCCGGTGAAAGCCATTGAATTATTGCCATATCTCGGTGATCTCAGACTCCCCAAGATTCATGAAAGCCTTTGTAACGGTTGCGGGGCCTGCGAATATTACTGTCCCGTGAGACCCGACCGGGCGATCAGCGTGGAAGCCTTAAAGGTGCAGCAGCTGATTTATTCAACAAGCAATTTGCCGCTCGCCCGCTGAGAACCCTCTGTAACGGTATAAAAATATATCCCGGGTTTGAGGTTGGAAATATCAAGATTTACGGAATGCTCACCGGGTGTCAGGAAAGAACATTCCCTATGAATTACAGATTGGCCCAGAAAGGAAAATAAATCAATTATTACAGCACCTGTTTCCGGTATAGCCAAAATAAGGTTGACATTTTCCCTTGCCGGATTGGGATTGATGTTTATAATAATATCAGAATGTGACTCGTGCTTTTCACTTATTCCTGTATAACAATACATGCAAAAACCTCCCCAGGGAGGTCCATTAGCATCAATGGTAAATTGGTTAGGTGTAAATGAAAAATCAGGGATATAATTAAAACTAACAGGGTTTGAAATGATATCTCCTCCGCATATCGTTTCTGTGGCAATGGGAATAGTAAAAGTTCCATTAGTATTCATGAAAATATAATAAGGAATATCGCCGAACCAGGCTGAAGCTGAAACGGAGGAGGAAGCTGTCACATTGGTTCCCTGGTCAAGCCCGTTTGAATTTGTGAGTTCATTGGTCAGCATATCATATCCTCTTGCAAAAACATCAGGATGATCATTAGCGGTATCGGCCTGCCCCTGCGAATCAAGCCAGGAGAAAAAAAGTTTTTTTCCATCCTTCGTGATTGCTGCATTCACCCGGTTATCTTCTGATATGTTTTGTGAAGCAGGAAAGTATCCCCTGAATTTTTTTGGCCAGCCAACAGCTCTTGCACACCAGCTGATTCCCCTGTCGTAAGAACTAATGTCAAAAATTGCAAATAAACTATCCCCTGTGGCCACCGTGAAGGCAGCATTACCGGCAAGGTGAATGCCAACACCTAAATGCGGAACACTGCAAAAATCAACCACCAGATCGCAATCAAACGCAGTTGAATAAGCGATCTGGTCCCTTGGAGGAACCTGTCCCTGGCCAAATGTAAGTTCAAGCCTGTAATCCGAGATAAAATTCAAAACAGCCGGAAGACCATTCGGGCCGTCTATTGTTACGGCAATGGGGGCCCCCCAGGTTTGTCCTGCATCGATCGAACGAAAAAATATGGGGTAATAAGTCGAATCAAACTCAGGTGTTCCATCACCGTTATTCCCGATGCAGGCGATCCAAACATCATTGCCGTCGGGGCTTGCTGCTATGCGGGGACGAAGTGGAATGGTTCCAAGGTTACCAGCCAATGGTAGAGCGCTGTATGTGTATTGAAAATCATGGGTCGTGCTGTTCCAGGTCCCGACCCCGACGATCAGCTGGTCGTTGTAAGTTCCGGTTGCTGCATCATAATCCAGGTCGACCGTATAGGCATTATTGGTCTGGCTGATAAAGAACCCATCTGGAGTATAATGATAAGGAGGGGGATTGAAACTGGTAATATGCTTGGTTGAATCTGACTGTGTATCCCATTTGATCCTTCCGCACCCCAGCCTAAACCATTTGCTGAAGTCCCCAGGCCGATTACGGTTACCGAATTCCCGGAGGAGGGTTTATCGGGCAATGGAACTACAACCGGCGAAGACAAGGAATTCACCCCTGGCTCTGCAATCTTTGCCTGGGAATCAGGAGCTTTATACTGACGGATATTTTTCGCCAGCCGGTTCTGTGCCGAAACACCATCCGCAGTCAACAATAAAAAAATAAAAAACAGGATTCCACAACAATTGTAAATCAATATTCTCATAACTAATGATTTATGTGAAAATCCACAAGCACTTTTTTGTAGATGGTGTCCTGGTCTGAAGTGTCTACTTTGCACTCCAGCACCATCCCGACATTCTTTTTAAAGATCTGCCAGGTATAAGCCGGATTGTACAACGGGGGCTCGGCATGATAAACATAATATCTCTGGATGATGACTGAATCTCCGTGAGCATCAACGGTTTTTTGCATAACCCTTGTCACCTGTGTATAGGGATTGGTCCTCGGATCTCCGAGAAAGTGGCTCCATGTTGCTCCAACCGTTACAGAAAGAACTTTAACCCACCCCATATCATACATGCTGTTGTAGTAAAATTCGTCATAACCATTGATTGGCCAGCCATCAAGAGTTGTAAGCCTTATCCCCAGCATTTCCACAAGCGAATCGCTGGTCCTGCTTACCATTGTGTCACTACCGGTCACATATTTCCACCAGGAAGAGGGATAAACCGGGAGGTATGACCCGGGCAGGAACGTATCGGTGATGGGAGACGAATCATTCTTTTTGCAGGAAGCGATAAAAATCGCGCAAAAATATAAGATCAGGAGAAAAACTGTTTTTTTCATACCCCTGAAATGGATATAACAAATTTAAATAAAATTGAAGTAAAAGTCAAGAAAAATCCTAAGACGGTATGCTGTCGGTGACCAGGTACCAGGTTTTACCTGTGCTTTTTGTAAAACCAACCACACCCTGGGTAGTAGTGTAATACACCCTTGAGAAAAAGGAAGGGCAATAAATGATAAAATCGGGAGCCACAAGTTCATAAACATTTCTGAATACAGTCGGGCCTATTTTAAGAGTGTTATCAAAGGCTTTTATATAGCCACCGCTGCTGAATGTTGTATCGGGGATATAGGTGAAAAGGGTACCGGCATCAAAACGAAAAACGGCCGAAAAACTGCAGGTCCCGCTGTTGTCGGCAACAAGACCCAGGCTGAAATATTTCTGCACGGTGGGATGGGTAAATGGATTGGAGAAATACAACTGAAATGTCAGCACATCGGAATTTGCAGAGACAAATCCTGCGGAATTCGTCTCGCAGGAATAATAGTCACCCTGGTATCCTGATGGATTCGAGGGATATTTCCATAAGGTATTCATAGCCGATGCCCTGCCTTTGAATGTAAAAATGATGGAATCCCCTGCGTCGCATCTGAAAACCAGGGTGTCTTTAAGTGGGTAAGGCAAAATGGCAAGATCGGCACTTGTGAATTTATAAGTGCCAAGGCAAACGGGAGTGCTGGTGTTGTCTTTTTTCTTGCAGGAAGAAAAAGCGGCAAGGCAAATCAGTGAAACCAGGAACAAAGTTCTGCAACACATATACCATGAATGGAATAACAAAGTTATTCAGAAATTTCGTGCAATCCAGGAGAAAATTTCGGGGTTGGCCCCTGACTTCATTATTCAGAAATCCCGTGAAATCCAGGAGAAAATTTCGGGACTAATCCCGGGCTTCAGAGTGCGAACTCTTTCCAGTTACCCTGTTTCAGCACCCAATGAGATTTGAAACCCAACTGGATGAGGGTCTGGCGGCTTTCTTCAAACAGTAATGAAAGCTCTTCAGGTTTATGGGCATCGGAGCTCAGGGTCACAGGAATATTCCTCCGGAGGATGTTTTTCAGGATCTCTGGTCCCGGGAAAAGGCTGTCGGACCGTTTTTTATAAAGCCCGCGGGTATTGACCTCAACCACGGCCCCGCAACCCGAAATAAGATCGAGGGTCTCATCGGCAAGGCCGACATACCATTTATCTGTTTCAGAGAAATATCGCCCGCGGTTATACATTTTCACTTTGTCCATATGGCCGATAATATCGGGAGAATGTTCCGATATCATCTCCTGCACCTGCCTGTAATAAGCCGTAACCGCTTTACGGCCGTCCCCTCCGAAGATCTTCTGAATGCCGTCATCATAGATCGAAATGTCGGGACCATCGATGAACCACAAGCCATCATTAATGCCGTCGTGAACAAGGTGCACCGAACCTATCAAATAATCGAAGCGGTACCTGCGGCGAAGTTCTTCAAAGGAAACTGTCATTCCGGGGATGAAATCCACTTCAATCCCCATAAGGATCTCCAGGTTTTTCTCTGCGGATGAGGTAGCGGAGTATTTCTTTTGCAGCTCCCGTATTGCGCGGCAATAAACCGGGAGGTTCTTTTCTTTTAAAGCGAAGGAATTTTCAAAAGGTACAGGGGAATGGTCGGAGAAACCCAGGACTAAAAAATCCTGTTTCATGGCTTCTTCGACATAGCGTTCCGGCTCAGAAGTACCGTCGCTGAAGCGTGTATGGGTATGTAAATTAAAATTCATTTTTTATTTCACCATTTATCTTATACACCTTATCACCCCTGCGCAAAAGAATGTCAACAGGAACCGAACATGCTTCTCCCTTCACCGTTTTCCTGACTTCTTTCAGCTCAACACGGATCTCGGGAACAGTGAATTCAACCACCCCGGTCGTTGGTCCCTGAATGTAGATCCTGTCGCCCTTCGACAGCTTTCCCGATTCCATTCTGATCTCGGCAACTTTCAGCTTTTTGAAATAATTCGTAATCTTCCCCACGTACTCCTTGGAGGTCGTGGCAACGGAGCCATGCTGTTCGGCCCATTCACCCATTTTCCTTCCAAGATAATACCCGTCCCAGAACCCGCGGTTGTAAACGGTTTTAAGCCTGCTGATCCATCCTTCGATCTTTTCCTGGCTGTAAGTCCCGTCAATCAAGGAATCAAGAGCTTCCCTGTAACAGGAAACCACTGTTTTAACATATTCCGGGCTGCGGCCGCGGCCTTCGATCTTCAGGATAGAAACTCCAGAAGCTGCGATCTTGTCAAGGAAACCTATAGTACATAAATCCTTTGGCGACATGATGTATTCATTGTCAACCAGCAGTTCGATCTCGTCATCAGCATCGGTCACTTTGTACGGCCGGCGGCAGGTCTGGTAGCATGCACCCCGGTTCGCGGATGCATTGTAATGGTCGAGGCTCAGGTAACACTTCCCCGAAACCGCCATGCACAAGGCGCCGTGCGCGAACACCTCAAGCCTTACAAACTTTCCGTCCGGTCCTTTTATTTTACTGCGGATGATGGAGCGGTGGATTGACGCCACCTGTTCAAGGCTCAGTTCGCGGGCGGTCACCATGGTGCCTGAGAACTTTGACCAGTATTTAACCGCTTCAAGGTTGGTGATGTTAGTCTGGGTCGACATCTGGACTTCCATCCCGACCGAACGTGCATACTGGATGACGGCCTGGTCCGAAGCAATGATGGAATCGATTCTGTTTTTAAGGGCGGAATCCACCAGCTTTTTCATCTCCTTCATTTCATTGTCGAAGATGACGGTGTTGAGCGTAAGATAAGTTCTGACCCCGTGCTTACGGCAGATTCGTGATATCCTAACCAGGTCGCGGAGGCTGAAATTGATCGACGAACGGGCGCGCATGTTCAGAACACCCACACCGAAATATACGGAATCAGCCCCGGCCTGTATGGCAGCATGCAACGATTCCCATGAAC
>Ga0364867_10713_pt1 | contig 13786 bp, 11 predicted proteins | sample ExccelAu500001D4_3_FD_206915 | JGI IMG/M metagenome (GOLD analysis project Ga0364867, IMG submission 206915) | Enriched cells from Trout Bog Lake Hypolimnion, Wisconsin, USA - BchlTB.Aug13.5000.01.D4 | ecosystem: Environmental > Aquatic > Freshwater > Lake > Hypolimnion/Profundal zone | place...
TCCTGTATATGAGTGTTAAACGCGTCATTGAAGCTGACCGTTTTTCAGATTATAAATCTTATCCATTTGTGAAGCCAATTCCGACGAATGTGTTACAACAATCAATGAAACACCTTCTTCACGGCTAATGTGATTAATTAATTCCGCCAGATTTCCCGCATTTTGTTCATCGAGGGCGCCGGTTGGCTCGTCAGCAAGAATCAACTGCGGTTTGTTGATCAGTGCTCTGACAACTGCAGTCCTTTGACATTCACCACCCGAGAGCACAGATGGTTTTTGGTTACGCTGCTCCCAAATTCCGACTTTCCGGAGTAAGTATTCTGCCCAATCTTTTTCGGCTTTACCGGCTATTTTTTTGATCGGCAAAGTTGGTAACAAAACATTCTCCCAAACAGTACATTGGGGCAAAAGATGGTGCATCTGAAATACAAATCCAAGTTCCTGATTACGAAAATAAGCCAGTTCCTTCTGCGAATACCCAGTAATATTCATCCCATTGAAGACAATCTCACCAGAATCCGGCTGATCGAGTGTCCCAATTAGATTAAGCAAAGTGGTTTTTCCGGAACCACTCGGACCTGCAATAGCAATCTTTTGATTGATATGTACCTCCAGATTAAGATCTTCCAGTACTTTTCTGAAATTACTCTTTTGTGGATCGCCGTATCCTTTAAAAATATGTTTTAATTGCAGAATCATCTTTTCTGAGGGATTGAGAACTTGTTTAAAATAGCAGGTTAAAGTAACTGATAAACGTCGATCATTTGCCGGGCATGATCATGAATGTTAAAATTTAATTCAACTCCGTCCCTGGCCCGCAGACTTATCTTATTTAATTTTTTCGAATCAGTTAATAATCCGGCAAATGCCTCACAAAGTGCTTCAGGTGTATTCGGCTGATAAATAATCCCGCCACCTGAAAGTTTAATGATTTCAGGGAACGCGCCCAAAGCCGGCTGGACAACTGCAACTCCTGATGCCATTGCCTCCAAAAGGTACATTCCGAACGCCTCGCCATTTCTGACAGGAACGGAAATCAGAGAAACCCGGCTAAAGAACCTCTGTCTTTCGGAATCCTCAAAATCTTCAAGAAATTCAACCTGATTGTCAAGCGTTTCACTGCTTATTTGTTTTCTTAATTTCCGGATATAACCAGTATCTGATCCGGTTGAACCTCCAGTCAATAAGAGCTTTACATCTTCAAATCCAGCTCTCTTCTTCAGTTGAATAAAAGCGTCAACAACAATATCCAGCCCGTTTTCGGGACACATCCGGGAGATAAAGCCAATATTGCGTTCCTTTTCGCCTGCTGGAATAAACGTATAATCAATGGGATCGACTCCAAGGTACAAACATTTTAATTTTTCATCGGGCAGATTCATCCTTTGCTTCATTACTTCTGAAAAGTAATGACTTACCGGAATAAAGAGATCAACTTCCTTCGCTTTTTCACTCATTAGTTTCCAAATCTGATCCTGATAGGCAGGTTGCATGGTATCAACCCATACATCTTCATCCTGCAGGGAACAGACTACCGGTACCCGAAACTTTTCTTTAATCCTATGAACCAATCCGAGCAACAAGGCATTTGAAATATGAACAATATCAGGTTTACAATGCATTACCATCCAATCGACCATGCGATCTAACTCCTCCTGCTGCTTACCGTCTTCCCCAAGCAGCATTGAAACGGTCATCTCCTCGAGTCCTTTTGCATTGGTTGACCCAGCCATGGAGGCTGCAATTTTGAGGACGGGTTTGGAATTCAGAAACCGGTCAAACCACGCCGGGGCTTTTCTGAATAAAGGATAAAGCTGTTTGAGATAAATACTTACTGCACCATAAAAAACCGGAATTTCATTAATATCACGCTCATCTGCGAAGATAGGGAGGTACATGGGGATTTTAATCACCTGATGACCTTGCTCCCTTAACGCAACAACATATTTGCTGTCGCGCAGGCAGTTTCCACAGTAAAAACTACCCCCGGAACCCGGAATAATTTGAACAATATTCATAAACAAGTAGAATTAAAAGCCATATATAATTGAATTACAATCAATAACGAATTTGCTTTGTTTTAATGACTAACCCGTGTAAACTCCTATTTCCCAAAACAATAGACTGTGCCATTCAAAGAACAGACGATCATTAAATTTTCGATTACAGCCGGATTATGGAGGATGGCATTGCCCACCTCATATTTCCAGATCAGGGATCCATCTGAAAGTTTAATTAAGGCAAGGTCACCACGCATATTGGCAGTTAATACTTTATCCTGAATAATTACAGGTGAGGCTTCCACCCTGCTTCCACTGTTGAAACTCCAGATCAGCTTCCCTGAATTTTTATCCAGGCAATAAACAAACTTATCACGATTACCCGACACTATTCGATCGCCGGATAAAGAAGCCGAAGCTATAAACGGTTGTTTTAACGCTTTGTTCTCCCAACTCCAGATAATTTTCCCCGTTTGAATATCGACTTTGGAAAATTTCCCGTCATAATCGCCGATATAGGCCATCTGATCACCTACCGGACATGATCCTGCAACATAAGTTGCTACGTTAATTTTAGTCTCTAGCTTACCACTAGCAATGTTGATTATATGAAGGAAACCATCACAGCCTCCAAAAATTGCCTTGCCGTTAAAACAGGCAGCTTCTCCGTTGATAAAATTATCAGACTCATACTTCCACTTTATTTTGCCTGTTTGGGCATCCACGCAATGAAGATTATAATCGTAACTTCCTACAATTAACCACGTTTTAGAACCTGATTTCCAATAATTTGCTGATCCAATTATTTGATTGTCGGACTTATATTTCCAGATCATCGACCCATCCGAAAGTTTCAATGCAAAGAGGTTGCCATCCAGGTTTCCAACAAAAACTTTATTATTCAAAATAAGGGCAGGTGCCTCAATTGAATTCTCTGTCTTATGTTTCCAAACCAGCCGCCCTTTTAAATTCAGACAATAGACTGTTCCGTCCGTTCCACCTACAACTATTTTCCCGTCAGCAATCACCGCTGCTGATTTAATATTATCACTAACCTGGTAGCTCCAAATCAACCTGGGTTTATCGGGAAAGTCAACCTGAGTTACCCCTAAAAGGCTTTGACTGCCGCGAAAGTTGCTCCAGCTCTCAGAAGTTTGCCCATTCGCAACATACAGAAAATCCAAAATCAGCACTAAAAGTAATAATATCCTCATAATTAATCTTTTACAGAGAGTGCACCCGTTGGACATGCCTTTGCAACAATTTCAGCAGTTTTCGCCAGTCCTGATTCAACCGATTCATTAAATGGTACCCCAATCACCACATCAAATCCACGGCCAATATATGAAAAACCATATTCCTCCTGGTATTTTGAAGTCATCCGGACACAAATACCGCATTTGATACATTTTAACGGTTCGTAAACGATCGAACTGGTAAAATGCTTGGTCATTGCCTTCCTTTCATTTTCTGAATAATGAGTTTGATTTGCATGATAACGGCCGGATAAATCCCTCAGTTTGCAATTATCCATATCCCGGCAATCGCAATGCAGGCATCTCCGGGCCTCCAGAATAGCTTCTTCCCGCGTATATCCGTTTGAATTTGCATGAACTGAAGATATTCTGTTATATTGTACTGATTCCTTAAGATATTCAGAAATCTCTTGTTGAATCAGCTTCCCAACCCGCGAATTGAATAACTGTGGCTCTCCTTTGGGTTCTTCGCCTGACAAATATTGGGATACAGACCAGGCCACCTCTTTTCCATGACCCATTGAACGAACTGCAAGTCTGGAAGTCCGGGTTGAATTTCCGATTGCAAAAACACCTTTTAAAGAAGTTGAATAACTATTCCGATCAGCGTCAATTCCCCTGGAATTCAATACAATACCCCAATTTTTGATTTCATCACCAATTGTTCCTAAAGCTATGATTACTGCATCAAATTCATCTTTAAGCTCATTAAACAGACCAGCATTTATCTCTTTTTCCCCTTCAAAGAGAACTCCTGTTCTTAAAATGGTATCAATCTCCCGGTCCAAAAGGTTCAACGGTAGAATTTCAGGCTTAATTTCAGTCCGAAGCAAGCCACCGGGTCTCTTATTTTTATCGTATAATACAGTTTGATAACCATTTAACTGTAAATAGTACGCCGCAGCCAATCCTGCAGGTCCGGCGCCAATCACGGCGACTCTTTTCCCGTTCAGGGGAAGCGGTTCAAACGGATGAAGGTCATTTTCATCACCCACAAACCTCTTTAACAAACAGATCGATACCGAAGAATCCACGGTTCTCCGGTGGCAGGCTCCTTCGCAGGGTGCCGGACAAATTCGTCCTAAAACTGCAGGCAAGGCAATATCCTTTTTGACCAGCTTCAACGCTGCTTCAAATTTATCGGCAGCAATCAACCGGTTCATTTGAGGAATATTCATATGTGCCGGGCATGCTACCTGGCATGGTCCCTGACAATCACCAACATGTTCGCTGAGAAGAAGTTCCAGTCCGGTCTGCCGGGCCTCCCTGATCTCCTCATCTTCGGTGATGACCGACATACTTTCAGTTGCAGTCACTGAACACGATGGAATTAACCGACCATTAGAGAGATCTTTTACCAGACATAACATGCAGGATGTAAAATGGCCCAGTTCTTCGTTATAACACATGGAAGGTACCCTGAATCCTGCAGCCTCAGCAGCCTTTAGTACAGAAGTCCCCTCTTCAACAATTGTTTCGTGACCGTTAATTTTAATCTGGACCATTTACATCTAAATTTACTAAAAATTATCTCACCACAACAGCATTAACCGGACAGACCTGACGGCATGCATCACATTTGATGCATAAATCCTTATTAATCCTGTGTTTTTCATGAGGCTGAAACGGTATTGCAGCAACGGGACAGCGCTGAACACAGAGGGTGCAGCCAATGCAATCATCTGTAATAGAATAATTTATTAACGGAATACATTTACCGGTCGGACATTTACCATTTAAATGCGCTTCATATTCTTCCCTGAAATATTTCAAGGTGCTCAACACCGGATTGGGAGCAGATCTACCCAAACCGCAAAGAGAACCTTTCTTAGTCCAGTCTGCCAGCTTCTCAAGCTTTTCCAGATCACCGGGTTTGCCCTTCCCCTGGGTCAGGTTATCCAGCATATCCAACATTCTTTTTGTCCCAACGCGACAAAATGTACATTTACCGCACGATTCATCCTGGGTAAAGGATAGAAAGAAGCGTGCAATATCCACCATGCAATCCGTATCGTCAAGGACTATCAATCCACCGGAGCCCATCATCGCACCAAGGCTTGTAAGCGATTCATAATCAATTGGTGTATCCTGAAGGCTTGCCGGAATACAACCACCCGAAGGGCCACCTATCTGAACGGCTTTGAATTTCCGGCCGTTTGCTATTCCACCCCCGATTTCTTCTACGATCTGGCGAATGGTCATTCCCATGGGTACTTCGATCAATCCACCACGTGCCACTTTTCCAGCCAGGGCAAAAACTTTGGTCCCCTTGCTTTTCTCGGTCCCAATGCGGGTAAACCGATCGACACTATCGCGCATGATAAAGGAGATCTGGGCAAAGGTTTCTGTGTTATTTACCAGTGTGGGCAGACCAAATAACCCCTTGACTGCGGGGAAAGGTGGCCTTAAATGGGGAAATCCCCTGTTTCCCTCGATGGATTGAATGAGCGCAGTTTCCTCACCACAGACGAATGCCCCTGCCCCTTCATAAACTTTAACATTGAAATCAAAACCAGATCCCAGTATATTATTACCAATCAGGTTATTATCTTTACATATTTCAAGGGCAGCCCTGATTCTTTTTACTGCGAGGGGGTATTCAGCACGAATATAAAAATACCCTTCGCGCGTATTTACGGCGTATGCGGCAATAATCATCCCTTCAATCACACGATAGGGATATGATTCCAGTAACATACGATCCATGAATGCGCCTGGATCTCCTTCATCCCCGTTACAAATCAGGTATTTTTTTTCACCGGGTTGTTTTGAAACAAGTTCCCACTTAATCCCGGTAGGAAAACCGGCTCCTCCCCGACCCCGGATTCCGCTGGTTTTGATCTTTTCGATCACCTGAATAGGTGTTAATTCCTGAAATACTTTTTTAAGTGCTATAAAACCTCCATATTGCTGATATTCATCCAAATCCAGAGGATTGATTAAACCTCTGTGTTCGGTTGCAATCGGAAATTGCTTGCCAAGAAACGAGGAGACATGCTTCTCGCGGATATCGAGCTCGTACCTCTCAATCCCATTCCATTTCTGATCAGTTTGTATGTTTTCGATGGCATTCAGAAATTTATTTTTCAACCTCGAGAATCGTCCGGAAGGTTTGAAGTGATTTTCAACAATCTGTTTGACATCTTCCGGTTTCACTTTGGAATAAAGGGTTGTCTCCCCTTTGACCGGAACAATTTCAACGAGAGGTACCTGGTGACACATCCCAACGCAACCGACACTCTTCAGCTTAACCTGCAAACCGGATTGATTGATCGTATGTTCAACCGCATCTTTAATATCACTGCTCCCGCTTGCCACACAACATGATCCAAGGCCAATCCTGATCTCCCCCTGAATTTCGGAACCGTCCGTTTTACGAAAGAGTCTCTTACTCTTGCTATCCTTCAGGTTCTCAAAATCCTTGATGATCTGATCAGCTTTATCGGAAGTGACATGACCATAAGTTATATGATCAATTTGAACAACAGGGGCTAATGTACAACATCCCAGGCAACTAACCTTTTCGATGGTATATTTTCCGGAGAGATCAGTATGCTGACCATCTTTAAGTTTGAAGGCCCTTCGCAGCGAGTCATAAACCTGACCTGCACCCTTGACATGGCAGGCAGTCCCCACACAGACCCTAACCATATGCTGACCAACAGGTGCCAAACGGAATTGCGAATAGAAGCTGGCAACACCTATTATTTCGGCTGGTTTTATATCAGTGGTTTCACTAACCCTTCGCAAAGCTTTTTCAGGAAGATAGTTAAATTCGCGCTGAATCGCCTGAAGGATAGGAATTAAAGCCGTTCTGCTTCTCCCCTTTTCCGAAATGATGGTATCTATTTTATCCTGTTCAATCATTGAAATTTATTTGAACTGATTTAATGCTGAAATTCACTTTTTGCCGATGCAATAAATGAATTTCGGAGTCCTCAGATACATTCTGCCGTCTTTAAAAGCCGGAGTTGTGGTAACTTTCTCTGCTGCATCTCCTTCACCAAGAATTTTCTCGGTTTTACCCACCTCAAAAACCTTCATTTTTCCGGCTGTATTAAATGTATAAAGCTTATTATCAACAATTACCGGAGACGAATAGAATCCCGTGCCGTCTTCCTTTACCCAATACTTCTGACCCGATTTTGCATCATAACAGGCAATAACGCCATAACTGGTTGCAATAAAAAGTAAGCCATTTGCAGCTACAGGACTAGCCACTTCTGGCAGGTATTCATCACTTTCCCAAACCTTTGCATTTTTAACAGGATCAATGGCCACCAGTTTTGCATATTCGTTGGCTGCAAAGATTAGTCCGCTGCCAAAAGCCGGTGAAGGGCCCACCTCTCCCATCATACAATTCAATGACCAGAGTTCCTTTCCGGAATCAGCATCATAACCCGCTACCATTGGATCGGTCGACAATACAACCTGGTATTTCCCATTGATCTCCGCAAGAATGGGACTAGCCCACGATATTTTACCTTTACGCATCGTTTCCCAGGCAGTCTGTCCCGTTGATGCTTTCAACCCAATCAGTTTCCGGCTCTTGTTGGTATCATACTGAACAAATATTTTGTCCTTAAGCATCATTAGGGAAGAGGCATGTCCATAATGGTTATCCGGAACACCCAGGTTTCTGGCCCAGATGCGATTACCATCCATATCAAAACAGATAATATCGCCCGTTGCAAACATTGCATAAACCTTATTCCCGTCGGTGGTAAGCGAAGGGGCAGAGAAGCCGGTATCCTCAGTAACCTTCGGCGCTGCTTCAGGACTACCCTTAATCTTATCCACCGGCTGTTTCCAAAGTATCTTTCCTGTAATCCTGTCGAAACAATAAACCTCTCGCGAATGGTTATCAGCTCCTGACAGGAATAACTTTGTACCCCAGATAACGGGAGAATTATATCCCTTCAATGGCACAGGTGTTTTCCAGATCACATTTTTGCCGGAGGTCGCATCCCAGGAAACCGGAGTCCCTTTTTGGTAAAAGACGCCGTTCCCGAAGGGTCCCCGGAAAGAAGGTACATTCGACTTAATCTCAGATAACCCGGGGAAATTAATTTTTACGACCGACGGAGGTGTAACTTTAACAGGCGCAGAGGTATTCGCAGAAATAGTTGATTTTACAGCGGAACTTTTAGCTGAATCAGCAACTGCCGGAACCTGCCCCACCTGTATTACTTCAATCTTTTCACGATTGTCCTCTTTTTTCACATTTGACGAAGAATCGCCAACCGAATATTCCTTAAGGTGGTCAACCGAAGCATAAGAAGCCACCAAACCGAGCATGACCAGTAATGCACCTGTCAGTAATACCCAGCGTTGGGTCAATAACCGGCCCACCATCTCGTTAGAATCCTGAATAACTGGTTCTTCTATTTTAGATCTTAGACCAATAATAACCCGTAGAGCGAATGCCAGAACAATAGCCCCGAATAACAGAAGATAACCTCCGGTCTTGACCTGCCATTGGCTGCTAAAATAAGCCTTCCGGGCCAATAAATCAAAATCACGAATCTCCTGTTTCAGCTCATCGCTGTTAGGCTCCTGACTAAGTTGTTTGACTAATGAAGTAAGCGCCTTGCTTTCAAGTGGCTTATTCTTAGTCATCTGTACATAATTTAAAAGCAGTAATAAGGCTACAGTCAGGCAAAATATGCCGGAAACAAGTGCAATATTGAGGAATAACTTCAGTTTAGCATCATTTTCCATTCAACCACAGAAATTAAAAATATTATTTTTTTACCGGACAATAACTGATGCATCTTACACAGCTATAGCAGTTTCCTTTATCCGGTTGATAGTCTTCTTTTCTTCGATAAATCACCTGGCTTAGCAACGTCATTCCGATGACCAGTCCCATAAACCCACCTGCTATCCAGCACCCGGTATAAAATTTGTGACGGATTACTGATGCCTCATTCACAAGAGTTTCCATCGATTTCCCTGAACTCAGGAAGGCCTGAACGTCAAGATTTTTATCATCATTCCGAACTTCAGGTTTAGTAATCAGAAGTTCAGCCAGATAAACTTTGGAATTCGCTTTGGAGATCCAGGTATGTGCTTTTGATCCTGTATATCCGCCAACCAGGATCCAGATCGGGATCAGCAGGGCATAAACCAGAAAACGATTGACTCCCCAGATTCTGTTTTTTATTTGTTTCTCGTCTGTCGGATAATCGATTGCATCAAACGGACAGGAATCGGAACACAGTTTACATTGAATGCATGCAGCCGGAGTGATTCTCAGATGCCATTTGGAAAACCCGGACATCCAGTTTAGCAGGACACCATAGGGACATAAAAACCGGCAATAAGGACGTGCTACAAACATCCCCATCAATAAAAATGCAATTCCGAGGATGACCATATGAAAAGGAGCATCCATCCTGAATATTCCGACAAACGGATCATAGCGGCAAATAATAAAATCAGTGCCGGTGGCAGCGAACAAAACTGCCAGCGACAGATACAGATATGGAAGGAGACCTAAAGTTTTGCGAAGCCATTCAGGTAAAGATAAAGGTTTAATTATCAATAAATCCTGAATTGCACCCAGCGGACAGGCGCCCGCACAAAAGGTTCTCCCGAAATACAGGGTAAAAACCAATGGGAGGAGAAAAAAGAGCAAAGTGGTAATGGAAATTGCATAATCCGGATCAAAAATGGTAAGTGCCACATTTTGAACTGAACCAATCGCACAAATACATCCGTTCCGGTAGAACCCAAAATAGAGCAGGGTGAATACAGATAACCAAAGCATTCCCTTCCGTGACCGTTTTCTCAACGCCAACCAACTGGCCAGCGAAAGGACAATCAGCAAAATGACAACATCGGAATATTCGAGGACCAAAGCACGCGGCTCAGGAGTTACCGGAGTTGGCTGATGATACCCGGTACCAAATTCAGGTTTGGGAAATCGTTGCTGCTGAGCAACACCTGCCAGACTGTAGAATAGCAAAGTGAATATCAGCGATAAAAGTATCCAATTTTTCATATCAGCCCTTTGCATCTTTGGTAAAACTTCCTTTAACCAGATATGGCTTGCTTGCCTTCACGCGCGAAATCGCATCCGATGGACAAAGCCTCGCAATGGAACACTCGTTGCAATTCAAACATATCCGGTGAATAATCTGCAAATGAAGCGAACCGTTTCCAAATGAAGTGCAACCTTTCACGCACTTGGCACAGCCTATGCAGAGATCTTCATTGATAACATATTCGAAATAAGGTTCTTCAATATATTTTCGCTGGATTGCTGAAGTTGGACAGAGCTGATTTTCAGCAGCAGTTGAAAGTTTATTCGGATCCGGTTTGAGATATCCGCCGCACAAGTCACAATAACCGCACAGGTCATAGGCATGCAAACACTTCACCGCCGAAGGGGTCATCACGCATGAAGTTGCACACCGTCCACATTGGGTGCATTTGAATGGATCGATTTGCCAGACATATTTTTCAGGAGTCAAATTCCTTGCTGCAAATCCTCCAACCGCTCCAAGAGTGAGCAGTAAGGATATGCGTGATCCCTTCCTGATAAATTCCCGTCTGCTGTTTTTAGGATTATTTTCCATGGCTCCTCTCCTTTTTTGCCTGTGGTAATTCACATTTGCTGAATTTGGAGCAATTTCCGCATAACAGTGAAACCGAGCAATTTTCGGGAGTCACCACTTTCTGGTTTGTGGCAAGAAATATGCTAAGCAATCCGATTCCCGATAATATCACCACACGCCCGGTTTGCCGGATAACATCTCTTCTGTTCATCGGTTCTCTTTTTTTACAAACAGTCTTATCATTTTCCGATCAATATCCAGTGCATAAATATTTCCCAGACCGTCTACCGCAACATCAGGGGCATGAACATTGTCTTTAAATTTTGAAGGATCGGCAACAACGCCAAGAAATTCACCCGAAGGCTTATAGACCTTTATGCGTATCGTCCCTTTTTCACTTGTCACAAAACTGCCATCGGGTAAAAATGCAAAATGTGCCGGATTACAACATCCGCTAAATCCTTCAATTCTTACAGACGTTGCCTTCCACCAGGTCCGAAGTTTCCCTTCATGGGTATAATTTTCCAGGGAATGTTTGCCCGGATTAACGATCCATAAATCGCCGTCCGAATTAAAGGCCAAATCAAAATAGGGACTCGGTATAATGAATCCATGAATCTGATCATTCCCCGATTTACCTTCGATCTCTCCTGCCGGTTTTCCGGTCTGGTCGAATTTACGCACTATTCGCTTTCCGGCATCTGCAACATAAATAATTCCCGATTTTTCAGTAATCGAGGTGATTACCGTGCTATCTGAAAAAGAATTACAATTGGCAATTTTTATTCCTTCTTGATTCAGTATTGTCAACGATTTACGAAATCCAATATAAATGTTATCCGGGGATGCAAAAACACAGGTGGGTTTCGTCTCAAAATTGATTTCTTTCAATAAGTTCCCGTTTGGTTCGATGATTTGCAGTTTCTGATCGCCAACAACGAAGATTTTTCCATTGCTAATGCATAATCCTGTTGGTTCGGAGAAGTTAATGGTCAGGTTCCGCCTTTCATTGAACATAATCAACGCCGTGTCAGTCCGAGAGAATGGATCCATACCAAGGGCATAAGGATTCGCGGGAAGCTCACCGGGTTTGGAAGAGATATAATCGATGGTAACCACCACAATTATAACTATTGCCAATGAGATCAAAAAGATGACGATACCTTTGTTCTTCATAATAATGACTTAAATGTTCATATTGATACAAATCATTGTTTTTGAATCTCTTAACACTAAATATCCATTGGCAATTGCCATTGGTGCCCAGGCATCCGCGCCATCCTTGATCACTTTTACCCGGTCAAGCTGGATGTACTTGGCAACGCTTGGTTTTGCGATTGTCAGGGTTCCTTCATCGTCGAGAATAAAAAATTTATTATCCGCAATAAAGTAAGGACCGAGTCCGAAACGTGTTGTCTGGCCACTCGACCAAACCATTTTCTTACAATCGGACGGATCGACGCAAACAAATTGGTTGCGCAGTGATCCGGCATCCTTAGGAAGTATTGCGAATAGATGTCCTTCCCAATAGACGGGTGTTTGTTGTTCACAGGCCAGTCCGAAACGCGGAAGATACTGTTGCAAAACATTAATGGTAAAGTTACTGCCATTTCCTTTAAGTTGTAGCAACATGGCACCGGCTCCATAACCGGCAGTTATGAAAATTTTTCCGTCAGGCATACACACCGGTGAAGGTGCTACCACCGAATGATTCCAGGCAGCGGTTTTCCAGAGCACCTTTCCGATATCCGGACCTTCGGCTGCAATACCAACCAAACCGCCAATTGCACTGTATACATACATTTTCCGCCCCCCAAAATTGAATGGCATAATGGAAGAATGTGACATCTTCCAACCTTCAGGATTGGGTGTTTCCCATAATTTCTTACCTGTTTCACAACTGATACCGATAATCAATGCCTTTTTTCCCCCGGTTGCTATGACGGCCACATCATTGTCAATTAAGGGGCATTGGCCTGTATACCAAAATGGGATTTCCGAGGAATACTCCCGTGCAACATCAAGTCCCCACCGGAAATTTCCGGTAAGCCGGTCGAGACACATGACGTGGCAGCGTGGTCCCATAGTCACGATATATTTTTCAGTAATAACCGGAATGGTCCTTGACATACCATGATTCCGTTTAATCGTAACATGATATCCCCTCTTCCATAACTCCTTGCCATCTGAAAGTGATATACAACGCAGGAGATCTGCCTTCTCCTTTTCATTGTAATCAAGGACATAAACCAAACCCTTGTATATGGCGGCTCCGGAATGCCCCTCTCCCAGTGGAATTGACCACCGGATATCAGGACCTTTCGGACCAAATTTTTCCTTTAATTTGGCCGGCGATTTTGAGATATTATCATAATCATTTCCGCGAAACCGACTCCATGATTCTGTCATCTCATTATATGTCAGGTTCTTGGTTTCAAAGATCTTTCCAATATCCACATTTTCAGATACAGTATCGGCCACACCCCTTTTATCCAATCCAGGTAAGCTTTCGGTGAATCTGGACGTAGGATCCCTCATCAGCCACCATAGAAGAGCCACTATTGCGACCAAAGAGATGGAATAAAAAGCAATATTCAGAATCCTGTGTTGAAACATTTCTTGTCTTGATTAATAAACTAAGCTCCTTTTATATGATATCGGCGCAGGATATTTCCATGCCTGAGATACAATTTGCCATCATAAATAGCAGGATGTGCCCAGTATGGACCTTCCCCACCTTCAAATTTAAAGGTACTGATAATTTTAAAATCAGACGAATCTGGCTGAACAAGGGCAATAGTTCCCCCTTTTTCTTCATAACAATAGAGCAGACCATCGGCAGCTATAATTGAACCCTTTGTATTCCAATCTTTTACCCAATTCGTTTTACCAGTTGCCCAATTCACCGAGACCCACTGTCCTTTGTTGTTGCTGACCCAGTTGGTACCGAAAATATTCCCATCTACGA
>Ga0364867_10419_pt2 | contig 13752 bp, 12 predicted proteins | sample ExccelAu500001D4_3_FD_206915 | JGI IMG/M metagenome (GOLD analysis project Ga0364867, IMG submission 206915) | Enriched cells from Trout Bog Lake Hypolimnion, Wisconsin, USA - BchlTB.Aug13.5000.01.D4 | ecosystem: Environmental > Aquatic > Freshwater > Lake > Hypolimnion/Profundal zone | place...
CCCGGCCACAAGCCGAAAATACCGTCATTCAGGTGATATTTTATTGGAATGGAATAGGGAACTTTACGTAAATTTAGGTGTATGAAAAAGGATCAGGACATCCGTGTAGCCATTATAGAAGACGATGAAACGATAAGGGATGGGTATGCCTTCCTGATAGGCAATACAGCAGGCTACAAAATAGCGGGGACTTATCCGTCGTGTGAAGATGCGCTGAAAAAGATAGCACATGATGAGCCGGATGTGTTGCTGCTGGACGTGGAGCTGCCCGGCATGTCTGGCATTGAAGCGCTGCCCAAGCTTAAGAAAGCAATACCTGACACGCATATCCTTATACTTACCGTGTATGAGCAGGAAATACTGATCTTCAGGGCCCTGGGCAATGGCGCCGAAGGATACCTGACCAAGAATACACCCCCTGAGAAAATAATAGCTGCCATACATGAAGTAATGGACGGTGGTGGGCCGATGAGCGCGAATATTGCGCGCATGGTGATATCATCGTTCAAACGAAATGACTCGTCGCCACTTACCCGGCGCGAGACCGAAATATTGGAGCAGATAGCTACTGGCAAAAGCCGAAAACGAATAGCGGACGAACTTTACATAGACCTGGAGACGGTAAAATCGCACATCAAGAATATCTACACTAAACTGAATGTGCACTCAAAGGCAGACGCCATTAAGGCCGCCAAGGAGAACAAGTTTATATAAGTGAACAAACAGTAGGCACTCGATAGGTAAGTGGTGTTTAAACACCGCCGGATAATTTCTCCCGTAAAACTAAGCCTGTAAAGTCAAAAAGGCTTTCCCAAGAAACTCAATAATATCGCCAGCCAGCATACTTTCCTGCGATAGTTCGCGGGCAGCAAGGTCGCCGGCGAGGCCATGGAGGTATACGCCCAGCATGGCCGCGAAATGTGGTTCATAGCCCTGTGCCAGCAAGCCCGTGATGATACCCGTGAGTACGTCGCCTGCTCCGCCCTTGGCCATCCCTGCATTGCCGGTCATATTGTACCAGCATTCCCCCTCAGTGGTGATGACGGCGGTATGGTGCCCTTTTAAGACAATATTTATATTGTAGCGCATGGCCTGTATACGGGCATGGTCTACCTGTATCATACTATTGGTATTGGTACCGAAGAGACGCGAAAACTCTTTGGGGTGCGGGGTGATGATAGTGCCCTGGGGAAGTTTCGCCAGCAGCTCGGGCTGCGATGCAATAATGTTGAGTCCGTCGGCGTCAACGACAAATGGTTTTTTATAGGCGTCGATAAATGCAGCCAGTGCATTGGCACTGCTGCTGTCTGTACCCATACCGGGGCCTATGCCCACCGCGGCGGCTTCTTCCCATCCGTCAATCTTTTCAAGGGTGTTACTGCCATTAGTGCGGCACATGGCCTCTGGCGCTGACGACTGGAGGATAGTATAACCACAGCCGGGAATGAGCGACGTTACAAGGCCTGCCCCCGCCTTTGAAGCAGCGCGGGTGCAGAGTACCATAGCCCCCATCTTGCCATAGCTGCCGCCTGCCAGCAATACGCTACCGTACGTGCCCTTGTGCGAATAGGGGTGACGCGGTTTGTAAATGGCATTGATGGCTTCCTGATCAATGGTCTTGTATTGCGTGTACGTGCCATTGATAAAAGTCTTATCAAGGCCAATATCTAAAATATGGATATTGCCCGCAAATATGCCGGATTCAGGGTGCAGGAAGCTGCGTTTATAAAACTGAAAACTTAGCGTGTCCTGCACTTTCACGATTGCGGAATCCGCATCCGGTATGATGTCGGCGGGCAGGCCACTAGGGATATCTATTGCAATCTTCCGGTTGGGCAACTGATTAATATGAGTAATAAAGTTTGCGAGCCACCCACCTGCAGGCCTGCTGAGGCCGGTGCCCAAAATAGCGTCGATAACCACAATATGCTGCGGAATATCTGAAATGAATGTTTCCGGTTCTATTATGCCGGTGAGTTCCCGGTCTATCGCGCGGAGCCGGGTGAGGTTTGACTGGCAATCAGGCGAAAGTTCATTGCTGAACCTGACGAGGAACGCCTTGACGCCGAAACCTGCAATGTGCAGCAGGCGCGCGACGGCAAAACCATCGCCTCCATTGTTGCCGGCGCCACATAGCACTACAAACAATGTATCCTTTGGTAAGTGGCCGCTGATCCATTCCACGCATTTGGACGATGCCTTTTCCATTAGATCTCTTGAAGAAATGGGTTTGGCGTGAATGGTGTAAGCATCGCAGGCGCGAATTTGTGCGGCACTGAAGATTTTCATAGTGCTAAGATAGGGGAAAAATGATTAATAGATAATGATGAATGATCAATGGACAATGATTAATGTTTAATGATCAATGATTAATGGACAATGTTCAGTGAATGGTGGTTCATGTTTAGCGGGCAATCATTAGACAAGACGGCATAAAAATAATGCCAGTGTATGAGGGTTTACTGGCGGCCGAAGGATTAACTAATAGACCTGTTAACTAATTTTGGATTATTTTTAGCCCAAAATCCGGCAGGTGCTTCAGTTTTTCAGAAATAACAGCCCTTTTACTGTCATCATACTGTTTATGTTTGCCCTGCTGGCAAAGTTTCCTGAATTGCTGCACCCTATGGCGCCGGTGCCGGTTGCGGGGCATTTTATGTTTAATTATATCATCAGGGCCCTTTACGTTATCTTCCAGCATGGTGCGTTTGCGTATACTATGCTCGCCATTATACTGCTATTCGTTCAGTCGCTCTACCTAAAAAGTATCGTTACACGCCATAAATTATTTCCGCGCAATACTTACATACCGGCGTTCGTGTACCTGCTACTCACTTCAATATACCCATCCTACAGCTATTTTAGCGAGACGATCATTGTCAATTGGCTGCTGCTGGGGGCCATAGATTACATGTTCAGCTTCCCTCAGACCACGCAGCCGCAGAAGCTACTGTTCAATGCCAGCTTCCTGCTGTGCATGGCTGCTTTATTTCAGTTTACCATGCTGGCTTTTTTCTTTATGCTGCTGGTGGGGATGGTGCTGTTCCGCTCGTTTAATTTTGGGGAGTGGTGTGTGGCATTGATGGGGTATGCAACGCCCCTGTATTTTATGGCGTGCATCCTGTTCCTGTCAGACCGGTTTGCGCTTTTCGTGCAGTGGCCGCACCTTGGCTTTTCACTGGCAACGCATGTTGCATCCCCGTTCCACCTTATCGTAACGCTGCTGGGCATCCTGATATTGCTTGCCAGTGGTATACAGGCGATGCAGCACAACGTGGCGATGAGCAATATTTATATCCGGCGCGACTGGATCGCCGTATCTTTTTACCTTATCATATCCATAATGGTGGCATTACTCACAGATGCCGACGTAAAAAGCGCATGGCTCATTACCATTCCTGCGTTGAGTATCGTAATTTCGCATTCCCTGTTGATGGAAAAAAATAAACGCTTTAGTAATTTTATCTTTTATTTTTCGCTTGTATACCTCGTGTTTTGCATTTCTGTGAATTAAAAAATGGGTGGTGGAACGGATAATAGCCGGGAGAAAATAGAAAAACAAATGCCAAAAAAGACAGGGTACTGCGTTTTTTGCAGTTTGTTGGCGACCTTTGCGGTAGCTGATAAAGATTGTGCTTAAAGGAATATATCATAAAAAGTAAAACATTTTAAATGAAATTCGGAATTATCGTTTTTCCAGGGTCAAATTGTGACAGGGACATGATGCATGCGCTCGCCGATGACTTAAAGCACGAAACCGTGATGCTATGGCATAAGGACCGCGACCTGAGCATGTTTAGCAAGGACGACTGCATCGTGCTGCCTGGGGGATTCTCTTACGGCGACTATCTGCGCTGTGGCGCGCTGGCGCGTTTTAGCCCTATGATGGAACAGGTAGTCGCTTTTGCTGCCGGGGGCGGTAAGGTGCTGGGCGTATGCAATGGCTTCCAGATCTTGTGCGAAGCAGGGCTGCTGCCGGGCGTTCTGCTTCAAAACGACCACCAAAAATTTGTGTGTAAGAACGTGTACATAAAAAGCGACAATGAGCGAAACCTCATAGGCCAGAACGTGGGACATAAGGCGCTGAAAATACCGGTGGCACACGGCGAGGGAAGGTATTATGCCGACACGGCTACGCTCAAGCACCTGCAAGACAATAATCAGGTGGTTTTCAGGTATTGCGATGAAAACGGCGAAGTGCATGTAAGCGCTAACCCCAATGGATCATTTAACAATATAGCCGGCATCTGCAACGAAGGCCGCAATGTTTATGGTATGATGCCGCATCCGGAGCGTGCCTGTTCCAGTGCATTGCACAACATAGACGGGCGTAGCATATTGCAGGCAATGGCAACTATAAATGGGTGAAAACTAAGTTAAATTATATTTATAAGACAGCGTAAATTAGGCAGCTACTGTTTGTTTTTGTTACCTTCATTATCTTTTTTATTTGGCCTGATTCAGTAAATTATGAAATCACTTAAGTATTTATTCATTGCTATCCCATTGCTGTTTTTTTTCAATCGGTCATCTGCGCAGGACGACCCGACAACCTGGAAGTATCAGGTGAAGAAAATAAGCGCGACTGAGTACCAACTCGTATTTCACCTGGACATTACCAAGGGCTGGCATATCTGGTCCATGACCCCCGGCGGCGATGGGATGGAAATTGCCCCGTCCTTTACGTTTGATAAAAACCCCGCTGTGAAGTTGAAGGGAAAGACGGTGGAAAAGGGAAATGCGACCACTACAACAATGGAAGGGATAGATGGTAAGATCACTTACCTGACCGGCGAGATCACTTATACGCAGGATGTGGTGGTAAAGGGAAATGCAAAAATAACCGGGAAACATACCTACCAGGTTTGTAACGACAGGATGTGCCTGAGGCCAATGGACAGGGATTTTGTTTTCGAAGTAAAGTAAATAAACGTTCACCTGTCAGGCATGATGAAAGTACCGATCGATAACCATTAACTATTTAGAAATGTCAAAGGCGCTGAGGGCCGTAGTCGCCATTTTGCTGAGTTTGTGTTACACAATGGGCCATGCCCAGATAGTTTCCGACGACAGCAAATGGACTTTTGAAGCAAAAAAGAAAAGTGGCAATGAATATGAACTGATCGTTCATTTGAAATTGCCACCCAAGTGGCACATATACTCCTTTAAGCCCGGCGGCGATGGGATGGAAATAGCACCCGTCATTGCATTTGACAATAATGCCAACATAAAGTTAAATGGCCCGGTAAAGGAACATGGCAAACTGATCACTGAAGTGATGGATGGCATTGATGGGGCAGTAAATATGTACAAGGGGAAGGTTGACTATGTGCAAGTAGCGACAATAATAGGTAAACCTAAAATTACCGGCACCTATAAATACCAAATATGCAATGAATCGATGTGCCTGCCGCCGGCTACGAAACACTTCACCATCAAGATTGCGGATGATCCGGCCAAAGCGGATGTAAATTCAGCGACCAACTCCGAAGGCCACGCAGCGGTTAATGATTCAGTCAATAAAGTGAATGCGGCAACTCATGCGGGAATGGGTGCCGATTCTGCGAAGATCACGCAAACGGACAGCGACGCGACGCCAAAGACTGTTGCAGCGGTGCAATTGGCTAAGGCCCCAGAGAAAAAGGAAATGCCTTTATGGCTGTTATTTTTGATCTCTCTTGGCGCGGGTATTGCCGCACTGGTCACACCATGTGTTTACTCGATGATCCCCATCACGGTGAGCTTTTTTACCAAGCGCAGTAAGACGCGGAGGGAGGGTATCATCAATGCCGTTTATTATGCCCTATCCATCATACTTATCTTTACTGTGCTGGGTGTTATACTTTCGCTTGCGTTTGGTCCCACCGCACTCTACAAGCTTTCTACCAACTGGATAGCTAACCTTTTCTTTTTTGCCATGTTCGTGGTGTTTGGTATTTCTTTTCTGGGTGCATTTGAAATTACGCTGCCATCGTCATGGACAAACAAGACGGACTCTAAGGCGGGACTGGGCAGCTTCTCAGGAATATTCTTTATGGCGCTCACCCTGGTGATCGTATCGTTCTCGTGTACCGGGCCTATAGTGGGGCCACTGGTGGTAGTTGCGGGCAATGGTGGCATAGCCGGGCCTGCTGTGGGTATGTTCGGGTTCTCGCTTGGGCTTGCATTGCCGTTTGCCCTTTTTGCTGTGTTCCCTGGAATGCTCAATAAGATGGCCACTTCCGGCGGATGGCTCAATCAGGTGAAGGTGACTCTGGGTTTTATAGAATTGGCTTTTGCATTGAAATTCCTGTCTAACGCGGACCTGGTAAAGCACTGGCGCTTGCTGGACCGTGAGATTTTCATTGCCATCTGGATCGTCATCTCAGTGATGCTTGGCGCGTATTTGCTGGGCAAGTTTAAACTGTCGCATGATGATGAACCAGCCAAGAACGTCTACGGTCAGGAATATGTGTCCATCGTCAAATTATTCCTGGCTATTATCTCGTTTACGTTCGCAGTGTATTTACTGCCCGGTATGTGGGGGGCGCCGTTGAGTGGGTTGGGCCAGTTTATCCCACCTATGGGTACGCAGGACTTTGTGATAGGGGAAGGTAGTAGTGAGAATGCGGCAACAATGACAACAGCGGATAAAGAGGTTAAACCTATAAAATATGTTGCCGAAATGAAAATCTACGAGCCAAACGCTGTTCGCAAATTAGGTTTGGTTACTTATTTCGATTACGATGAAGCTCTAGCTGCATCAAAAAAATTAAAGAAGCCTGTATTGCTTGACTTCACAGGGATCACTTGTGCAAATTGCCGAAAGATGGAATCGCAGGTATGGGCTCAACCAGAAGTGATCAGAAGATTAAGGGAGGATTTTATTGTGGCTTCTCTGTTTTGTGATGCCACGCAAGTGGATCTTCTACCCCAAGACCAGTATATCTCAAAATATACAAGTAATAAAATCACTACGCTCGGCGATAAATCTTTAGATATCCAGACCAACCAGTTCAAGGCGAATTCACAGCCGTTTTATTTCTTCGTGGATGAAAGCGGAAATAAGCTCGAGGATGACGGCTATGGCTATAAACCAGACGTACAAAAATTTGTGGATCTTCTGGAAAGAGTGAAGGCCAAGTACAAAGCCACCCATCCATAGGAATCAGAAATGACGCAATAATATTGGCACAAGACCCGGGATATCCAGCTTGATCTAAATGAATCAGTGCCCGGAGATAACATACTGCAATTAAATTGATTACATTTTTATTATTGTTGGCTGTTCATTGAAAAAAACAAGAAACGTTAAAACGGATTATCTTGGAAGTTAGGGCATTAAACTATGGCATGGTTTTTATGTTCTAATTGTTGAATTTTCTAAACAGATAACCTAAAGTTATTTATCGGCGCCAAGGCCATTAAGATTTATGTTTCACTGAAAGTTTTGTTACTTTTGTATAGGCAAATTAAAAAAAATACATTCCATGAGAAAAATCGCATTATTTATTAGCATTTGTCTTTTGTCCGCCCAGACAAGGGCTCAATCGAGAATGGACACGGTAGCTGTAAACATACTGGACCGTATGAGCCAGTTGATGGGGGAGCTTAGCTCCGTTAGCGCCACCGTGCATACCAACTATGATGTAAGTAACCGGCAACTTGGCTTGGTAAAGCACTCCGATGAAGAGCACGTGTACCTGCGCGGCCCCGATAAATTGATGCTCCGCTCCGAAGGCGACAAGGGCAGCAGGGCGTTTTACTATAATGGAAAAAAGCTCAGCTACTACTCAATGGATAAAAACCAATTTTCAGAAATTGATGCGCCTAATTCCATCATCGATATGATAGATCAGGCCCACAATAACTATGGTATCTTTTTCCCGATAGCAGACTATTTGTACCCGTCATTTGTAGATGATATCATTTCCGACGCAAGCGATCTGGTATACTTAGGTACTACTACCGTGAACGGTAAGGAATGTTTCCATATTGCAGGTGTGGCTAAGGACAAGACCTTCCAATTCTGGATTGCCAATGATCCTTTTTACCTGCCTATGAAATTGGTGATATGCTATACCAACAAGGACCTCAATCCCCAGTTTGAAGCGACGTATTGCGACTGGCAGATAAATCCATCATTGCCGGATGCCATATTCGATTTCACGGCGCCACATAACGCCAAGAAAATAAAGATGGCAGACGTGCATCATAAAAAAACCACAACAGCCGTAAAGGCCAAGGGCAAATAATTAGAGCTTCAATTAAGCAAACAAAATTTTAAATAATTTAATTTTTTATCATGAAAATCTTAAATAAAATAAAGCTTAAAAATGTGCTCTGCGGCGCATGTCTTGTTGCTATCTGCTTCCCTTTCAGTAGCGAAGCACAACACTTCGGACATGGCGGTGGTGGCGGTGGTGGCGCCCGTGGTGGTGGCGGTGGTGGAATGAGAATGGGTGGTGGCGGTGGCGCCCCCAGGAATGCAGGCGGTGGTAGCGCCCCCAGAAGCGCAGGCGTTGGTGAGCGCCCTGAAGCGCGGCCAGAGGCACGCCCAGGCACAATAAACGGCGGTAGCCGCAATATTGGCTTCCACATCTTCGGAGGGGGTAACCGCGATGCTCATCCTGTAATGAACGTTCATGGCAGTGAAAATGTGTTTCACCATGGAGGCGAAGGCCTTCGGCCCTATTCATACCATCCTTACCACCCTTACTATTGGGGCCCAAGATGGCATCCATTTGGGTTCTTCCTTGGCGCACTTACGGCAGATGCGATCATGCTATCAATAGACGGATCTGCTTACTACTATGATGACGGCGTATACTATTCGCCATACAATGGTGGCTATCAGGCAGTGGCGCCACCGATAGGCGCAGTAGTGAGCTATCTCCCATCCGGTTTTGAGACGATACCCATGGGTGACGATACCTATTACTACTACGGCGGTGTGTTTTATGTGAGCCAGGGCGGATCTTACCGTGTAGTACCGGCGCCGGTAGATGCGATCGTGACTCAAATACCCGATGGCGCAACTGAGCAAAATATCAACGGACAAACTTATCTGCTTTACAACAATACTTACTACATCCCAGTTTCCTCAAACGGACAGGATGCATACCAGGTAGTGCAGGTAAACTAATAAACAATCGGGAAAACCAGTTCCTGAAAGCATATCAAAACGAGAGCAGCCGTCAATCAAATTGGCGGCTGCTCTCGTTTATTGAAGTACCAAAATGATCTATTCTTTTGCAAAACCTTTGGCGGCAGACTCCATGCGCTCCCTGATGGCCTGATTACAGAGATTGCCGATACTGCCCTCATGGGTATGATGCAGGGCGCCTGTATACTGGAAAGTTCCATTGTCCACTTCTTCTGCCACTTGCCGGTATGCATCGCGGAATGGTGTGCCTCTGTTTACCATGTCATTTACCTTCTCTACCGTGAACAGGTATTTGTACCGCTCATCGCTGAGGATGTTGTCTTTTACCATGATGTTACTCAGCATGAGGCACATCATCTGCAGGCAAGCTTTGATTTCTTCGATTGCCGGGAAGATGATCTCCTTGGTGAGCTGCATTTCGCGGTGGTACCCTGACGGGAGGTTATTGGTAAGCAGTGTCAGCTCATTCGGTGTGGCTTGAATGCGGTTGCACTTGCCCCTGATGAGTTCAAAAACATCGGGGTTCTTTTTGTGCGGCATGATGCTGCTGCCAGTAGTGAGCGAATCGGGAAAGGAGATGAACCCGAAATTCTGGTTCATGTAAAGGCAGGCATCCATACTCATGCGCGATAGTGTAGCTGCAACGGTACTTAGTGCCATCGCTACAAAACGTTCTGTCTTGCCCCGGCTCATCTGCGCATATACACTGTTGTAGTGCAGGCCGCCGAAGTGGAGCAGGTTTGTAGTGAGTGTGCGGTCTAGCGGCATTGAGGATCCATAACCCGCGCCGCTGCCCAGCGGGTTCTTATCCGTCATCTGGTAGGCGGCGGCCAGCAGGGTCATATCATCTGTGAGGCTCTCGGCATAGGCGCCGAACCAAAGGCCGAACGATGAAGGCATCGCCAACTGCAAGTGTGTATATCCCGGCAGGAGCTTGTCTTTATGCACCTTGCTGAGGTGCAGCAACAGGTTGAACAATTCCAGCGTGGCCGCCCTGATCTCTAACAACTCCGCACGCAGGTATAGCTTGAGGTCTACCGCCACCTGGTCGTTACGGCTGCGGCCACTGTGTATTTTCTTGCCCGCGTCGCCGAGGCGTTCGGTAAGCATTAATTCTATTTGGGAATGAATATCCTCAACACCCTCGCGTATGGAAAAGTTGTTGTTTTCAATATCATTTAAGATTTGCTCCAGTTCCTTCTTTAGTAGCTCATATTCATCCACGGGCAACAGGCCTACCTGGGCCAGCATAGCCACATGGGCCAGCGAACCCTGCACGTCATATTTAGCCAGCAAAAGGTCGAATTCCCTGTCGCGGCCTACGGTGAACTGCTGCACCTGCTCTGATATTACAGTGCTCTCTTTTTGCCAAAGTTTCATAAAAGCTCCTTTAGTAATTTTATATAAAGATCAATGCCCTGACTAATTTCATCAAGGTAGATAAACTCATCAGCCATGTGGCTGCGGGCGCTGTCGCCTGGGCCGATTTTTAAGGCCGGGAACGGCATAAGCGCCTTGTCTGACATAGTTGCTGAGCCATAAGGCGTGAGGCCAAATTTCAGCCCCGCAGCAACAATGGGGTGGTTAATATCGATAGACGAAGACCGAAGCCGGGTGCTGCGTGGTTTAACCTCGCACGCAACGTAACGCTTGATGATGTCCAAAACTTCTTCGTGGGTGTAGCAGTCGTTGATGCGAATATCTACGGTGAAGGTGCAGGAAGCTGGTACCACATTGTGCTGTGTACCTGCATTGATGACTGTGACGCTCATTTTTACCGGGCCGAGAAATTCCGACACGAGTGGAAATTGAAAGGTGCGAAACCATTCGATGTCTGGGAGCGCCTTATAGATCGCATTTTCGCCCTCATCCCTTGCCGCATGGCCAGACTTGCCAGGCACTGTGCAATCGACCACCATCAGCCCTTTTTCTGCTACCGCCATGTCCATAAGCGTGGGTTCGCCTACTATAGCGAAGTCAATGCCGGGCAGCGCGGGTAGCAGCGCTGCTATGCCGTTGAGGCCGGATATCTCCTCTTCGGCAGTGGCGGCAATAATGAGGTTGTATTTCAGATCGGCACGCTCGTAATAGTGTAGAAACGTAGCGATCAATGATACCAGGCAGCCACCGGCGTCGTTGCTTCCCAGACCGAACAGTTTTCCATCAGTCTCAAAAGCACTGAAGGGGTCGTGGGTGTAGTCTTTATTCGGCCTCACGGTGTCGTGATGGGAGTTAAGTAAGATGGAGGGCTTGCCGGGGTCGAAATATTTGCCTTGCGCCCACACATTGTAACCAACCCGCCGGGGAGCTACACCCCTTGCGGTTAGAAAGGCTTCTATAACACCAGCAGTACCCGCCTCTTCCTTGCTGAAGGACGGCGTGGAGATCAATTGTTTCAGTAAATGCACGGCATCATCGTATAATGCGCTGGCTCCATCTGTGGTCATTTGATACAAGTTCCTGCGTTACCTGAAATAAGAGCTGCTAATTCCTCTGCCTGGCCAATGACCACCTCCTGCACCCCCTGGGTGATGGCGGCAAAGGCATTTTCAAGCTTTGGTATCATGCCGCCTGTAATAATGTCGCGGCTTTTAAGCTCCATAAAATCCTTGGAAGTGATGCAGTTGATCACAGAATTATCATCATTTGCATCAATGAGCACGCCTCTTTTTTCGAAACAGTAGATCAACTGGACTGTCATATATTGAGAGAGCGCCTTAGCGATTTCCTGCGCCACGGTATCGGCGTTGGTGTTGAGCAGGCCGCCCTGCCCATCGTACGTGAGTGGTGCAAAAACGGGCGCCAGTCCATACTGCAATAATTTTTTGATCAGGTCGGCCTTGATATGCCCGCTTTCTACATCGCCCACAAACCCATAATCTATTTCTGCCACCGGGCGTTTTACCGCGGGCAATACCGCGCCGTCTGCCCCTGAAAGCCCGATCGCATTGCACCCAATGGATTGCAGTTCTGCTACTATATTTTTATTGATGAGCCCACCATACACCATTGTCACCAGTTGCAATGTCTCCGCGTCTGTTATACGCCTTCCATTCACCATGTTTGGCTCTATGCCCAGCTTCTTTCCCAGCTCAGACGCTATTTTTCCGCCGCCGTGCACGAGTATCTTAAAGCCCTTTACGGCTGCGAAATCCTTTAGGAAGGCTGATAGCTTGTCCTTGTGATCTATGATGTTGCCGCCAATTTTTATTACTGTAAGCTGCATTTTAAGTTAAAGGTTAAAAGTTAAAGGCTGGAACGTTTTGCTCCTTGAATGGATCATTTACCGGAAAGGATCTCTGAAAGGACTGCCTGGGCAGCCCATACCCGATTAGAGGCCTGGAGCGTAACGAGGCTGCTGGGGCTATCGAGTATTTCATCGCTGAGCTCTACATTCCGGCGCACCGGCAGGCAATGCATCACACGGGCATTATTGGTGCCGGCAAGGTGATCAGTAGTGAGCATCCAGTCTGAATCGTTGCAATGTACCTTTCCGTAGTCGGTATAAGCGCTCCAGTTCTTTACATAAATAAAATCAGCGCCCTCCAGCGCTTTCTGCTGGTCGTATTCTATGGTTGCCCCGTTTGTAAACCGGGTATCCAGCTCGTAATCCTCAGGGTGTGTGATCACAAAATCGGCATTGCCCCACTTGCTCATCCACTGCGAAAAAGAATTGGCCACGCATTGTGGAATGGGCTTGATGTGCGGCGCCCACGTGAGCACAATTCTGGGCCTGCGGGGCAGCTTAAATGTTTCTTTTATGGTAATAATATCGGTTAGGCTCTGTAATGGGTGCAGAGTAGCGCTTTCAAGGCTTACGATGGGTATGCCTGCATAGCGGATGAATTGATTGATGAACAGCTCGCTGTAGTCCTCAGACTTATTGACCAGAGACGGAAAAGTGCGGATGCACAAAATATCGAAATAGCTGCCCATGATGGGGGCAGCATCCTTGATGTGCTCTACGGTATTGCCGCTCATGATGGCCCCATCTTCAAACTCTAGCTTCCAGCCTTCCTTGTCTATATTAAAAACAACAGCATCCATGCCCAGGTTGCTTGCCGCCACCTGAGTGCTGAGGCGTGTGCGCATACTAGGGTTGAGAAACAACAGGCCTATGCGCTTATCGGCACCCAGCGCCCTATCCTTAAATGGGCTGGCCTTATAAGCAAATGCTTTTTCTACCAGTGTGTCTATATCAGCAACGTCGTCAACGGAAATGAAATTCTTCATTTTTTTGAATGATGGTATTATATTATTTGTTGTGGTATGGCTAAATATTTGCTTCACGGGAATACTAAATTCCCTGAAACAAAATTATGAAAATAGCAGGTATAAAAGGCCTGTTATGAAAATGTACCAGAAAATTAACGGAGGGGGATATTGGTTTTTGGGGTGGTGGGTGTTATATGTCATTACTATAGTTTTTGCGGCCGCTTCGTTTCGCCATTTTATAAGGTGCAAACGCTATTCATAAACCACAATAAAATTTCCGAAAAAATCAAGTCAAAACCCAAAACCGTATCTGAATTTGTAAAGTCTTCCTGTTTCTGGTAATTGCTCAACAGTGCTATTGTTCAAAAAAATGGCGCAAATGAAAAAGGGCT
>Ga0364867_10721_pt1 | contig 13609 bp, 15 predicted proteins | sample ExccelAu500001D4_3_FD_206915 | JGI IMG/M metagenome (GOLD analysis project Ga0364867, IMG submission 206915) | Enriched cells from Trout Bog Lake Hypolimnion, Wisconsin, USA - BchlTB.Aug13.5000.01.D4 | ecosystem: Environmental > Aquatic > Freshwater > Lake > Hypolimnion/Profundal zone | place...
ATCAAATGGGTGGGCATTGATCGATCCAAACACAAAGCAAATTTCTCATTAATGCCCAGCGGCTTTCTGACAATATGTATGAACGCCGCGAAGGCATAATGAAGACCGCTCGCAAAAGAAATCACAATTCACTGTTCAGGTTTGGACAGGGAGATTATACCAACGTTTTTACATTTATCTTCGTCTTGCTATATATGCGTGACCATAAGAATAACTTCCTGTTTGTTTTTTGCTGTATCATTCTTTCGTTGGCAGGCGAATATGCACTTGGACAGGCGCCGGCTATCGAGTGGCGACACAGCCTCGGCGGTTCAGGTATGGACGTGGCAACCTCGGTTGTGCCCACCCCCGACGGCGGATGCGTAGCTGCAGGATTTACCGAATCGTCTGACGGCGATGTGACCGGGTATCATGGAAACAGGGATATGTGGGTGGTGAAGTTTGATAGGGCAGGAACGGTGCAGTGGAAGCAATGCCTGGGCAACGATGGCACGGAGGAGGCCTATTCCATTGGCCTTACAAACGACGGTGGATATATAGTCGCAGGGTACCAGGAGATCAACGATAGCAGCGCTACAGAGCCGATGAACTATTATATTATAAAGCTAAATGACACCGGTGGTACGCAATGGCTGAAATCATACGGTGGCACTTGGGCCGATGAGGTCTTTTCCATCCAGCAAACCACCGATGGCGGATACATAGTGGCCGGCATATCGGAATCATATGATGGTGATGTGGTATGCGGCGTATGGGATTCCTTAGCTCTATACCGCAAACCATGGATACTGAAGCTGGGCGCAGCCGGAGATATTCAGTGGCAGGTTTGCATCAATGACAAAACAGTATCTGACCAGGTTAACTGCATCAGGCAAACCACTGACGGGGGCTACATTCTTTCGGGGGGCTTCGACAGTTGCAGCATCATCAAGCTGACCCCAGCGGGAGGAATAGAGTGGAAACGAAATTACCCTATTTGGGGTGACTTGCGGCAAACTTCCGATGGCGGCTTTATCCTTGTGGGCGGAAATGTGGCTATGAAGCTCGATGATACGGGCGGAATGGCATGGCAGAAATCGATTGGCAATTCATTTGATTGGGCCATATCAGTATGGATAACAACGGACAGCGGCTATATTGTGGCCGGACAAACTGACGATACATCCTTAGCCGGTTTTCACGCTGATGGCGATGTTTGGGCAGAGAAATTAAAACAGGATGGCACGGTGCAGTGGCAAAAGTGTATGGGCGGTTCGGCCAATGATTATGGCAATGCGGTCTGCCAGGTTGCCGATGGTGGTTATGTGGTAGCAGGCGGTACCGAATCAAACGACGGCGATGTAGTCGGTTTTCATGGCAGCGACGATTTTTGGGTGGTGAAACTGGCTTCGCAAGTTTCGGTAAGCCAGGAGCGCCCGGCTCCGGCAGTTGCGATATTCCCGAATCCTACAACCGACAACATTCATGTATCCGGCCTAAATGCCGGAAGGGTCGTTATTTATGATGTATCCGGACGCTTCGTTGCCGAGCTGCCCATGGCAAATGTGATTTCCTTTGCTCTGATGCCTTCTGGCCTGTATACCCTGAAGTTGTATGACGACTGCGAAAGATTGGCGTATTTTGGAAAGGTCGTAAAGATATGATTGGGCCGGACTGTACGAAAAAACTGGTCAGTACATTAAGCTACACCTCTTTGAAAGCATTTGCAGAAGGGGGCAGCTACAATATGGTTTGACATGCCGGTGAGAAGGGTCTCTCGCAAAGCGCAAAAATGTTATCTCCTGCGTAATTTTTTTAAGGCAGCCAAGGTATTTTGTCGTGCCGATTTTCCTTGGGAAAGATCTGAATTTCATTGAAGATTAGGTAAGATCATGCATGCGGTCAAAATTGGCTCCTTATTTTCACGTCGACAGACATTACACCTACTTCCAGGTAAAAGTTTTCTATTACCAGCGCGATAACCATTGGTACAAATTCCATAAACTAGGCGGCGCTGATATTTGGATTGATAGGGATCGCCTGCATTTGGCTAAAGTGGAAGATGGCGTGATTGCTTAATAGCAAAATTGAATTTTATAAAAAATACTAAATCATTTTGATTTTATCATGGTAGCCCGATTCGGTCAGAAGTTAAATTGTAGACTCTAATAGACAGCATTTTGAGAAAGTTTCTTACTCTTGCTTAATTTCACTCAATTCCAGGAAGATGGAGAAGAAAAATACACTACTTAGCGTAGTTAAGAAACTCGGGTCGGGCTTGAAGTTTGGGTTGTTTGACGAACGCACCAAAGCCTATTTCGAAGACGGTGAGCACGTTAGCTACAATGCTCTTTGGCTTCCGCTTCGGGAAATTCATAAGCTACAGCATCATAACAAATCGCTTGCCGAGCTTTGCCCGGCGACATTTGTTGGTGCTTTCGAGCATAAATTTTCAGATCATAAATGGGGCACAGATCAAGGTAAGCCGTCCGCCTATCAATCGTTTCTTTTAAATCGTTTGCAGGGTAAAACTAAAAATTTGCTGGCCTTCCGGTAATTGTTTTTTTAGTTTTCGGATATGGCATCATAATTTTGCAACTGCATTTGCATTAATTAAAATCATATATTTTGTAGCTTTACCTGGATAAGCGATAGAAAAATCTTGTCTCATTTTATATGTATAAAATTCCATACAATGTTAGAAATATCAGATTTGGGACCGCCATTGTCTGGATACCGGGCATATTTTGATACTTTGTACGAAGAATATTTGGATAGGTACTCCAAAAAGTATCCGTATAAAAACACTGAAATCGCCCGCCTTTATTTGAGCAAGGTTCTTCCAGAGTTCAAGAAAAAGACTGGAAAACTTCTGGTTAGTTTTGTTAGAAATCATCCTTTAAAAACTATGGAAGTTAGAAAATTAATTGCAATTAACAGGCGATACGTTGCCGATTTTTGTGAAAAAATACTGGAGCTGTCACAAATTAGAAATGTTGGTTAAACTAGAATATGGCCTGCTTGCTTTGGGGATTGCTGCAATTTATTTCTGTTCTACCAAATTTTCGCTAAATTTATTTCAAAAATGTTCGGCCTATGAAAAACTTCATTTTATTTTTGATAGTTGCTTTTTCAACAACGGTTACTCTTCATGCCCAGTCATTCAGTAAAGGGTCTTTAATTGTCAGCCTTTCTGAAGGCACCACTTATACACATTACGTAGTTACAGACAACACAACAAACCCAGGAGTGGCGAAGGATTACGATCTTAACGGCGACCGTGATCCTCTGATTGTAGAATATGGCATATCCAAAAAATGGGGTATCGGTATCCTCATGGGTGGCGATGTATTTCATATCAACCCATCTTCCTATTACAGCGTAAATTCCAATGATAAAAAAGTAATTGCCTCCGAACTGACTGTAGAAGCCAATTACCATTTTTACAATACTAAAAAATGGGATTTCGCCGCATGTTTAGGAGTAGGCGTTGCGGGCGTTGATTTTAATGGTATCCTCGGTGATGGAACCAGCACCAAATACAGCGCTGGCGGGCAAATCATCAGGCTCTCCGGCAAAGCAAGGTATTACTTACTGAAGCGGTTGGGTATAATGGGCATTCTCAGTACTTATTCTGAATCCTGCTCACCATGCCCAGAGACGAACAATAACTTTGATAAGCACACAAAAACAAATATCACCGGTGTTGCTTATGAGTTTGGTCTTTGCTACCGGATATTGAAATAATTTCTCATCCCCTCCCAAAACTCCCAATTAAATAAATTAATGGTTTATGAAGGCAATGTTTTCATTCTTTAATGAACTGAGATGTTGGTTGTGATTCATTTTTAAAATGAACAAAATAAAGCCCATTGGGTAGGTCAGCAATATTAATCTGAGTTGATTTTGTGCTTGAAAATTCTTTAATTATCATTCCCATTGCATTATAGATCTGAATTCGTTGCTCCCTATTTTCGGGCAAAATAATGTTGAGATTTTCGTTTGCAGGATTTGGAAAAATTGCTATTTCATTGGTTTTTCGTATTTCATTATTCCCCGCTGCACAATTACTATCCACGCCATTAAAGGTCACTGTTGCAGGTGTTAAATTTTGAGGAAACCCCGGCGGTATAAATGGATTACAATTGGGTTGGCCAGTAGTAATGTTAACCATAGTAGCTTGTGAGCATCCGGTTGGATTTGCATAAAAGCATCCTCCATTTACAATAACAGTTGATAAAGCATCTGTAGTACTAAAATCGCTGCCGGTTACTCTACAATTATTCAGGGTCATGTGGCTGCTATTTGCGGCAATTATAGCCTGGTTCCAAATTTCAGTATTGTTTATATTCATTGTGCAGCCTCCTGCACTGACAGCGGCTAACTCGCCCAACTGAAGCAATGAACTGTCAACGACTACGTTGCTTGGCCCTCCTACACCAATTTCATTAACTATTGAGTTTTTTATGTAAAGGTTTTCATGTATCAAAGCATATAATTGCCAGGCTATTGGACCCAGATTAACATTGTGCAATGTAACGCCACCTGCTGGCCCATCGGCTACCGTTTTATTTTGCAGTCCCACAGCCAGGTTTGTTACCGAATCTGTATTATTTGAGAAATTGAGCGCCACCTTTAATTCTCCCGTTGCAGGAAACCCTGCCCCGCTAATGGTAACATTTGAGGATGGAAAGATCTGCACTCCTATTCCCGGATTTGCCGTATCAATTTCGAGATACCAGGGAGTAGCAAGTCCTCCATTGCCTCTGCCAATCTTCCAGTTATAAGGGCTGGTTTGGTTAGGAGGAAGGTTAAGAGTATAAGTGCCTGATCCGAACATCATCCATATTCCGCCCGCAGAGCCATGAATAGCTATCTGCGCACTATCATTCAAATAACTTTCGGTGGGTAGGTCATTGTTTCCGTAACTCATCAGCGTTGATTGATTACGCATATTGCACAACAACCACGCTGTTTGAGTGTTCAACCAGCATTTATTTACATATACTACCGATTTGTTTTGCGCATTAAGATTCATGGTCCAACTGCTTGCACCTGCAAGATTGCCTTCCTGTGTTCTGAACTCTATATATTCCAGTTGTATTCTGCTGCTGTCATTGGTTGTAATGGTCCGCTGCTGATTGTACATATTTGATACAATGAATTGATCGCCTGTAGAACCGGAGTCTCCATGCACCCATAGCACGGCATTTCCCTGCAGCAAAATATTTCCGCGCACAACAAATGTATCGGCTGAAGCAGCAGTGAAGTCAACATTAAGCGTTGCTCCGTTGGCAATTGTCACATCACCATTTATTATGCAACTGCTGCTGATAGTTGCGTTTGTTGTTACAGAATAGGAACCTACACCGCATTGTGCCAGCACACTTTGTTGCATAGTCACTGCAATCGCAAGTAGAAAAAGCAATCTGTTCATCTTTTCAGCTTTTATAGTTATTCTTTACTGAATTTCTGAGAAGTTGTTTAAGAACTACAAAATACGAAATAGCGAAAGCAAACCACAACCTTAAGTTCCACAACTACGCAAAAATTCTGGTTGCCTAATTAATACAAAATACGAAAAAGTCATTGAAACCAAAGCCAAGCCACAATCTACAAAAAAAACCGCCCGGCCGCAACCCGCTCCGGCCAATAACTTATCCACATTTTTTGGAAAAAAAATAAACAAGCCTACATTTGTGGCAAACAAGCCTTTTTTTGCCACTTTTTCGCACCATGAAGCCATCAACCACCCCTCACCTCACCTGCCATCCACCGGGCTGCCGCCGGCGCGGCACCATTTCGTGATATAAATGTGATATTTTTTCGCATTATATCATTGATTATCAATACCTTGAGCCAAAACATTTTTTTTCCCGCCCGGTGTGATATTTCTACCACCCCACACCAGCCCGCCCGTCCCGGCTGCCATCCTGTTTAACACAACATTAAAAAAAATATTTCTGTATAAAAGCTTCAAACCAAAAATCTGGCATGAAATTTTCATATCATTATTTATAAGGCTATTAACCCCCTTACCTGGACTCTAAAATTTGTGTGCAATGTGTGGTATGATCCTATTATTCGCAGTCACCATGTCTCTGCTGATCACGCAGGCCGAAAAACTCTTCACCGGTTTCGACGAATCCACGGCCCCCGGGCCCGAACCTGAAGAGCAGCTGGTACCCCAGCCTGCCGACTAGCCCCATAAAAAAAACCTGCGCAGGCGCAGGTTATGATCTCACTGGCAATACCAGTATAGTACAGTTTACTTCTTCTTGGCCGGTGCCGATTTAGACTGTGTAGCCTTCGCGCCCGACCTGTCAGCGCCCTCAGGCTTCTGGAAAAACATGATCGAGAGAATACACAACCCGCCTATGATGCTGATCATCGTCCACGTGCCTTTCTCCATCACGTCACCGCTCTGCTTCACACCCATCACCTGTGAACTCATGGTGCCAAACGACCCGGTAAGCCCGCCGCCCTTGGGATTCTGAATAAGAATAAAAAATCCGAGGATGACGCAGGCAAGCAGAATGAGGATGGTTATTAATGATATCATGTTTGTTTATTCTTTAAGGCTTCTTCAGTTTTTCGGGCAAAGTACGTACTTTTTTGAGGATTAAGCAAACTTAATTTACGATACATATCCGCCGCCTGGTCATATTTTCCCTGTTTTATATATATATCTGCCAATGTCTCACTCGCCATACCCTCCTCCCTGCTGATCGAGTTCACCGCCATCTCAAACACATTCTCCGGTATCTCCTCATTCTCCTCCTCCATAGCCGCAGCCAGCTTCTCCTTCTGCCACATGGTCTTCAGCGCCTTCTGTTCCTTGGTCTCCTCCTTATGCTTGTCGGCCGCATGCTTGAAGTGCAGCAGCCATTCCGTAAAGCTCATCACCACCATCAGCGCCTTGTCCGGCTCCGGTTCTTCCTTCTTCAGGTCACTCAGCTCAAACCCTATCTCATCCGTAATCTTCTCACCCTTCAGCAGAAAGTAGTCATACGATACCAGCGGCGTGATCAGGTTGGCCTCTTCGCTGCCAGCCTGGCTATCGGTCCCGTGCTCCGCGCCGGCAGCCACCGGTTCAGCCGGGGCTACTTCCTCGGCCTCCGCATCTTCCGTTTCGGCTGCTGCCGCCGCGCCACTGTCCACCAGCGTCAGCTCTGCAGCCGCTACCACCACCTCTTCGGGTGCCGCCAGGGCCATCGCAGGTTCAGCCTCCGGCAGCGCCACAGGCTCCGCCACTTGTTCCGCAGCCGCAGCCACAGGCGCCTCCGCTGCCGCAGGCTCCGCATCCTGCCCCTGCACATAGTCACAAAACAGCAGCCAGTTGCCCTCGTAAGGGCGCATATCCGCCAGCAGCCCGCTACCATACCCCCGCTCCCGGTACCTGCGCTGCGCCGCACAGTAGCGCGCCGGCACAAAATACGGATAAGCCTTCCCTATATCAGCCAGCACAGCCTCCCCCGCGTCCCCCACGGGCACACGGTTCATCGCATGCGAGATACATCTTATGGCATCGTGGTTGCTCATACTGCTTTCGGCTACCAATTTACAAAAGCTTTATTAAAAATATCATCCGCCAGCTGATTTCCTATATCTTCTATCAGCGCAGCTTCCACATTCTGCAGTATCTGCGTCGCATCAAAGTCCGAAAACCGGGTAAACGTGGTCGAGAAGTTCGCCTTCTCATTCAGCCGGTTCTTAAACGTGATATTGACACTGATGGTAAGCCTGTTCTTGCTCGCCACCTGCACACCGGTCGCCGCAGTTACCGTCACGGCATAGGCCGTAATGGCGCCGCTCATGTCATAGTCGGCATCGTCCCGGTTCACCGGCGTCAGCCCCGTCTGCGACAGGATACGGCTGCTCAGCTTGTTGGTGATCGTCGATGCCAGGCTCGGCACCACGTTCAGCGCCTGGTTATCCAGCGGGTGAATGTTGATGTTCTTACCCTCAATGTGCGCACCCGAGAAGCTGTATACCCCACACCCCGGCAGGCACATCAGCAAGGGTAGCAACCACAACAATTTACGACTGGAATACATAATATATGATCGCGAAAATACGCAATAAATACATAACGCCGTTGCCCCCCTCCGCTTACCACATACATTATGAAAATAGCGTTAAAATTTATCAGGCAATAGTTTGCATAAAATATAATTATATTATTATCTTTGGATTATCTTGAAAAAGAAATCAAATACGATTCCCGTCTACGATCTGTGCACGCTGCACCGTACGCTCAATCTTACGCAGCTGCACCACGATGTAGTGGGAGGAACATTTGCAAAGTATCTGAAATTCGGCGAATTCATGATTGCGCCGCACCGGCACACGTTTTATCATATACTCCTCTTCACCAAAGGAACCGGGAAACAAACCATCGACTTCGAGCAGTTCGACATTCACCCGGGGCAAATCTATTTTATGATACCCGGCCAGGTGCACTACTGGGAATTTACCGGCGAAATAGACGGCTACCTGGTCAATTTCAACGAAAATATCTTTCCAGCCTTCATTCCAAACCCGCTTTATCTTGAGCAGTTCCCGTTTCTCAGGGGTATTCCCAGCGAGAGTGTCATAGACCTCGAAGGCGAAAACCTGGACGAGTCCACCTATTTTCTCAGGCAGCTGATCGCGGAGATCAACAAGAAGGACTCTTTCAGCATCGATATGGTGTGCTACGGGCTCATGTCGCTGTTCATCAGCATCACCCGGCACACTCCCGGCTGCGCAAAAAAGCAGATTCCCGACCAGAAACAAATGACCCTCTACAACTTCCGGAAACTCGTAAACCAGTTTTTTACCGAAAAGAAACTACCCAGGGAGTATGCTTCCATGCTGTTTATAACACCCAATCACCTCAACGCCATTTCCAAAGAGCTGCTTGGCAAGCCGGCCGGCGAGGTAATCCGCGACCGGATCCTGCTCGAAGCAAAAAGGCTCCTCGTCAATGCCGACCTTTCCATTTCAGAAATCGCCTTCAAACTCAACTTTACTGATAGTTCCTACTTCACAAAGTTCTTCAAAAAATACGCGGCTACCACCCCCGAGGAATTCAGGACATCGCACTCCTGATTTTCGATGAAAAACACCACACAAACTATGTAATGCACAAATGGCGTGCACCCTGCTATGGTAGCTTTGCAGTTTAGTGAAAAAGGTAAAGACTATTCCGGTATATGATCTGCAAATGATCGACCGGTTGCAATTGCACGAGGACATTATCACAGGCCGCCTGGCCGATCTCCTGAACGAATTTGAGCAGCTACATGCGCCACACCGGCATTCCTTTTACAACATCGTCCTGATAACCCATGGCAGCGGCACCAAGACTATCGATTTCGGGCATTTTGATATCCGTCCCGGGCTGATCTATTTTGTAATACCCGGCCAGATACAATCCTGGAGCAAAATTCAAAAGGTAGATGGCTATGTCATCAACTTCTCCGAAAAAGTCTTTCGCTCCCTGATCGCAGATCCTTACTACCTCGAGAAATTCCCCTTTCTAAGCGGCTTCCCCAACAGCAGCGTCATCAGGCTGAAAAAAGAGGTGCTCAGAGAGGTGCTCCACCTCGTCAAACAGATATTCAGTGAAGTAAACAAAAAAGATGGCTTTAGCGTCGACCTGATCTGTTTCCACCTGATATCCATATTTGTAAGCATCACCCGCCACAACGCAGCCCCCGTCAGAAATCAGATCCCCGAGAAGAAACAAAACATCTTATTCAATTTCAGGAAGCTGGTCAACCAGTTTTACAAAGAAAAAAGATTGCCGAAAGACTACGCTGCCATGCTCTACATCACCCCAAACCACCTCAACGCACTCTGCAAAGACCTCCTGGGCAAACCCGCCGGGCAGATCATCCGCGACAGAATTCTGCTCGAAGCCAAAAGACTATTGGTAAATATGGATATAAGTATAGCAGAAATTGCTTACCAGCTCAATTTTACCGACAACTCCTACTTCACTAAATTCTTCAAGAAATATGCCGGCCTGACGCCCGAAGAATTCCGGAAACTGGCAGCTGAAACAACCCAATAACCTGCAAACAACCTGTTTTTCCTCCTGCACCTTTTCTGCAACTTTCTGAGCCGGGAATCCTGTTTGTGAATCGGTAAATAACACCACTTAATCAATATAATACACAAATGTCTTTTATACCGAAATGATAGTTTTGCCGGCAGAAGCATTTAAAATAAGCCATTCGAAACGCAGGTAGCAGATTGTTGGGCTAAGAATTGGGGGATTATGAAAAAAATACTGCTTATAGAAGACGACGAAATAACGTTCCTGTTAATTTCAAATCTATTGAAACAATTTGGCTATTCCGAAGACTGTATCACCTGGTGCTGCACCCTGGGCGAAGCTGAAATGCATAAAAACGAAGAATTTGAAATCGTACTGACCGACCTCACACTACCCGACTCAGTCTACATCAATACCTTCGACCAGGTACGGAAGCTGTTTCCCACTAAACCAATTATCATACTTACTGGCTCCACAGAAATAGACGTGGCCATACGAACGATCCAGCACGGCGCACAGGACTACCTCGTAAAAGGCGAAATAACCAAGCGTATGCTGCATAAGTCAATCCAGTACGCCATAGAGCGAAACCACATTCTCGAAGACATTTTTGCCGAGCGCCAAAATCTCCGCGCTACCATCAACAATACAAAGGACATTATCTGGTCGATCGACAGAAACCTCAAGGTCATATCTGCCAACAAAGCTTTTTGGGACCGGGTGTACTCAATCTGCGGCAAAAGGAAATGCGAAATAACAAGCAGCGATTTTAGCAAAGAATTTTATGACACCTGGATCCAGTATTACGAACGCGCTTTCTGCGACGAATGCTATAAAATAATCTGGAGCGAGACCATAAACGACCATACGATATTCGAAGAGGTCAGCTTTAATCCCATCTACGATAAAGACAAAAAAGTAATCGGCGTCAGCTGCATTTCCCGCGACATCACCGAGCAGCATAACCATCTGCAAATGATCGAAAAACAGAATGAACAACTGCGGAAAATTGCCTGGGTGCAGTCGCACGAAGTCCGGGCACCCGTCGCCAGCATCTTAGGACTCCTCGACATCTTCAACGCCGACGACCTCGCCGACCCCGTCAACATGGATGTCCTCCAGGGCCTGAAAGTAGCGGCAGACAACCTCGACACAATCATCCGGAAAATCAACGCCTATACCCAAACAGGTGGTCTCTGATACCGCCCGGTCACTCCCGTATATCATACTCCTTGATCTTGCGGTAGAGCGTCCGCTCAGATATGCCCAGCTCTGTAGCAGCATCCCGCCGGCGGCTCTTATGCTTTTTGAGCGCCTTGGTGATGAATTCCTTTTCCCGGTCGGCCAGCAACAGCGTTTCCTCCACATCCTCGTGGTGGTCATTCGATTCCAGCAATATGGGAGCCCCGCCCGAGTAATTGCTGCTGATCTGCGGCTCTGAATCACTATACACAGGCACCAGGCTTGCCGACGATGGCTCGGCAGGCGTATACCCCTGGTGATGCGCTACATCGTAGATCATCTGCTTCAGGTCATTCATATCTTTCTTCAGATCGAAGAATAGCTTGTAGAGTATGTCCCGCTCGGTGTTAAAGTCGGTAGCGGTTCCGGCAGCCACACCGGTATTGGCGCCCGGCGCCAGCAGTGCAAGGCTGCGGTTTGCATTGCGCTGCGGCAAAAACCGCTGCAGTACTTCCGTAGTTATAGATTTGTCAGTAGACAAAACCGAGATCTGCTCGGCAATATTTTTCAGCTCGCGCACATTGCCCTGCCAGTAGTAGTTCACAAGCAGTTGCTGGGCTGGCGCATCCAGCTGCACAGATTGCGTCTTGTACCGCTCAGCAAAGTCCGCAGCAAACTTCCGGAACAACAGCGGGATGTCTTCCTTCCGGTCGCGCAGCGCCGGCACCCGTATCGGCACCGTACTCAGCCTGTAGTACAGGTCCTGCCTGAAATCGCCCTGCTGTGTATACTCCAGCAGGTCGCGGTTGGTAGCGGCAATAACCCGCACATCTGTTTTCTGCACCTTCGACGATCCCACCCTGATAAACTCGCCGGTCTCCAGCACACGCAGCAGCCTCGCCTGTGTTCCCAGCGGCATCTCCCCTATCTCATCCAGGAATATGGTCCCCCCGTTCACCGTCTCAAAATAGCCCTTGCGGCTGTCTACAGCGCCCGTAAACGAGCCCTTCTCATGCCCAAACAGCTCACTGTCTATCGTTCCCTCCGGTATCGCTCCGCAGTTTACCGCTATAAACGGATTGTGCTTCCTGGGCGACAACGCATGTATGATCATCGAGAAAACTTCTTTCCCCACTCCGCTCTCTCCTACTATCAGCACCGACAGGTCGGTATTGGCTACCTGCACAGCCGTGTTCAGCGCATGGTTGAGCGCCGGAGAATTTCCTATAATCCCGAACCGGTTTTTTATACTTTGAATATCCATCTTTTATAGTCCTAAGCCACCGGTTTTCAGCAACAAATCAAAGCTAAAAACCAACTGAAATTTAATTACTTGTTATGAGTTTAAACTATCCGCCAAGCCCATTTCCCCAGCCAGGTATACTACTTGATCGTGCTCCCCGCGGCCTCCACCAAGGGCATCCGGGTTGCTTTTGTAGCAGTACTGCCCTGGCTACACGATCTCGCCCATCAGGGTGGCCGATGTAGCCGACGTGATCAACACCTGCACATAGTCACCTTTTGCCAGCTCCTGACCGTTTTTCGGAAAGATCACCACTTTGTTCTGCGTATTCCGGCCACACCAGTCGGTGTCCTTCCGTTTGCTGTCGCCCTCTATGAGCACTTCAAACGTCTTACCTATATCGTTCAGGTAGCTCGCTCTCGACAATGAATTCTGCAGATTGATGACTTCAGTCAGCCTCCTTTTTTTCACCTCTTCCGGTATATCATCTGTATACCTGCGGGCTGCCAGTGTACCGGGCCGCTCACTGTAGGCAAACATATAGGCCATATCAAACCGGCTCTGCCCCATCACCGACAGCGTATCGGCATGGTCTTCTTCTGTCTCGGTGCAGAATCCCGTGATCACATCGGTGCTCAGCCCGCAATCCGGTATGATCTCCCGTATCCGTTTCACTTTATTCAGGTACCATTCCCGCGTATAGGTGCGGTTCATCAGGTTCAGAATACGCGTATTGCCGCTCTGCACAGGCAGGTGTATATACTTGCAGATATTGGGCTTGCCTGCCATGGCGTGCAGCACGTCATCAGTTATGTCTTTTGGATGAGAGGTGCTGAACCGGACCCGCAATAACGGGGAGATGCCGGCAACAGCCTCCAGCAGTTGTGCAAAATTGAAATTCACGCCACTGTCATCAGCATAGTAATAGCTGTCCACGTTCTGACCCAGTAGCGTTACCTCACGGAATCCGCGGTCAAACAAGTCCTGGCATTCCTGTACAATACTCTCCAGGTCCCTGCTGCGCTCCCGCCCACGTGTAAATGGCACCACGCAGAAGGTACACATGTTATTGCACCCTCTCATGATGGTCACGAATGCCGACACACCATTGCTGTCGAGCCGCACCGGCGAAATATCTGCATAGGTCTCATCCCTGCTCA
>Ga0364867_10724_pt1 | contig 13576 bp, 15 predicted proteins | sample ExccelAu500001D4_3_FD_206915 | JGI IMG/M metagenome (GOLD analysis project Ga0364867, IMG submission 206915) | Enriched cells from Trout Bog Lake Hypolimnion, Wisconsin, USA - BchlTB.Aug13.5000.01.D4 | ecosystem: Environmental > Aquatic > Freshwater > Lake > Hypolimnion/Profundal zone | place...
ACTTGTGTAACAAAATTTGTCAATGCAATATCTTTGGCATTTGTTAGTGCTTGTATCGCCTGAGTATTCTTTGTTTGTTGTATTTTTTGTTGCATTGCAGTAATCAAAGCCAGATCATAGATATCCGGTTTGGCAAGTAATTGTTGGACAAACGGATTGTTTTGCAGCTGTTGAGGATTGGCAGTAATATTTGTAATAATCTTCTGTAGCGCGGCATCTTTCGCGGATGCTATTTCTGAGGTAAGCTGGTTATTAGAATGACTAAGATGAGCATCCAAACTAAGAAGTGACTTAAAATCAGAGAGTTGGCCAGTGACAAAATGATTCAGAAATGTCTTCTGATTATTTGATGTAAATTTTGTCAATGTAGTTTCCAAATTAGCAGCAGTCAGATCTGATGCGGTATGAGTAACTTGGTTAAAATTTGAGTTACTGGTAATCGTTTGAAGCGTATCAAGTGTTTGCATAGCCTGCAACTGGCGAATAGGAGAAGATCCGGCATAAGCAAGTAGCGTTTGTAATTGTTCTTTTTCAGGCATCGAAGAAAGTTGTTGAATGATAGTATCGGTAAGTGCTTGCTGTAAAAGAGCAATAGCAGGTGAATTTTTTATCCCCGAAGAATTTTGTATTTCATTCAAAACATCAATTGTATGCAAGCTGTCAACCGGGCTTTGTATGGATGAACTGATAAAAGTCGGCAGAATACTAACATTATTTGAATGATTTAATACTGCATTAAGAATAGTCCCTGTTTCAGCAAGCTGTTTTTGTCTGATAGCATCAATCGCCAATGCAATTCTATTGTTATTGATATTTTCCGATGCAAGCATCAGTAATTGTTCTACCATCAACGAATTACTCATCCCATCAAAGAGAGGAACCGTTCCATTTGGCTCGTTGTCAAGAGATAATTGTACTAGTTTTCCTGCCGAACTAATTAAACTCGTTGCGTTACTGAAATTAGTAACGGTTAATTGGTCATCATCCGAAGCTTTATTTTTTTGCAAAAGCAATAATCCTTCAAGTGATTTATCATTAGCTTGCGTCATATAGTTATATGTCTCTTGTAATGGGTTAAAGGTAAACATATCGCTCATCTGGTCATTAAAATTTTTTACCATATATAGTGGATTATCAGGTAAAATTTGCGGGTATGATGCAGATAATGGAAAAGATGGGTCATTCACAATCGGTGGATCAACTGCGGGATCAAGACTAAATCCATTTGGTGTTATCCCACCATTGAGAGAAACAGGTTGTGGAGGGATAGAAATATTCAATGGAAGATTGTCAGGATTAATCGATACATTTGGTAGTTGAATACTTGGCACCTGAGCATTGGGCGCAACATTCCCAACAGTAATAAGACTATTTCTTTCATTAACAGTTCCTGTCGGTTCTGGTGTTACCACAACGGTTGTTGTCGTTGTTGTTTGAGAAGACGATCCTGTCGGTTCTGAAACAGGTGTCGTTTGGTTTTGCGGCACATACACAATCATGGGTTCCAAACTCGATCCGGATCCTCCGGCAGTTGTTGAAGAAGATGTCGTTCCATTCACTGGGGAGCCCACAGCACTAAGAGGAATTTCATCTGACGAACCAGGTCCCAACACCCCGCTCATTGTCGCGTTATATCCAAGCAAATTATAAAAAGGCAACTCTGCACTTTTCTGTACAGGAGAAGGTTCTCGATCAAGAAAATAAATAAGTAAACTCGCGAGAAGATAAATAAGCCCGGCACCTCCGATAATACCCAACGTTCCAAGAAAAATATTTCGTCCCGTATGAGAAACAGCTGCTGTGCTAGCAGGTGCAGTTGATGGAACTGATGTTTTCGCCATACTGTTATTATGTGTATGGCTAATTAAATATTCATTAAAACTTTCATTTACTTACTATCACGATTATTGCCAAAAGTGCCATACCAAAATCTTCTATAAGCGCAACTTTTGTCAACGGCACTTTAAGAAACGTTCCGAGACATGCGCATTGAAATTTTTCATGCTTCATCAGTTTTGTTATTACACCTATCCCGCTAAATAGCATTACAATTATTTCCAGAATAAGAACTATTTTTATTTGAAAATTGAGTATCATCGCTAATGCAAAAAATAATTCGATAAAAGGATAAACATATCCGTATTCATACACTTTTTGTGCCAGGAGATCATATGTAGAATAGCCTTGGGCAAAACCTGATAAATCAATCAACTTGAATCCGGAAAAAACCAAAAAGAAACCTATCATAAAAGTGGACAATAATGTTTTAAGAGAAAATCCGGCGGAAAATGAAACAGCAAATGAAGTTAATAAAATAAGTGCAATAATTATTATTAAAGGTTTATAACTCGAGTCTGATTCCTTTTTTGATTCAATCGATCTTTTCAGAATCAACTGCATGCCACATTTTGAACATTTGCCAGGACTTTTTGCAATTATTTCCGGATGCATTGAACAGGTGTAAATCATATAAACTATTATACTACGATTCGAATTCAAGGAATCTGTTCAATCCAGTACTTAAGTTTTCTTCGCAATATCATAGTTCATATGCTATGATGTTTTCCCTATGAACATAGAACAGATCCGCAAAATTATCCATGTTGATATGGACGCGTTTTATGCCTCAGTTGAACAACGAGATAACAAAAAATTGAGAGGAAAACCACTTGTTGTTGGATATACTTCAAAACGCGGAGTTGTAGCTGCAGCAAGTTACGAAGCACGTTCTTTTGGAATTCATTCTGCTATGCCTTTAGTTACTGCAATGAAATTATGTCCAACAGTAATTGTAATTTCTCCTCGATTTGACGTTTATCGAAAAGTGTCAAAACAAATTCATGAAATCTTTGCGGGTTATACAGATTTGATTGAACCTTTGGCTTTAGATGAAGCATATCTGGATGTTACTAAAAATAAAAAAAATATTCCTACTGCGTGGAAGACTGCAAAAAGTATTCGTGCAGAAATATTGAGAGAAACTGGCCTTACTGCATCAGCCGGTGTTTCTTATAATAAATTTCTGGCTAAATTAGCTTCTGAAGAAAATAAACCCAACGGCCAATTCGCAATTATTCCAGACATGGGGGAATCTTTTATTGAAAATTTGCCTATATCTAGATTCTATGGGATAGGACCAGTAACCACAGAAAAAATGAAAAAATTAGGGATATACTCTGGTGCTGACTTAAAGACTCGTTCCAAAGATGAATTAATAAAATATTTTGGAAAACTTGGCCTTTGGTATTACGATATTGCAAGGGGACAAGACAATAGAATAGTGGATCCAAATCGTGAACGAAAATCCTTAAGTTCTGAAACGACTTTTGAGGAAGATGTTATTGACCAAACTGTGATTGAGAACGGCATTATTTCAATGGCAAACGCAGTATGGAAATGGTGTGAGAATAATGGAGAACGTGGTCGGACTGTAACAATAAAAATTAAATGGGCAGACTTTAAACAATCAACTAAGAGCAAATCATTCAAAGACATAATTAAAAGTCGTAATCAAATTCAGGAAATCTCTCTCGATTTAATCAGATCAGTATTCCCTCTGCAAAAAAGTATACGACTCGTTGGTGTAACTTTGTCAAAATTTACCAAATGATAATTCAATTTTTATAGCTCAATTTTCGCAATAGCAACTATATAGTGCGGTAAATATCTCTTTTTTTCAAAAGCGATATATCTCTCGTGCCAACTAGGTAAGAATTTATTATTAAAATTATATAAATTATTTGTTTTATACACATGACTGAGTACTTTATAAAATAATATAAAAAACAGCCTATGTGCAGGTTTCTGAATATCTGCTAATGTGTGATGGAATGTTGCGAAGTTAAGACTTATTTTATTAATTCCCCGCGCTTTAAAATATTCGAATGATTGGATTAACAAAAATTCTGTAAGACCATTAGGAATATTTTTCTTTGTACGCAAAGCATCCAAAGACAAACCATTTGTTGCATATACAGGGACAAAGGTGAGATAACCAATCACCATTTCATCCTGCAATGCAAGCACAATTTCACAATCAGGATCCAGTTCATTAGGTATTCTTCCTAATGTCATGGTAAATCTTTTTTCTTTACTTCCTTTTTCCTGAAGCCATTCGTTAGATATAATTTGAAGTTGATTAAGATAGTATGATGGAATATCTTTGCGTTTATATATACGACATATGATTTTTTGATTAAGGATATATCGTTCAGCTCGTCTTACTTTTTTCTTCAATAAATCTTTTTTAAAATCTGCAAGATTAATAACTGCTTCTTTACCAATATGTAAATGTTCGTGTCCTATTTCAAGTAAATTTTGTAATGTTTCATAATTTACTGCCAGGAAACAACTACGAAGCTTCGCACCTTTCACAAAATAGTCGAATTCTTTTAAAAGAAGTGAGGTTTCATGTGCCGGACCTATCGGATCTCCACTTACAATTGCAATTTTCCCTCTAATTGTATAGGAAAGGAAAGATTGCCCGGTCGAAGAAAAGAAAAAAAGCTTTTTATCATGAAGCGCGAAATAAGAAAGAGAGTCCTTACCGTAGCTCTCAAGTAATGCCTGAGCCGCATTTATATTTTTAACAATTTTTGTCATAACCTTAATTATATCCTATTTCTTTTTGATATAGTGCTTTCCCGCACGATATGCTATCCAGAAGGCCATAAAAGCCATAGGTATTTCAATAACTATTGCAGAAGATAAAGACAACAAATATTCTCCTCCTTGTTTAGCTGTTAAACAATCAAACCAAGCATCAATAAGTAATAATATGCCGGCCGCAGAGGCAGGGATAATAACCCAGCCTGATTTTCGCAAGCCTAATAATGCTGTCAAACCAAGTGACAATACCAAGCCGAAATCAAAACCACTCCAAGCCAAATTCCAATTTCTGGCAAGATGCTTATACGGCAAGGACTGCCAAAGCAATATTGACCAGGGGACAAGAAGAAATGCTGCTACTGCAAAAAATTTAAATAAGCCTCGAGGAAGAAATAATTGATTGCTTTTAAGATGATTTCTGGTTACTTTTAACATGGCAGTAATAAATAAACACCAATTTTAGGATAAACCCAAGATAAAAAGCTTATAAATAAAGTATATCATTTTGAGACTTAGAAAGTTTTTAAAAGTAAATTGAAACGAAATTTTATAGGTGGATTTGTTTTATAGAAATTAAACTTTTCTGCATTTTCATCCAACCAATCGGAACGTTCTACAAAGATAATTCTTGCTTAAGTTGCTCCACATCATAAAATTGAACTGTATGCATTCCTGCATTCCTGGCAGAAATGATATTTTTATCCCAATCGTCAATAAAAATAATTGAGGCAGGGTCAACATTCAAATCCGTTAGAACATAATCAAAAATCTCCTTATCAGGCTTTGCAATTCCTATTTTCGCCGAATTGTATATTTTTTCAAATATATCAGACAGTAAAAATTTATTTTTTTTATCTTCCATTCCTTCTTTTGATTCGTTAGAAAGAATCATTACTCTATGTCCATTCTTTTTTAGATTTTTGGCTAAATCCAGCATATTATTATCAATCCAAATTTTTTCTCTGTGTAAATTTCTCATCTCTTCTGTCGTAATGGGGTTCTGTGCTTTTTCAATAATTGCTTGATGATAATCAGATAAGTCTTTTTTGCCAATTTTTAATTGATTCCAATAATTGTCAAAAACACTTTGGCAACACTGTTAAATAACCTTTACAAAGGGTTGTTCAAGGTGTCATACTCATGTTAGGATGAATCAATGGACTACTGCCTCAGTCTATCCACTCATGAGAAAAAAGTTGAATGAACGAGATCGAAGGATATATTTTGCCACAGAAGCACTTCGTATCGGACATGGAGGGATTTCTCAAATAGCAAAAGCCTCAGGAGTATCACGAGTTACGATTACGCATGGGATAGAAGAATTAGAGAGAGGAACTGTTGTTGAAGGTCGTATTCGTCATAAAGGCGGAGGGAGAAAAAAGATAACCAATAGATATCCAGAGATCAAACAAGAATTGTCACTCCTTACCCATGCAAAAGGAGATCCAATGAAAAGGCTTTTATGGACAACAAAAAGTATCGTGAAATTGGCAGAGGAATTGGAGAAGAAACAATATCAGCTCCATCCAGTAACCATTATGCATATACTCCATCAAATGGGATATTCGCTCAAGCCAAATAAGAAGAATATTGAAGGAGAGTCACATGAGGATCGTGACTTACAGTTTCAACACATTAACAAGCAATGCGAAATATTTGAAGGGAATAATAATCCAATCATTTCAGTTGACTGTAAGAAGAAAGAAAAACCGGGTAACTTCAAAAATAATGGACAGGAGTGGACAGAAAAAGGGAAAAAGGATGAGACACAAGTCAATGCCTATGATTTTTTTTCTTTGGCGGATGGGAATGTTGCTCCCTATGGGGTCTATGATGTACTAAAGAAGAAAGGGTTTGTGAATGTTGGCATTGATCACGATACGGCTGTTTTTGCTGTAGAATCAATCAGAAGATGGTGGAATACCTCTGGTCATCAGATGTACCCGCATGCCACAGCAATACTGATTACTGCAGACGGTGGAGGATCAAATGGAGTAAGAAACAAATTGTTTAAAAAGGAACTCCAGAAATTAGTAAATGAGATACAAATTCCAATAACATTATGTCATTATCCGCCAGCGACATCCAAGTGGAATGTGATTGAACATCAACTTTTTTCTTTCATTTCAATCAATTGGCGGGCGAAACCATTAACTTCACTTGCGGTAGTACTTGAGCTTATCTCTCACACCACAACAAAATCAGGGCTTACCGTAACAGCGATGGCTGACATGAACAAATATCAGACAGGAATAAAAATATCTAATGAAGAGATAGAACAACTGAATATCTTACGTAACAATTTTCATGGTGAATGGAATTACACAATCAATCCACAATTATCTCCTACTCTGTAAATATTATTTTGCAGTGTCCCCTTAGTAATTCTTCTTTGCTTAAACCTGTTCTTTCTACAACTTCTTTATCTATTGCTAGAACATTAGTTTCTGAACCAAGAACTTTTCCAAAATCAAAAAGAATTATTTTTTTCATATAAGTAGTATACCAGTTTGAAGCTGATTTTTTAAAGATTGAAGGCTAGGTATCAAGATTTTTTTAATACACGAGGGTATATCAACGAAATTAATTAACCATGCAAGGCTTATCATTTGGTTTTCGACACATATTTGCCCCTGCTGCGTCTGATATTTGAAACTCAATATATGAACCAGGATTCCCGTTAAGTTCTACACTATAACCTGTACGGATGATTTTATCATTACCACCAGTTACTTTCCCTTTAAGTACTTTATTCTTTATATAGCCTTTTGTAGTAAATTGTATCGTTGCGTTTATAGGACATGCGCTATTATTTTTACATGGTATTATACCTTTTGTGCTTCTTCTCACTACAGCAACTCCCGTCGTAGCGTTAAATGACATTTGCCCTCCTAGCGGATAAGAATACCACATACCACTATATGGAGAAAAATCTGACGAGTTCGCAGAAGCAACTTTTGGTAATAATAATAATGAAGCGAAAACTGTTACTGTTAATACACTTCTGATCATTTTAATTTTTTTCATATTTCTCTATATATAAATGCATAATAAACTAATACTTTATATATATCTGATGCTATATGTAGCATAACTATAGTTCAGTTGTCAAGCTTGTGTTATGTAACTATTCAGTTGTTTCCTAAATAAGGTATAATTCTATTTGAAAAATGACAATTCAAATAGCAAAAACAGATACAGAAATTAAACAATGTTTTCCTGTTATGGTGCAGCTTCGTCCCACACTGACTGAAGATGCATTTCTTGATCAAGTAAAACGTCAACAACAATCAGGTTATCTTCTCGTTTTTTTAACAGATAATAATCAGGTTAAGACGGTAGCTGGATTCCGAATCTCAGAATCCTTATCATGGAAGAAATTTCTTTATGTGGATGATTTTATTACTGATGCTGATAGTCGTTCAAATGGCTATGGTGATAAAATGTTTGACTGGTTAGTGGCATATGCCAAGTCGCAACAATGTAATCAATTACATCTTGACTCAGGAGTACAACGTTTTGAAGCACACAGATTTTATTTGCGAAAACGAATGTATATTTACGCTCATCATTTTACAATGCAGCTTGATGAAGGATGAGTTTTGAGAGTGTTTGAGGAAGTGGCTTCTTTTTCATTTGAAGTGTTTTGATAATGCTCATATTAATTGCATGGATTTTAGCACCATTGTTACTTCGTGACCCTCCTGATATTTTTCTTGTTACAACCATTGGTCTGATTACTCTTTCTGCTATGTTGTTAGTTAAGGGAACATTTTCATAGAGGAGGGCTGTCAATAAATTCTTGTTCTGGGAATCAATTCTGTGTTGAATTCGTTGTGCATCTTCTGCAGTAAATACAGTATTACTTATTGATAGTAGTTGTGCTAAAAGTTCATTGTATATTTTTTGCCTTTGTTCTTTGATAAATGGTTTTGCTGTCTCTTCTCTGAGATTAAGGTATAGCAGTTTGAGCTGTTGATGCAGCTGCTTCATCTCAACGGATGCAGTTTTTTGTGTCACTTCTTTATGACTTTCTCTAAGCATATGTGCCCAGCAGGATTGATGCACAAACGGCAACTTTTTGTATCCCGCATAGTCATCCCTGACTAAAACATCTTCCGGATGACAGTTTTTGAGTATTCTCTCTGGTACTCCTTTTCCCCGTGTTTCTTCTATTGTGTAGTATACGGCATCTTCTTTCAAAAATGCCCAACACCAATTGTTTATTCCATTTACCCGCCAGCCTGTTTCATCTGCGTGTTTCACTGGTGCTGCTCGCACCTCTTTGAGAATTTGGTGGTAGGGTTTACCAAAATACTGACTCGTTTTTCTCAAAAACAATACCAGTGTTCCACAACTGACATGCAGATCATAGGTTGTCTTGAGCATGGTGACAATAATATTGAGTGGTAACCTACACAGATATTTCCAGATAAGGACTTGCATGAGAACATTGAGCCCTAATCTACTGCCAGGAATCACCCCATCAGGTGTGACAGATGTCTCTTTCTTGCAGGTTTTGCACCATTGTCTCTCAACTTCATAACGAGTAACAATTGTTTGCTGTTTTTGAAGAGCAGGAATATCTTCAACAGTATGGATTACCGTAGCCCGTGATCTATTTAGCTTCCCATTGCAGGTAGGGCACTGGTTGGCAAAAACATGCAGGAATGTATCTATTCGTACAGGAGATTTTCTTCCATACCCTTTGTGTCCAAACTGTCCTCCTTGTTTCTTTTTTGGTTGTGATCCGAACAATGCTTCTTGTTCATTTGTAACGTCTTTTCTCCGGTTTGCTTTAAATACCATATCCCGGTAGGTATCCCGTTGTTTTTTTACTTTCTCTAATTCTTCCTGGAGCTCTTGTATCGTTTTTTGCTGCTCTTCATATTTTTTCTGCCACTCGTTTGTTTTCTCTTCAGCTTCTTCCCGTCTTGTCCGTTGTGTGGCAAGATGCCGTTTTAATGCTGCATTGACAACGCTTAGTTTCCGCTTCTCCTCATCCAGTCCTTTATACAAAACATAATTTGCCATAGGATATTTATCCTACTCATATTTGGCATGAAATTGCAAATTGTCGAATTTAACTGAATAGTTACTGTGTTATGTCGAGCAGGGGATTACAGTCCTCCCATTACAACTAAAAAATCAAAACTGTTTGCATCTTCGGGAGAAGTTTCGTCTATTAATCTATTTTTTGCTATTACTCTTACTGATGCGGCTTCAGCATCAAATTTAGCAGGAAGTGCGATTACTTCAAATTTGAAAATGTTTAACAAACTTTCCAGGTTAGTTAAATTCTCAAGAATTAAAATTTCTTTCGCAAGTAAAATTCGATGAATTTTATTATAAGGTGCAGTATCCGGACCTGAAGCATCAGTCCCGATGAATTTAATAGCAAGTTCTACCAATTTTTGTGCTAAATCTTCAGTAAGCACGGGATAATTTTCAAAATAATTGGCACTACGAAAATCCTTACCAAAACCAGTATAAAACAATACACAATCACCGGCTTTTATATCTTTATCATTTAGTACATCTGCTTCAATCTCAGATTTACTCCTCACATCTATAACGTGTCCATTGGCAATAAATTGTTCAGGATAGATTTCTGACAATTTTTTCCCATCTTTCACCATATGCAAAGGACCATCCATGTATATGCCTGCATGCTCCCTGTATTGACTGCATAATGGACAATTTCGTTTTCTTCATCTACAAATTCCTGTAAGGCTGGTGGTCTGTCTCCGGGAAAAACCGGCATTTGATTGGTAAACAAATGGGTTAAATCGATTATTTTCTTTTAATCAAAAATAACATGCGTTTAAATACTATACCTCTTTATAACGAAAACACTGTACTTGATGGTCATTTACCATACCAACTGCCTGCATAAACGCATAACAAATAGTCGGACCAACGAATTTAAATCCTCTTTTAAGTAAATCTTTACTCATTGCCTCTGCTTCTTTTGTTTTTGTCGGGTAATCTTTAAGGTGTTTAAAAGAATGATTTACCGGTTTGTTGTCTATAAATTGCCAAATATATTTATCAAAACTACCAAATTCTTTCTGTATTACGAGAAATGCTTTTGCATTTAGAATAGTTGCCGCAATTTTTAGTTTGTTTCTGATTATCCCACTATCGGCGAGAAGCGAATTTATTTTCCTGCTATCATAGTCAGCAATTTTTTGAGCGTTAAATAATTCAAAGGCTTTTCGATAATTCTCTCTTTTTTTAAGTATTGTAGTCCAGGAAAGTCCTGCTTGAGCTCCTTCAAGAATCAAGAATTCAAAAAGTTCTCCATCGGCATGAACCGGGACACCCCATTCTCTATCATGATAGGAAATCATAAGAGGGTCATTTCCCACCCAATCACATCTATTTTTCTTTACCATTGTTTTTGATTATTTCACATCATAAACAAAATGAAAAGGACAGCCTAAACGAAAATTTTTCGGATTAAATTCTGTTTGCTGACAAACCTTGAGGATTGTGGTGAACAAAATTATTTTAGAACAGATTTTATCCTTCTGCGCCTTCTGTTGAGATTACATCTTTAAGTTTTTCGGTTTTAGATGGGTAGAATTTTATAGCAATTATTGTGGGTAAAATGGCTGAGAGGATAACAGCGGTAATTAGAAGCGAGAATTGTTGAATGGTAATAATATGATTATTCAATCCATACAGAGAGGAAATTGTACCGAAAGTAAGCCCAGTACTCATAAGAAGCGTTGTAAACATACTATTCGCTCCATGATATTTTTTTGCAAACGGATACACACCAATAAATTTGGTTATCAATTTCAAAAAAAGAAGGGCAATAAATACTCCTAATCCAGCTAAAACAAATCGTAAATCAACATTAAGTCCTCCCTGAAAGAAGAAAAATGGTGTTACCATAGCAAATGCAACTGTTCTCATTTTCTTTCTCAGAGCTTCATTTTTTGTCAAGAAAGGAGAAAGTAACAACCCCAGGAAAAAAACAGGAAGTCCTTGTTGATTATTGCCAGTACTGCCAAGCCATTCAAGGATAAAAAGACAAAGAAATAAAAACTTTAATTCAGGTTCGACAACTTTATTACCAAATTTTTTTACAATCATTGGATACAATTTTGGCAAACCAATAAGAATAACGAGTGATGCAATAATAAACCAGAATGTGTACGAATTCACATGAAGAAATAAAAGTGTTAAGAAAATAGCAGTTAAAGCGTCTTCTACAAATGTTGCTGCCATAAGTCGTTTACCAAAGTTAGTTGACGACAAACCTGTTTCAACAAGAACAGAATAGACAACTGCAAGTGATGTTGTAGAAAGCGCGAGAGCTGTGATTTCCGATGCTCCAAAGGTCCAATGTAGCCAATAATACGCCGCCAGAAATTCAGAAATAAATGGAACAACAAATGAAGCACCACCAATCAAAAATGCCTCAAGCCAATGCTTTTTGAATAATTTGACATCAACCTCTGTCCCTGCTTGAAAAGTTAAATAGATACTGCCGAAAGAAGAAAGAAAAGAAAGCACTTCAAGATGACTGGAGATATGCAAAAAATTCCCCGCAATCACACCAAAGAAGATTTCCGAAATTGCCGCAGCAATTCCGTACTCAATAGAGATAAGACTTGCAAAAAAACCAATGCAAAAAAATAACAGCAATTAAAAAAATTGACATAAACTAGATGGGAGTTAAAAACGAAAAACTCCTACCATTTGGTAGAAGTTATTAGCTTTTGAGGCATTTAGAAGCGAGCTTCATCGCTTATATATTAATTATCTCACCTATATAATCTTTTTGTCAATAAGAAATGAAATTTTTTTGTTGTCTATGAAATTTCATCGTGCACTTTTAAAATAGCTTTTTAAAGTTAAAATATTAAGTTGAAAGGTCTTGATTTACGATTAGTTACCCGAAGTAAAATCCTAGGACTTTAAACTTAATAACACTAGTGTTTTTACACATTTTTAAGATATACTTAAGTAAGATAAATTTATTATTCTCAATTATGGAAACAAAAAGCTCTCCTACATTACCTGGTGTACTGCCTGAACCTATTCGTGGCAGTCTCTTTTTGTTATTGAGTAGAATATTTCTTGTTATGGCAGGGACAGATATAATCTACTTATCTATTCGCATTTTTGTATTCGAATTAAATCCTCAATGGATCAACGGAATAACTTTGGATATAATTTTTCTTATTTTTCTTATTTTTTCATATATCGTCCAAATTTTTCTCATTTATACGGTCCTTCTTCATTGGCTTAATAAACGATATTATATTGAAAGTAATTATCTTATTATAAAACGGGGCATATTTACGCTAGTCGAAAGAGTATATGATTTAAAAGACTTAAAATCGGTAGTTGTAAGTCAAGGAATAATCGGGGAAATTTTTCATTTTGGAACAATAACGCTTGAAATCACATCTCCCGGCTTGACTGAAGAGCCGACTCTAACTGAAATCCCACATCCTCACAAACTCGAAAAACAGCTCAAAAGGTTTATGTAATTTCATACCATTCTGTTTATTTTTTTGGAAAGGTTATTTTTGTGTCTTTATAGAGGATTTCTTTTTTTTGTTTTTTTTCTCTTCCTTATCTTTATTTTCTTCCTGAATCTCTTCAGCAATTTCTTCAATTGTTTCATCACTTATTTCCGATTCCAACGGTGCAATTTCAACAGATTGTGGAGTTAGCAGACTGAGAATCTTGTCCATTTTTGCGTTAAGCGCGTCAAATTGTGCTTGATAATTTGGTCTTGATTGATTGTCTTCACGATTGAATTGTGGTCTATCAAATGATCTTCTTTCAGGTCTTCGTGAATCGGAATTCCTGTTATTTTGAAAACACTCTCTGCAAAGAACAGGTTTGTTGCCTGTTGGGCGGAAAGGGACCTCACATTGTTTACCACAATTGGCACATGTTGCACTATACATTTCCTGACGGTCATTAGTAAATCGTGATCTAC
>Ga0364867_10732_pt1 | contig 13413 bp, 8 predicted proteins | sample ExccelAu500001D4_3_FD_206915 | JGI IMG/M metagenome (GOLD analysis project Ga0364867, IMG submission 206915) | Enriched cells from Trout Bog Lake Hypolimnion, Wisconsin, USA - BchlTB.Aug13.5000.01.D4 | ecosystem: Environmental > Aquatic > Freshwater > Lake > Hypolimnion/Profundal zone | place: USA...
GTAGGTTCGAATCCTACCCCCTCCACCAAGATGTGCGGGATTAGTTTAATGGTAAAACAGCAGATTTCCAATCTTCGGTCAAGAGTTCGATTCTCTTATCCCGCTCCAGTATTTTGTAGCAAAAGATTGGCCCATGTGGCTCAGTGGTAGAGCACTCCCTTGGTAAGGGAGAGGTCGGCAGTTCGATCCTGCCCATGGGCACCATGTTTCAGTTTTATAAATTGTGATTTCGTTGGTTTAAAGAGTTAACTAAAGGCAGACAAAAATGGCAAAAGAAAAGTTTGAGCGGACAAAACCGCACGTAAACGTAGGCACCATTGGTCACGTTGACCACGGTAAAACCACTTTGACAGCAGCAATCGCAACCGTGCTTTCTAAGCAATTCGGTGGCGAAGCAAAAGCATACGATCAGATCGATGCTGCTCCTGAAGAAAAGGCCCGTGGTATTACGATTAATACTGCACACGTTGAGTATGAGACTGCAAATCGTCACTATGCTCACGTGGATTGCCCAGGACACGCTGACTACGTTAAGAACATGATTACTGGCGCTGCCCAAATGGACGGCGCAATTTTAGTTTGCTCTGCCGCTGACGGCCCCATGCCACAAACTCGTGAGCACATCCTCTTGGCACGCCAAGTGGGCGTTCCTTACATCGTGGTGTTCTTGAACAAGTGCGACATGGTTGATGATGCTGAGTTGTTAGAGCTCGTTGAGATGGAAGTACGTGAACTTTTATCTAAGTACAACTTCCCTGGCGATGACACACCGATCATCCATGGTTCTGCTAAGTTAGCTCTTGAAGGCGACGAAGGCCCATTGGGTAAAGATGCCATCATGAAATTGGCTGAAGCCTTAGATACCTATATTCCTACCCCAGAGCGTGCGGTTGATGGCGCGTTCTTGATGCCAGTAGAAGATGTGTTCTCCATCTCTGGTCGCGGTACGGTGGTGACTGGTCGTATTGAGCGCGGCATTATCAAAGTCGGTGAAGAGATTGAAATCATCGGCATTAAGCCAACCCTCAAAACTACCTGTACTGGTGTAGAGATGTTCCGCAAATTGCTCGACCAAGGTCAAGCAGGCGATAACGTCGGTATTTTGCTGCGCGGTACAAAGCGTGAAGAAGTTGAGCGTGGCCAAGTCTTGGCTAAGCCAGGTTCAATCACCCCACATACGCACTTTACGGCTGAGGTTTACATCTTAGGTAAAGATGAAGGTGGTCGTCATACTCCGTTCTTTAACAACTATCGTCCCCAGTTTTACTTCCGTACTACGGACGTGACTGGCTCAATCGAGTTGCCAAAAGACAAAGAGATGGTCATGCCTGGCGATAACGTCACCATTACCGTCAAACTCATCGCGCCAATTGCGATGGAAGAAGGTTTACGTTTTGCAATCCGTGAAGGTGGCCGTACTGTTGGCGCCGGAGTGGTTGCGAAGATTTTGGCTTAAGTAGTTTTTGAAATAAAGGGGTGTAGCTCAATTGGCAGAGCGTTGGTCTCCAAAACCAAAGGTTGGGGGTTCGATGCCCTCCGCCCCTGCCACGATTTGAACTGAAAGCAATATGTCGCAACAAACAGTAGGACATTCTGAAGAAAAAAGCAGCTGGGTCTCCGGACTCGCAGCTCTGATTGTCGTTGCAGCACTAGTGTTGTATTACGTGCTCGTTGATCAATCCTTGTTGTTGCGTCTAGCTGTTCTGTTTGGCGGTATTGCGATTGCAGTTTTGATTGTGGCTATTTCACCAGATGGGCGTAGGTTTTTTTCCTACGCAAAAGATTCTTGGTACGAAGTAAAAAAGGTTGTTTGGCCAACTCGCAAAGAGGCAACTCAAATGACCTTAGTCGTATTTGGTTTTGTTCTGATCATGTCCATATTTTTATGGGTTGCAGACAAATTGATTGAATGGCTAGTTTTTTCAGTCTTACTAGGCTGGAAGTGAGTAATAAAAATGATTGATTCTGAATTGGCCGTAAACCCACAAGCTACTGGCAATATGCGCTGGTACGTTATTCATGCTTATTCAGGCATGGAAAAAAGTGTCAAAAAAGGCCTTGAAGAGCGTATTGCACGCTCCGGCATGCCTGAGAAATTCGGCCGTATTTTGGTCCCATCCGAGGAAGTGGTGGAGATCAAATCAGGCCAAAAGTCGGTTTCTGAGCGTCGTTTTTTCCCAGGATACGTTCTGATTGAGATGGAAATGACCGATGAAAGCTGGCATTTGGTCAAAAATACGCCAAAAGTGACTGGTTTTGTTGGTGGTGTGCGAAACCGCCCAAGCCCGATTTCTACGGCTGAAGTGACCAAAATCATGGATCAAATGCAGGCTGGTGTCGATAAACCCAAGCCCAAGACCCTATTTGAGGTGGGTGAGATGGTCCGCGTTAAAGAAGGCCCATTTACCGATTTTAACGGAAATGTCGAAGAAGTCAATTACGAGAAGTCAAGACTTCGAGTTTCTGTTACAATTTTTGGCCGCGGTACCCCAGTTGAGCTGGAGTTCGGCCAGGTAGAAAAGATGTAAAAACAAGGACTTAGTCCGGTTTTGTAGTGGTTGTATTAAGTGGTTATTTAGTATTTGTAATTAACCGAGGAGCGGAGCTAGAAAGCCAAAACCTAGCGAAGCGTTTACTCAACGGCGGTCTTTCCTCAATAGGTCAGGCGCGCTTTTAGGAGCAATACATGGCAAAGAAGATTATTGGCTTTATCAAACTGCAGATCCCTGCAGGTAAAGCAAATCCCTCACCTCCCGTAGGTCCAGCACTGGGCCAGCGCGGTCTCAACATTATGGAATTCTGTAAGGCGTTCAATGCTCAAACTCAGAGCATGGAACCAGGCCTGCCAATTCCAGTTGTGATCACAGCATTTGCTGATAAGAGCTTCACGTTCATCATGAAGACTCCACCAGCAACCATCATGATCAAGAAGGCTGCAAAGTTGGAAAAGGGTTCACCACGTCCCCATACCGATAAGGTTGGAAAAATTACTCGTGCTCAAGCAGAAGAAATTGCTAAAGCAAAAATGCCCGATTTAACAGCTGCTGATATGGATGCTGCTGTAAGAACAATCGCTGGTAGCGCCCGTTCCATGGGCATCACTGTGGAAGGTCTCTAATCATGACTAAATTATCTAAACGTGTAAAAGCGATTCAATCCAAAGTTGATCGCAATAAGTTTTATTCATTAGAAGAAGCATTGACACTCGTTAAAGAGTGCGCAACTGCAAAATTCGATGAGTCTATTGATGTTGCTGTTCAGCTTGGCATTGATGCCAAGAAATCTGACCAAGTTGTGCGTGGTGCAGTAGTGCTCCCAGCTGGTACAGGTAAGCATGTTCGTGTAGCCGTTTTTGCTCAAGGCGAAAAGGCAGAACAAGCTAAAGCTGCCGGTGCAGAGATTGTTGGTATGGAAGATTTGGCTGATCAGATCAAAGGCGGCAAGATCGACTTTGACGTTTTGATCGCATCTCCAGACACCATGAAGATTGTTGGTACTTTAGGTCAAGTATTGGGCCCACGCGGTTTGATGCCAAACCCTAAAGTAGGAACCGTTACTCCTGATGTTGCAACAGCAGTGAAGAATGCAAAAGCAGGTCAAGTGCAATTCCGTGTGGACAAAGCCGGTATCGTGCACGCAAGTATTGGCCGTCGTTCATTCGAGCCAACTGCTTTGAAGACCAATTTGCTCGCATTGCTTGAGGCTTTGAATAAAGCAAAGCCACCTGCATCTAAGGGAATTTATTTGAAGAAGGTTGCCGTAAGCAGCACCATGGGTGCAGGCGTACGTGTAGATCAAGCTTCGCTACAAGCAGCACAGTAATTTGTAGCAAAAGAACTTTGGGTCGACTCTGTAACTAGAGTCGAACGTCAAAGACCGTTGGCGAATTAGTTGGCTTGCAAAGAAATTAATTCTTAATTGTTACGAAAGTAATGGCCAGCGCAGATGGCGACCCTGAAAAGATTTCGCAAGAGTTTCTTGTGATTGAACAATCAGACGCTGGTGTGTAACCCCAACTGGAAACAGTTGGTTTTTATGGAGTTAAACCGTGCCTTTGAATGTAGAAGACAAAAAAGCAATCGTTGCTGATGTCGGCGCTCAATTGGCTGGAGCCCAAACTGTCGTTCTCGCTGAATACCGTGGTATTCCAGTTGAGGAATTGACAAAGCTGCGTGCTAGCGCTCGTAGTCAAGGTGTATATCTTCGCGTTCTGAAGAACACATTGGCACGTCGTGCTGCACAAGGCACACAGTTTGAGCCTCTTGCTGATTCGATGGTTGGCCCCTTGATCTATGGCATCTCTGCAGATCCGATTGCTTCGGCAAAAGTACTGCAAGGCTTTGCAAAGACTCAGGACAAGCTGGTCATCACTGCTGGCTTATACAACGGCAAGTTGTTGGATGTGGCTGGCGTTAAAGCCCTCGCAACAATTCCAAGTCGCGAAGAGTTGTTATCGCAGTTGTTGGGCGTCATGTTGGCCCCAGTATCTGCAATGGCTCGCGTATTAGGTGCCGTAGCAGCACAAAAGGCAGCCGGAGCACCTGCTCCAGCAGCCCCAGCCGAAGTAGTTGCTGAAGCCGCAGCACCAGAAGCAAGTGCTGAGCCTGCAGCTGCAAGCCCAGAAGCTGGAACAGAAAGCAATGAAACCCCTGCCGCTGAATAAGCGACAGATTAACTATTTAAGTATTAGGAGCTAAAAATGGCGATTACTAAAGAAGAAATTATTGATGCAGTAGGTAGCATGTCCGTAATGGATTTGAACGACTTGGTTAAAGCGTTCGAAGAGAAGTTTGGCGTATCCGCTGCAGCAATGGCTGTTGCTGGTCCTGCTGGCGGTGGTGCTGCTGCTGGTGGTGGCGAAGAGCAATCTGAGTTCACTGTGAACTTGCTCGAAGCTGGCGCTAACAAGGTTTCAGTAATTAAGGCAGTTCGCGAAATTACTGGTCTTGGCCTCAAAGAAGCAAAAGACTTGGTTGATGGTGCACCTAAGCCAATCAAAGAAGGCGTTGACAAAAAGACTGCCGAAGAAGCCAAGAAGAAGCTCGAAGAAGCTGGCGCAAAAGCAGAACTCAAGTAATACAACTTTAGCTAGCGCCTCCCAAAAGGAGCCGTTAGCCATGTTGGGTTTGACCTTTAGAGGTCAAACCCGATTTCATTTTTGATTGAAATCGGGTTTGCCTTCTGATACGACTGCAGAATGCAAGTTTGGTCGGACACTGAATCTGATGATTTAGTGTTGTCCGCCAGTGGTTGGTAGTGGCCAACCGCCAAATCTTTGTACAGTCGCTGAATTCGGAGATGAAATGAACTATAGCTTCACCGAACGCAAGCGAGTCCGTAAAAGCTTTGCTAAGCGAGTAAATAATCACCAGGTTCCATACCTGATTGCAACCCAGCTGGAGTCCTACGCTAAATTTTTGCAGGCAGAGAAGCCTCCAACTTCGCGTATTAACGAAGGCCTACAAGCCGCATTTACTTCTGCCTTCCCAATTGTTTCTAACAATGGATATGCGCGTATGGAATACGTGTCTTATCAATTGTCTCAGCCACCATTTGACGTTAAAGAATGTCAGCAGCGGGGCTACACCTATCACTCCGCCTTGCGCGCAAAAGTTCGCTTGATTATTTATGATCGCGAAGCGCCTACTAAGGTAAAAGAAGTTAAAGAGAGCGAAGTCTACATGGGTGAGATTCCCCTGATGACTGAGAATGGCTCCTTTGTTATCAACGGTACTGAGCGAGTCATCGTTTCTCAGTTGCACCGTTCCCCAGGCGTGTTCTTTGAACACGATAAGGGCAAGACACATAGCTCTGGTAAGTTGCTGTTTTCAGCACGCATCATTCCTTACCGTGGTTCATGGCTCGATTTCGAGTTTGATCCAAAAGATATTTTGTATTTCCGCGTTGACCGCCGTCGTAAGATGCCCGTCACCATTTTGCTTAAAGCCATTGGCTTAAACAACGAACAAATTCTTGCGAATTTCTTTAACTTTGACCATTTCACGTTAAGTGCAAATGGTGCATCGATGGAGTTTGTTCCTGAGCGCTTACGTGGCCAGTTGGCCAACTTTGATGTGCTTGATAAGAATGGCGTTGTTGTCATTCAAAAAGATAAGCGCATCAATGCAAAACATATTCGTGAACTTGAGGCTGCTAAAACCAAGAACATCGTTGTTCCAGATGATTACTTAATTGGTCGCGTTGTTGCACGCAATATCATTGATCCAGATTCAGGTGAAATCTTAGCCTACGCTAATGATGAGATTACTGAAGAGTTGTTAGCTACCTTGCGCGATGCAGGTATCAAGCAATTAGAAACAATCTACACCAATGATTTGGATTCTGGTGCTTACATTTCTCAGACATTACGTACTGATGAAACAGCCGATCAAACCGCAGCACGTATTGCAATCTATCGCATGATGCGTCCTGGTGAGCCACCAACAGAAGATGCTGTTGAGGCTTTGTTCCAGCGCTTGTTCTATAGCGAAGATAGTTATGACTTGTCACGTGTCGGTCGTATGAAGGTGAATAGTCGTTTGAACCGCCCAGAAATGGAAGGGCCAATGGTTCTGTCGAACGAAGATATTCTCGATACGATTAAGTCCCTCGTAGATTTGCGTAATGGCAAGGGTGAAGTAGACGATATCGATCACTTAGGTAATCGTCGTGTACGTTGCGTTGGCGAATTGGCAGAAAATCAATTCCGCGCTGGCTTATCCCGCGTAGAGCGTGCAGTCAAAGAGCGTCTTGGCCAGGCTGAGACAGAAAACTTGATGCCGCATGATTTGATTAATAGCAAACCAATCTCTTCAGCGATTCGTGAGTTCTTTGGATCTTCACAGTTGTCCCAGTTTATGGACCAAACCAACCCACTTTCAGAGATCACGCACAAGCGTCGTATTTCTGCATTGGGACCTGGTGGTTTGACACGTGAGCGCGCTGGCTTCGAAGTGCGCGACGTGCATCCAACCCACTACGGCCGTGTCTGTCCAATTGAAACTCCAGAAGGACCAAACATCGGTCTGATCAACTCACTCGCACTATTTGCCCGTTTGAATGAGCACGGTTTCTTGGAAACGCCCTATCGCAAAGTTGCTAATAGCAAAGTCAGCGATGAAGTGGTTTACCTTTCAGCAATTGAAGAAGCCAAGTATGTAATTGCTCAGGCAAACGCGACGATTGACAAGAATGGTAAGTTGGCAGATGAGCTGGTTTCAGCTCGCCAAGCTGGTGAAACCATGATGGTTAGCCCAGAGCGCATCGATTTTATTGACGTTGCGCCAAGTCAGATTGTTTCTGCTGCCGCTTCACTCGTTCCCTTCCTCGAGCATGATGATGCGAACCGCGCTTTGATGGGTGCAAACATGCAACGTCAAGCGGTTCCTTGCTTACGTCCTGATAAGCCATTAGTTGGTACGGGGCTTGAGCGCATTGTTGCCGTGGATTCTGGCACTGTAGTGCTGGCGAACCGTGGCGGTATCGTTGACTATGTCGATGCAAACCGTGTGGTGATTCGTGTTAACGATGATGAAACTGCGGCTGGTGAAGTTGGCGTGGATATTTATAACCTTATCAAGTACACCCGTTCAAACCAAAACACCAATATCAATCAGCGCCCAATCGTGAAGGTTGGCGATCGTGTTGAGCGAGGTGATGTGGTTGCTGATGGTGCCTCGACCGATTTAGGTGAGCTGGCTTTAGGTCAAAACATGACTGTGGCATTTATGCCATGGAATGGTTATAACTTCGAAGACTCCATCTTGATCTCTGAGAAGGTTGTTGCTGATGACCGTTACACCTCAATTCACATTGAAGAGTTATCTGTAGTTGCTCGTGATACCAAGTTGGGTTCCGAAGAAATTACTCGCGATATCTCTAATTTGGCTGAATCACAACTTTCCCGTTTGGATGAGAGCGGTATTGTTTACATTGGTGCTGAAGTTGAGGCTGGCGACGTACTAGTTGGTAAGGTCACTCCAAAAGGCGAGACTACTCTTACCCCAGAAGAGAAGTTGCTACGCGCTATCTTCGGTGAAAAAGCATCTGATGTAAAAGATACTTCTTTACGGGTACCTTCAGGGATGATTGGTACCGTGATCGATGTTCAAGTCTTCACCCGTGAAGGTATTGAGCGCGATGCCCGTGCACAGTCGATCATTCAAGAGGAATTGCAGCGCTATCGTTTGGATTTGAACGACCAGTTGCGTATTGTTGAAGGTGATGCCTTCATGCGTTTGGAAAAGCTCTTGGTTGGTAAAGTCGCTAACGGTGGACCTCAAAAATTAGCCAAAGGCAGCAAAATCGATAAGGCTTATCTAGCTGAGTTGGACAAATATCACTGGTTTGATATTCGTCCAGCAGACGAGGATGTTGCTTCACAAGTTGAAGCAATTAAATCCTCGATCGAGGCTAAGCGTAAGCAATTCGATGAGGCATTTGAAGAGAAGCGCACCAAGTTGACTCAAGGTGATGATCTTCAGCCTGGCGTAACCAAGATGGTTAAGGTGTATTTGGCCGTTAAGCGTCGTTTACAGCCCGGCGATAAGATGGCCGGCCGTCACGGTAATAAGGGCGTGGTTTCAAAAATCGCTCCAGCCGAAGATATGCCATTTATGGCTGACGGACGTCCTGTCGATATCGTTTTAAATCCATTAGGCGTTCCTTCCCGTATGAACGTAGGCCAGATCTTGGAGACCCACTTAGGTTGGGCTGCTCAAGGTATTGGTAAGCGCATTGACGAGATGGTTCGTGAGCACGCCAAGCAAGCTGAGCTGCGTAAGTTTATGAAGCAGCTCTACAACGAGACTGGTCGTCATGAGGATATTGATGGATTCACTGACGAGCAAATTACTGCACTGGCTGAAAACTTACGCCAAGGCTTGCCATTTGCTACGCCAGTGTTTGATGGTGCAACTGAAGCAGAGATCGCCAGAATGTTGGAGTTAGCTTATCCACAAGATGTCGCTACTGCATTGCAGATGACTCCATCACGTCAACAGATGATTCTGCGTGATGGCCGTACAGGCGATCAATTCGAGCGTCCTGTAACAGTTGGCGTTATGCACGTCTTGAAACTCCACCATTTGGTCGACGATAAGATGCATGCACGTTCAACCGGACCATACTCTTTGGTTACACAACAGCCATTGGGCGGTAAAGCTCAGTTTGGTGGTCAGCGCTTTGGTGAGATGGAAGTTTGGGCTCTCGAGGCATACGGCGCTTCATACGTTCTGCAGGAAATGCTGACCGTGAAGTCCGATGACGTCACCGGCCGTACCAAAGTTTACGAAAACATCGTCAAGGGCGAGCACACGATTGATGCTGGCATGCCCGAATCCTTCAACGTATTGGTAAAAGAAATTCGTTCGTTGGGTATTGACATTGACATGGAGCGCAACTGATATGAAAGCATTGCTCGATTTATTTAAGCAAACCCAGGGCGAAGAGCAATTTGATGTCATCAAAATTGGTCTCGCATCTCCTGAAAAAATCCGCTCATGGTCTTTTGGTGAAGTACGTAAGCCAGAAACCATCAACTATCGGACTTTTAAGCCCGAGCGTGATGGTCTTTTCTGTGCCAAGATTTTTGGACCAACCAAAGACTACGAGTGCCTATGCGGTAAATACAAGCGCTTAAAGTTCCGTGGTGTTATCTGCGAGAAATGCGGCGTAGAAGTTACTCTCGCTAAGGTGCGTCGTGAGCGCATGGGTCACATTGAACTGGCAGCGCCTGTAGCGCATATCTGGTTTTTGAAGTCTTTGCCATCCCGCTTGGGTATGGTTTTGGATATGACCTTGCGGGATATTGAGCGCGTTCTGTACTTTGAAGCTTACGTTGTTGTTGATCCCGGCATGACTCCTGAAGCCGCTATGAAGCGTGGCCAGATCATGTCTGAAGATGAGTACATTGCGAAAACAGAAGAGTACGGCGATGGTGCTTTCACAGCCATCATGGGTGCTGAAGGTATCCGTGAGTTGCTACGTTCGATTGATATCAATCGCGAAGTGGAGACGATTCGTGCTGAGCTCAAAGCAACTGGTAGCGATGCCAAGATCAAGAAATACGCTAAGCGCTTAAAAGTGCTCGAGGCCTTCCAGACTTCAGGTATCAAGCCTGACTGGATGATCATGGAAGTATTACCAGTATTGCCACCAGAGTTGCGCCCATTGGTGCCATTGGATGGCGGTCGCTTTGCTACCTCCGACTTGAACGACCTCTATCGTCGTGTAATCAACCGTAATAACCGCTTGAAGCGTTTGTTGGAGTTGCGTGCACCAGAGATCATCGTTCGTAATGAAAAACGGATGTTGCAAGAAGCGGTTGACTCATTGCTCGACAACGGTCGTCGTGGCAAGGCTATGACTGGCGCTAATAAGCGTCCTCTCAAGTCCTTGGCTGAGATGATTAAAGGTAAGAGTGGTCGTTTCCGTCAAAACTTGTTGGGTAAGCGCGTTGACTATTCTGGTCGTTCAGTCATCGTAGTTGGTCCAACATTGAAATTACATCAGTGCGGATTGCCAAAATTAATGGCTTTGGAATTATTCAAGCCATTTATTTTCAACAAGCTTGAGACTTTAGGAATTGCAACCACCATTAAGGCTGCGAAGAAAGAAGTTGAGAGTCAGACCCCAATCGTTTGGGATATTCTCGAAGAAGTAATTCGTGAGCATCCAATCATGCTCAACCGTGCGCCAACCTTGCACCGTCTCGGTATTCAGGCTTTCGAGCCAATGCTGATTGAAGGCAAGGCGATCCAATTGCACCCCTTAGTCTGCGCGGCATTTAACGCCGACTTTGATGGCGACCAAATGGCGGTTCACGTACCTTTGTCACTCGAAGCACAAATGGAAGCACGCACACTGATGCTGGCATCCAATAACGTCTTATTCCCTGCGAATGGCGAGCCATCTATTGTTCCTTCACAGGACGTAGTTTTGGGTCTCTATTACGCAACTCGTGACAAGATCAACGGTAAGGGCGAAGGCATGGTTTTCGCTAACATTACCGAAGTAGTTCGTGCTTACGAGGCTGGTGAAGTTGAATTAGCTTCTCGCGTTGCAGTGCGTATTACTGAGTTTGAGATCGTAGATAAGAAAGCAGAAGGCGATGCGCGTTTTGCTGAAAAAACGAAGATCTATCAAACCTCGGTTGGTCGTGCCATTTTGTCGGAGATTTTGCCTAAGGGTATGTCTTTTGAGGAAATTAATAAGCCTTTGAAGAAAAAAGAAATCTCACGTTTGATCAATACTTCATTCCGTAAGTGTGGTCTGCGCGAGACTGTGATCTTTGCTGATCGTCTCTTGCAGTCTGGTTTCCGTTTGGCAACCAACGCCGGTATCTCAGTTGCGATCGACGATATGTTGATTCCTACTTCTAAAGAACGCATCATCACCGAAGCTTCTACTAAGGTAAAAGAGTATGACAAGCAGTTCATGTCAGGTCTCGTAACCAATCAAGAGCGTTATAACAACGTGGTTGATATTTGGGGTGCTGCTGGCGACCAAGTTGGTAAAGCGATGATGGACGAGTTATCACACGTTGATGTGCTAGACCGCAATGGCAAAACCGTACGTCAAGAATCTTTTAACTCCATCTACATGATGGCTGATTCTGGTGCGCGTGGATCTGCAGCGCAGATTCGTCAGTTGGCCGGTATGCGTGGTTTGATGGCAAAGCCTGATGGCTCCATCATTGAAACCCCAATTACGGCGAACTTCCGTGAAGGTTTGAATGTATTGCAGTACTTCATTTCAACCCATGGTGCTCGTAAAGGTCTGGCTGATACCGCATTGAAGACCGCGAACTCAGGTTACTTAACACGTCGTTTGTGTGACGTTACTCAAGACCTGGTTGTGATCGAAGAAGATTGCGGAGCAAGCTCTGGCGTAACCATGAAGGCCTTGGTTGAAGGCGGCGAAATCATCGAAGCATTGCGTGATCGTATTTTAGGTCGTGTATGTATCGGCGATATTCTGCATCCAGATACTCAAGAAGTGATCGTTCCTAATGACACCTTGCTCGACGAAGATCATGTTGATCAAATCGTAGCGCTCGGTATCGATGAAGTTAAAGTTCGCACCGTTCTGTCTTGCTTAACTCGCTTTGGTTTGTGCGCGAAGTGCTACGGACGTGACTTGGGTCGCGGTGGCTTGGTTAACGTTGGTGAGGCAGTAGGTGTGATCGCTGCTCAGTCCATCGGTGAGCCAGGTACCCAATTGACCATGCGTACCTTCCACATTGGTGGCGCAGCATCACGCGCTTTGGTTGCAAGCAATATTGAAGCTAAATCGAATGGTTCCTTGAAGTTCTCTGGCACGATGCGTGTTGTGAAGAATGCAAAGGGTGAGCAGATCGTGATTTCACGTTCTGGTGAAGCCTTGATCATTGATGACAACGGTCGTGAGCGTGAGCGTCATAAAGTTCCTTACGGCGCCACCCTCTTGTTAAAAGAAGGTGCTGCAGTTAAGGCTGGCGCAAGCTTGGCAACCTGGGATCCATTGACCCGTCCGATTATTTCTGAGTACGCAGGTATTGCCCGCTTTGACAACGTGGAAGAAGGCGTAACGGTCGCTAAGCAGGTTGATGACGTTACTGGACTCTCTACCTTGGTTGTTATTGATGGTAAGCGTCGTAGTGCAGCAAGCAAGGGTGTTCGCCCAATGATTAACTTGGTTGATGAGAAAGGCAATGAAGTCATGATTGCTGGTACTGATCATCCAGTAAACATTGGCTTGCAAGTCGGCGCTTTGATTACTGTTAAAGATGGTCAGAAAGTCGAAGTCGGCGAGGTATTGGCGCGTATTCCAATTGAATCCCAAAAGACTCGCGACATTACTGGTGGTTTGCCACGCGTTGCAGAATTGTTCGAAGCACGTTCACCAAAAGATGCAGCAGTCTTGGCGAAAGTGACAGGAACAGTTTCCTTCGGTAAAGAAACCAAGGGTAAACAGCGTCTGGTGATCACCGATATGGATGGCGAGGCAAATGAGTTCTTAATTCCTAAAGAGAAACAAGTGCTGGTTCATGACGGCCAAGTTGTGAACAAAGGCGAGATGATTGTGGAAGGCCCTGCTGATCCACACGATATCTTGACGCTCAAAGGTATTGAAGAGTTAGCCATCTACATCGTTGATGAAGTTCAGGACGTTTATCGTCTCCAAGGTGTGAAGATTAATGACAAGCACATTGAAGTAATCGTGCGTCAGATGTTGCGTCGTGTTCAGGTAACTGATCCAGGCGATACATCCTTCATCCCTGGTGAGCAGGTTGAGCGTTCAAAACTCTATGATGAGAACGATCGCGTAATTGCTGAAGGTAAACGCCCAGCTCTGTTCGATAACGTGTTGCTCGGTATTACTAAAGCATCCTTGTCGACCGATAGCTTCATTTCAGCGGCTTCTTTCCAAGAA
>Ga0364867_10734_pt1 | contig 13285 bp, 11 predicted proteins | sample ExccelAu500001D4_3_FD_206915 | JGI IMG/M metagenome (GOLD analysis project Ga0364867, IMG submission 206915) | Enriched cells from Trout Bog Lake Hypolimnion, Wisconsin, USA - BchlTB.Aug13.5000.01.D4 | ecosystem: Environmental > Aquatic > Freshwater > Lake > Hypolimnion/Profundal zone | place...
GCATCATTTCAGGACGGGGGAATCTGAATTTACCGATAGTACTAAAACGAGGATGCGGATCATGAAGCATAGCCAGAAGTACGGCAGTGACTATGTTTTTCTGGATTGTGCAAAGGCATTGTATGATATGAATGGAAAGCCCGTTTGGTACCTTCCGGAAGCGATGGGATATGAAACAGAACCGATAGACCTGAAGAACACCAATTTTGGAACGATAACATTTATCTGCAACGAACAGATTTTTGAGGTTAATTACAATGGGGACACCTTGTGGTGTGGCCCGGACGATGGAAAGGTAAATGGAGAAAAACGCGAACATTACCACCATGAATTTACACGGCTGAGCAGCGGGAACTATATGGCTTTGGGCATGCAGTATGTACACCCGGAAACGCGAGATCAAGCAGCAATGACAAACAATCTGGCCGGTAACGCTAACCAAGACACACTAAAACCGCAATTATTCTTTAGTACCCTGGCCGAATATGACGCCAAGGGAAATTTAGTTTGGAGCTGGAAATCATCGGATTATTTTATGAATTCTGAGTATGTGAACGACAAATCGTACTCTGAAAACAATGCTGTATTGCATGAAAACTCATTTTATTTTGATGAAAGAAACAGAGCGATCTACATCAGTTGCAAGGACCTGGGAATGATAGTGAAGGTAAAGTACCCTGAAGGAAATGTGCTTGCGTGCTATGGCCATCAAATTCAAAATGGAATAGCCCCGGTGGAAAATGGAATGTTTTGCGGACAGCACAGTGTAAGAGAAACACAGGAAGGTTATTTGTCGGTATATAATAACAGGGGGTGTGGGCCAACGAGGGTGCTACCATCTGTGGTATTGCTTGAAGAACCGAAGGGGAAGGGGAACGTGAAAAAAATATGGGAATATATCTGCACGGCTGAGGGATTAGACATTGGCGATGTACTGACGAGACACGTTGAAAACCTGAAAGGCAAACCGTTGTCTGGCGGGCAAACCGTGGGTGGCGGAGCGATGGAGCTACCGGACGGCTCGGTATTCGTGGCTATGGGCGGACCCTTTTGTAAACTGCTGATCGTGAGCAGGGAAAAAAAGGAGCTATGGAGCGCATTACCGGAAAAGTGGGACGCTGATGAAAAAAAATGGAAGGCCTATGGCCGGTACCGGGCGAGTGTGATCTCCAGGGCTGACCTGGAACAGCTTATCTGGACCGCTGAAAAATGATGTATGTCCGATTGGCTTAAGAGACAATTATTTATCAAAAACCTTGACCAGTACATCTAGTACCTTATTGGGATCCAATTCGTAATACATGGGCAGGCGTAACAGGCAATCGGTATACCGATCGGACTGGGTTAGTTCCGCGCTATCATATTTAGAAGTGTAGTAGGGGCTTTTGCTGAGGCTCAAATAGTGAAATACTGCATTAATTCCGGATTTTGCCAGCTTGTCTATCAGATCATTCCGCTCGTTGAGGCCGTTAAGCACCATATAAAACATGTGGGCGTTGTTGGTTGCATACGATGGGATAAATGGCAGATGAAACAATCCCTTCCCTTCGAACGGTTTCAACGCTTCGTAATAGGTGCTCCAAATGTGCTTGCGTTTTTGCTGAATATCTTCTATGTTTTCCAATTGGGCAAAAAGAAAGGCAGCAATGATGTCTGACGGCAGAAAGGAACTTCCGACATCTACCCAGCCATATTTGTCAATCTCGCCGCGAAAGAATTTACTTCTATTCGTTCCTTTTTCGCGAATGATCTCAGCCCGTTCGAAGAACCGCTCATCGTTTATTACGATCATGCCGCCTTCGCCAGACATGATGTTTTTAGTTTCATGAAAAGAAAAGGCTGCTAAATGGCCTATGGACCCAAGGGGCTTCGGGATCCCATCTTTGCCAACATAGTAACTGTCTATAGCCTGCGCAGCATCTTCGATGACATAAAGGTTGTACTTCGCAGCCAAATCCATAATTTTATCCATGTCGCATGCTATGCCTGCATAATGGACCGGAACGATGGCCCTGGTGCGCGCCGTAATGAGCGACTCAATAAGATCCTCATCCATACCCGGGCGGTCTTTCTGACTGTCGCAAAAAATTATTTTTGCGCCACGCAATACAAAGGCATTTGCCGTGGAGACAAAAGTGTAGGCAGGCATAATAACCTCATCTCCCGGCCCAATATTGATGAGCAAGGCAGCAAGTTCCAGGGCATCAGTACAAGAAGTAGTAAGCAAGCACTTTTTGAAACCGTATTTTTTCTCCAAAAACGCATGACAACGTTTGGTAAAAATGCCATCGCCTGATATCTTACCTGACAAAACCGCCTGATATATATAATGACCCTCCTTTCCGGTAAGGTAAGGCTTGTTAAAAGGAATCACATTCATAAACCAATCTTTTGGCCGGTTAGTAGTGGAGCTGAAATATAATCTTCAAATCCTTGTTTCTTCATTTCTTCAACAATAATACGACTATTATAAGACAAACGCACGAATTCAATGTTCAGGTTTTCACTAATGACCACGTAGGACGCCCTGTTGTCTCCATCACGCGGCTGCCCCACAGAACCAGGGTTTAGCCAGGCCTGGCTATTGTAAAATTTTTTGTAAGAAGGAAGGTGGGTATGACCAGTTACTAATATATCTTCCTTGAAATTGTGTTCTTTAAGGTAATCACCACTGACATCAAACAAATATTCATCTCGGTGATCTGCGAGGCCGGCATGGTAGCAGGTCGCTTTTTTACCAAACATATCAATCTCTAATTTTTCCGGTAGACTGCTCAGAAATCCCCGGGCTTTTTCCGTAATGAACTTCATCTGCCATTTCAATATGCGAGTACAGGTTACAGATCGCTCTATTACGCCATTGTTGTGTACCAACGCAAAGTCATGGTTGCCCATGATGCAGGGTATGTTACGGTTGGCCAGCGTCTCTATTACTTCATTGAAGAAACAATAATACCCCACCAGGTCGCCAAGACAATATACCCTCGTTATACCTCTGCGATCTATGTCATTCAGCACCTCATCAAGGGCAACTTTATTCCCATGAATATCCGAGATAATAGCAATGTTACTCATATATGATCTGGTCTGCAATATACCGGATTGCCCTGCCCGTTTTCTTGACCTGCGGTCTGTGTACGCCAAGTTCAAGGTAATGCTCGATACAATATTGCGGCTCGTTATATCCAAATTTCGCACGCAGGGAACAAGCACTTGAGATCCGCGGATTTATTTCAAGCAGGAACGCCTTCCCGTGATGCTTCCTGAATTGAAAGTTTGTCGGGCCTATTGGTTTTAGCTCCTTCACCAACGTGTCAACATAAAACTGCAACTCGTCGTCTCCGCTAACAACATGGGCTCTCTGCGTTGCCCCTTCCCTTGAAAGATATCTTCTTAAGATGATCTGGTCTGCAATATGACCGTCGCCGGAACCAAAAGCTGAAAATGTATATTCTTCATCTTCGGTGCCTATAAAAGGTTGAAATATCGTGTCCTCATTTATTTCCTGACTTACCCTGCGGAAGTCTCCCACCGACCTAATACATTGATAACCTTTCGAGGCATACGATTTCCGTGGCTTTACAATAAAAGGCAATCCGACGGTATTGACCGCTGACTCAAAATCCAATCCCATATATGTTGGGATGACATTCACCCCGTCCAGATGTGACAAATACGTAAATGTTTCGTACTTGTCTTTCGCCAAATTAATGATTGTTTCGTTGTTGAGTACTGTAAGCGTCGGCAATAATGTCCTGTTTTCACTATACTTAAAAAGGTCCTGCTCTATGCCTGGTATGATCAGATCAATATGATGCCTGTCGCAGATATCGCTTAACCACGCGAAATACCCCGAATCACTAGTGTACGGGGCAACTTGAAAATGGTCGCAGACATATCTTCCATAGTTTTCTTCAAAAATATCAACTCCTGTTATTTGACACGGTATGCCGGAAAGCCGTATGCTTTCTATGATGCCATATCCGATTATCGCACCAACGCCAGTGACTAAAATATTAAACTCCCGTTTGGTACTCATTATACACTTTTAACAAATAATATTCAAAATCTTTAACTGTAGTGAACCATCCGCGAAATTCCTCGGAAGCGGGCGGAAGATAATAAACCGACCCTCCTTTTTCTCCAATTTTACTCATCATGGTTCTATCATAAGCAGAGTTAAACTTAGATAGGGTGCGGATAATATGTCCTAACGCTTTTGTGTGAGAAGGGATATAAACGTTGTGTAAACCTAGTATTTTGTGGTCAATAATGTACTGAATAGAGCCGATAAGTAAATCGATTGGAATATAATTCCGGATCATATCATCAGCATTCGGAAAAACAGAAATGACCTCAATTTTCTGCACAGCCTGAACCAAATAATAAAATCCAGCCTGTGATTTCACTGCTAATCCTTTATAATCAAAAACCTGCGGAAACCGGGCAATTGAAAAATCAAATCCCTTCATTTCAGCCAATATCATATCATCCAGCACATGTTTCTTCATTGAATAGGAGTCATTTAACCTATTTTGCTCATCGGCAAATATGCTTGACACATGCAAAAGCCACATGTTGCGTGCTTTACAGACGAGAATAACGTCCTCCATAGCCTTTACCATGTGTTGGTACGAAATGTTGGCTGGATTAATATTGAAAATTACCAAATCATATACGTCATTAATGACGTCCGTTATTGTGTGCCTTTCAATGTCATAATATACACCCCCGTCCACAATAGAGCTGGAGTAGGTTCTGTCCACGTGATTTGCTACGCTAAGATGGTTGTAGATATATGACCCAATAAATCCGGTTCCGCCAACTAATAAAATTTTCATCTGGTGATTTTACCTACGTTCTTACAAATGGAAATGTTTAGTTCACAGCCTCAATCAAGATACAGTTTGAAAGTTCAGGATAGTTATCGCCAATCTTTAAAAGTGCATCATAGATATTATTTTTCCATCCAAGCTGCGCCATCTGAGACGTAGTGATGGGTTTTAGTAATAGGCCCGAGGTGCTTTTTATCTTCAATCCCGAATCGAGTACCAACTTAGAGATCGACGGAAGATCGAAATAACGCTTATGCCCATACAACTTGTCAAAGTCGCTGAGCATGTATATGTCTTTAAGAAGACCGGCTTCAAATCCAATCAAACGGTGTAGCGACTTTGCATTAGGTACACCGATAAACAAAGTGCCGTTAGGCTTCAGAAATGATTTGAATTTCTGAAGTATATACGCGGGATCATCAACATGCTCCAAAATAAAACCCATTTCGATGATGTCATATTGTTCTTCAGTTTCGAATGTCTCAAAATAGGTATGGATAAGTTCTATTTTATCAACATAGCTCGGAAATCTGGAAGAAAACTGTTTGATGATTTCAGACGACCCTTCAAGAATGGTCTGCTTTTTCATACCATGCGAAAATTCGTTAAGAATGATTTCATTAACGACTTGATGCCCGATTCCCAGACTAAGCACGGAATCATAAGCGTTTTCACGCAGCGTCTTGATTAGCTTCTTGCCAAAATGTTCTAGGAAAAAATTGTTTTCATCAAAAAATTTATTGGAAGTTTCATAGGCTTCATGGTAATTGTCTAAATTTTCCAGCGTATCCATAATCTTGATTGTTTATTCGTAAATATTTTTTGTTATAAATAATGGCCTATTTTTCATCTGATTGAACATCTTCTCAAGGTAAATGCCGAAAATTCCGATTGCTGTAACAATAATTCCGGTTGAAAACAGGATCAGCACCGCAAGGGAAGTATATCCGGGAAGTACCATTCTGGGATCCAGGAATTTCCTAATCACCAGAAAGCATCCATAGATGAAACTGACTAAAGTAAGGAATATCCCAATCTTAAACAACAATTTCAGCGGATAAGCAGAAAACGAACTGATGGCCTCAACTAATAAAGAAAGCCGCTTATTGATCGTATACGTTGAGCTCGTTTTCCTTTGGCTTTTAATAACGGGAATGCCCTGTTGGCTAAACCCTGACCAATACATCATGCCGGCAAGAAAGATGTTTTTGTCGCCCAACTGCAACAACGCATCGACATATTTCCGGGTCATGAGCCGCTCGGTCGTCGGATTTTCCGGGATCTTTGTTTCACTCAGCAAGTTAAACATTCTCCAGAACAGCCCCCCGAGCAGTTTTTCTCCCAGACTCCCCTTTCGGCGCTCCTGGTAACCATATACCACGTCATAGCTGTTTTGATTGAGTTCCAGGTAAAATGTTTTTAATATTGAAGGGTCAACTTCGAGATCACAGTCAGTTATGAATATCAGATCACCGGAACAATATTTCATCCCTGCGATCAATGCGTAATGATGCCCGAAATTTCGCGACAGGTCTATGACTTTTATATTGGGGTACCTTTGCTTTATTTCCAGTATTTTCCGAAGCGAATTGTCAGGGGAGCCATCATTGACGATAACAATCTCATACGCCGTGCATCCCATGCTTTCAACCGTTACACTACATTTCCCGATAAACTCATCAAGGAATTGCTCTGACTTGTACAATGTACTTACGATACTTATCCGGGGCTTGAGCATTGCGTCTGTCATGATCTATATTTTTTTCTTCATATAGTTTATAGCGTTGGGCCCTTCATTGAAAATCAGATCCAAAATGGTTACCCCGTGCTCAAAAGGAGGGTATAATTGGTCATATATTGCGTATCCGGAATAGTCCATCCAGGTGACTTTAATATTTTCATGCTCAAAGAGGCTTACGTCCAGATAGTCCTTTGCTGCGGGGCCGGAAATATATTCATCACCATTGGCCTGTTGAACAAGGTTTACCAGCCTTTCCGATTTCCCATCAATCAGGTCATAGTCCGTGGACCATGAGATCTTGGTTTTAATGCCCAAAACATCATTGATCATTCTTATAAACTGATAATTGACAAGGCTCAATAGACGTTCATCTGTGTTTAAGTAAAGTTTTTCGAACCTGTCCTTATATTCTTTAAAATATTTTGCTTTGCTATAAAATTGCTTCAGCGTGGCCCAGTGATCTTTTGCCCACCCGGGTTCAGATATAACGGTTTCATTTATCTTCTGAAAGTATTTACCTTTTACCTCAACCGGTATGGTGAGCCATACGACGCCATTAGCAGTTTTTATTTTATTCCTGTTACGCCAATCACGACGGGTGTATTGCATGTCATCATAGAGAATGAACTCGTCAACCATTCTAATCAGGTCGAAATATCCCTTCCACGGAATATAGTTCGACTGAAGTATTGCAATTTTTTTCATTGATGCGCGTTGGAAAGAACCTTCTCCGACAAAAGTAGAATTTTTGTCTGACTATTATCGCGAAGGCATAAAAAGTCTTTGCTAAAGATACCGGACTAGATAATGCCTTTCTGGCTGACTAACCAGATAAACTGCGTAAGTACTGCGGCGCCTAATTTCAATTCGCGATGGTCCACATTTTCAAAAACGTCATTGTTGCTATGATGGAGATCGAAGTAGCGCTGGGAGTCCGGAACGAGGCCACCCATGGGAGTTTTAAGCTTGTCGTGAATAGGCTCTATGTCGGTACCACCTTCTTCACGGCTGAAGTCGTATACACCATAGGGCAGGAATAAATTCCGGTAGTTTAGTATTGCCGCTTTTTGCTCCGGGGCCATCACCAGACCAATGCCGCGGGGCGAGTAGCCCCCAGCGTCTGTTTCTATGGCTATGACATGGTGTTCCTTTCTGGCTACGGCAGAGTCTGCGTATGCCTGGCCTCCTTTCTGACCATTTTCCTCATTCATAAAGAGTACTGCCCTGATAGTACATTTAGGTTTTATGCCAAGCGCCTTGATAGCCCGAATCACTTCCATGGATTGCACAACACCGGCGCCATCGTCCTGCGCGCCTTCGCCAACATCCCAAGAGTCGAGATGGCCGCCAATGGTGATGATGCTGTCGGGGTACTCCGAGCCTTCGATTTCCCCGATGACGTTGTAAGATCGCACGGGCTTGGGCATCATGTGGCATTCGGAGGTCATTTTGGCCATGACGCCCCCTTTATCGCAGGCTTTTTCCAATTGATCAGAGGTGATGTTCCCTAAGGCCATCTCCGGTATCCTGGCGAAGGAGTCATTGTAGTGCATGCCCCCGGTGTGCGGAAAGTCGTCGGCGCCGGTGGATATGGATCTGATGATGACGCCGACGGCGCCTTTTGCGGCGGCCACACTAGGCGCCTGGCCACGGTACCTTACGGCATCGCCGTAGCCCTGGAATGTGAATATGATGTCCTGGCGGAAACGATAATCGAAAAATACGATCTTGCCTTTCACCTGGTCGGCAGACAGTGCTTTAAATTCATCGAAATTATGCACCATGATCACCGGGGCGGTGAGTGTTTTACCGCCAGTACCCTGGCTGTTGCCGAGCGACAATGCCGTGACTTTTTTATAATCATTGCCCATCTTGAGCAGGAGGCTTTCTTTACCGCGGTACCAATATGGTACATCGCATGGCTGTAGCCAAACTTTATCGGCGCCGGTGGCCTTCATTGCTTTTTCGCCCCACTCCACAGCTCTTGCTGCCTCGGGTGAACCACTGATGCGGTGCCCGATGGTCTTGGTAAGGACCCGGAGGTTTTCGTAGCACTTGCCGCGCAACATGATCTCGTCAGATATTTTACGGAACATGAGCGAGTCCTGCGCGGAGGATGCAAATGCCGACAATATGGCAAGGGCAGTAAAAAGGCGTATTTTCATTTTAAAATATTGATGCCCTTACGAGGGGCAAGTGTTACAATATGCAAACCTTTAATTGATGATCATAATCCCCCGTACCTCTTCAATTATACTTATCAGTCCTTTCCTCCCATTCCTTTAAACTGGTGGTGGACTTCCTTGAAAAGTACGTTGAATGTGGTAAGTGATCCGTAGATAGCTGTGATGTACTGTTGCAGGTCAATTTTTTCGTCGTCGGTCATTACTTTATGGGCGTTTATTTTCTGCTCCATCACCCTAAGGCGATCGCGCACCATAATGATCTTATGGAAAAATGTTTCTATTGGCACTTCCTTGGACGCCAGGGTTGTGTCTCCGGGTTTCAAGATCATCAACCCCCTGCGCCAGCGCGGGCCTATGGGTACGATCTGTGTATCGTGAAGGCGGAGGTCTAAGATATTGGTCAGTGCCTGCTCGATGTCTGCTATAGTAATGTGGTCGCTGCCCGGAGTCGCGGCAACTTCCTCAAGGGTCTTGAGCTCGGGATAATCCTTGCTGATGCTCTTGGTGCCGCCCTGCGATTTGAACCAGATGATATAAAACTCCGCTGCGGTGTCTACTACTACGCCCTTGCCAAAATGCTGATGGTCTACCCTTGATCCTATGCCTAATGATTCGCTCATAAACTTTTATTGAGCCCCCAAATTAGGTAAAAAATATAAAAGGGCAATAACGCATCATTTCCAGTCGCCGAGCAGTCGCCTCAGCATGATGATCTCGCCGGTATGGTAGCTATTGTGATCGGCAACGAGGAGTGCCTCACGGAGGAGGTTTTGTCCATCGCCGTGCGGGAAGGGGGAATAGAGATCGGCTCCGTGATCTTCGATCAATGCAACGATTGCCTTGCGGTCGTTTTTTATTTCCGCGATGCATTTTTCCCAGGCTTCATTGTCTGCTGGGGCTTTCTCTTCCGGCCAGTAGGCTTTAGGCCATTCAGGCGATACGTGGTTGGGGTCCCTGGAGAATTCAAGTATATCCCATTGGGCGATCCGGATGTGCTCGGCGAGTTGCCAAATGCTATATGGGAGCTTATCCGGTACGACGCCCCTTAGTTTTTCCGGAACATTTTCGAGTGCCTTATCCAGTGTGACATGTGCATTGCCTTCGAGGATAAGGTCTTTGACTTGTTTAACGACTTCTTTGTTTTCTGTTGACATAATTGTACGGTTTTACTTTTGTGATACTTTGAATTTACTGCTTTAACGGTACCGATATCATACCACCATAGCCGACACTACTTTGATCTTGCTATGCCCTCCTGATAACCTGGACACTTGTATCTGCGTACTGATCCTTTCTTTGAGTGCCGGCACATGGGAAATGACGCCGATCGTTTTACCATTGGCCTGGAGATTTTCTAATGCAGCGATCGCCATATCAAGGGTTTCGGCGTCGAGGGTACCAAAGCCCTCATCAATGAACAGTGAATTTATCTGCGCCTTTCGCCCTGACATATCAGAGAGGCCGAGTGCAAGCGCCAGGCTCACAAGGAAACTCTCGCCGCCGGAAAGGGTATTTACCGGGCGCGCCACATCGGCTTGCCAGGCGTCAGTGATCTGTAGTTCCAGGTCTTTTTCCGGGGTTTTGATGATAGTGTAGCGGTCGTTTAGTTTTGCGAGATGGTCGTTAGCCAATTCGGTGAGGCGCTCGAGGGTGAGGCCCTGGGCGAATTTCCTGAACTTGGCGCCATCGGCTGAGCCAATGAGCTTTGCCAGGTCATCCCAACGGGCGACATCTATTTTCTTAGCTTCCATTTCAAGCACTAACGCTGCGTGGCGTTTTTGCTGCTGCTCATCTCGCTGCAGCGTTTCGCTCAAAGCCCCGATTTTTCGATTAATGGTATCTATTTCTTCCTCAATAGTAGCTTTCCGGGCTTGCAGGTTTTCCAGCGGCTCCGCAGTGAGGTTTTTTTGATCCAGGGTTTTTAATTCTTCCTTTGCTGCGTTCAACGCGTTTGTGCCGGAGTGAATGTTTTGTGTCAAAGTGGTTTCGAGTTGCTGCAGCTCGGCTGCTTCGCTTGCTGTCATCATCGCACTAAGGACGTTGTCGAGTGCGCCGAAGCCCTGTTCTTTGATTGCCGCCAATAAATCAGTCTTCAGTTTAACAGCGTTTTGTTCTTCTTTCGCCCCGTCTATGGTTAGTTGGTTTTTACGATCTGCTTTAACGGCCAGTTCATTTGCTATTTTCGCAAGGAGTTCCGTTGCCGCTTTTTCGTGCTGGCGGGTGGGCTCTAATTCTGTATTGAGTCTCTCCCTTTCCTCACCGGGGACTTTGTCGCCAAATATATCCTTGCGTGAGGAGATCAATTGATCGCGTATTGCCCGTTTTTCGAGTACGTCGTTTTTCAGCTTTCCGAGTAGTTCTGTAAGGTCCTTTAATTGGCTTTGTATGTTCGTGATTTCGGTTTGGGCTGGACCAATGCTGAGATGCAATTGATGTAACTTTAGTTTGTTTTCCTGATAGCCCTTGCGTTTGTCCTGAAGTTGTGCTTCGATATTTTTACGGTTGTCAAAATCAAAAGTGACGCCGTAGACTGTAATTGTATTTATGACATTTTGCAGGACAGTTGTCCGCTGTGCCGTTTGTTCTTCTGCGGTTTCATTGTTTAGTTTGATGGAGGTTTCCAGTGCAGCGATTCTTTCCAAAGAGACCTGTTGCTGACCGTTGAGTTTTATCAAGTCTCTTTGCAGCAAGTCTTTTGCCTCCCTGACTTCAGCATTTTGTTTTTCCAGCGCCCTCCATATTTTCAGTGTTTCCTGAATTACTTTGTTTTCATTTTGTGCAGCGATGAGCCGCGCTTCCAAAAAGCCGACCTCCTCAATACCAAATGGTTCCTGCCCGGATTGCGGCAGCTGTAAAAACAGGGCGTTGTTTTTCTCCTGCGCAATTTTAATTTGTGCCTGGCGGGCTTGATTTGTCCTGATCTCAAGTTCCAGTTTATTTATTTTCAATTCAATCTGTTGCTGGCTTTTTCGGAGATCTTCCAGCAGGTTCTTTTGCTGCCTCAATTTTTGTTCCTCTGCGCTGAGCTGGCTTTCGCGATGATCTTCTATGAACGGGTGATGGATGCTGCCGCAAAGTGGACATTCATCGCCCTCGGCGATAAGGGCCCTATCGTCTTCGTATTTTTTTACCATCCGCTCCAACTCCACGATCCGCTCTACGTTGGATAAAATTTTTTGTTCCTGTTCGATCTCTTTTTCTAATACCTGGCGGGCAGAATTTTCTTTTTCCAATTCGTCAATGTCCTTGCCTCTTTTCTGCTCCAGAGTTTTGAGCTCAGTGAGCATTTCCCTGTTGAGATTGGCGAGCCTTAGCTGCTCCTCAGCATTTTTCACCAGTGGCGGCAATATGAGGGAACGCTCTTCAAACCACTCGATGGAATTGCTGGCCAGAATTTCCTCCGTTTGCCTTTGCAACTCAAGTTGAGCAGACGCGAGTTCTTCGTCCCTTATTTTAGCCAGAGCGAACTGATTTTCTATACTTGTAACTTGTTGCAATTCCTTTGCCCTGTTCGCTTCGTGTATTTTAATTTCGGCAGCGGCTTTTTTGATCTGTGCATAAATAGCTTCCAACTCAGCGCTTGCAGCCTGTAACTTAGCAATATCTGCCGGGAGGGCTTCGCTGGCTGCATTTTCATTGACCCACTTTTCGAGTGCGCTGATGTCTTCTGTGAGCTGTTTTACATTGGCTTCTTTTTCTATGGCAATGGCAGTGGTGGCGTCAATGGATTTTTGTGCCGTGATATAATCGGCTTTCCTTTTTTCATACTCCTGCGCGGCATATTTTATTTGCTGATCGAGCAGCACCGTTTTTTCTATTAATGGAATGGCTTCATCTAAGGCCCTGGCTGCTGCGGAAAATTGTGCAGATGCATGGGCCACATTTTCTTCTGCAATTTTTGTCTGGTTAGATAGCGCTGTAATTTCTTGCGCTAATGTTTCTACCTGTACTGCGAATTCGTGTGTTCTTTTTTCTGACGCCTGCAATTGGTCGAGGGATGGTTTAAAGCTGATAGCTTTTTTATGCCAATCTAGTTTTGCAAACTCTTGTGCGCTTTGCTCCTGTTTTTCGTTCCATTCGTTCAGACTCGCGGAGAGTTGCGCAACCCGTTGTTTTATATTTTCAATATCCCTGATCCAATTGAGCTGGGCAGTAAACGAGTCCCTGCTGTGCCTGTGTTTTTGATCGGCCTCCCTTAGTTCCTGAAATTCCCGGTGCAATTGCGCTCGCTGTTCTTCATTGAGCAATTGCAGGTCGTTAAGTTTGTCTCTCAGGTTATCCAATTCAGCGCTCTTGCTTTTCGCTTCCTGAAATACGAAGATGGATATTTTGGAGTAGATAGCTGTGTCCGTAATTTTTTCCAGCAGCTCGCCGCGCTCATTTTCACCGGCCTTTAAAAATCGTGAAAAGTCGCCTTGTGAGAGGATAACGGAACGCAGGAATTGCTCATAGTCGAGCCCGCACAATTCTATTATTTTATTCTGGACCTCGGCAATTTTTTGGCCACCTATTGGTTTCCAGTT
>Ga0364867_10736_pt1 | contig 13270 bp, 13 predicted proteins | sample ExccelAu500001D4_3_FD_206915 | JGI IMG/M metagenome (GOLD analysis project Ga0364867, IMG submission 206915) | Enriched cells from Trout Bog Lake Hypolimnion, Wisconsin, USA - BchlTB.Aug13.5000.01.D4 | ecosystem: Environmental > Aquatic > Freshwater > Lake > Hypolimnion/Profundal zone | place...
TGAGGTGCCGTAGATAGACCCGCCAGGTGCGTGAACCGCGTTCTGCAGATCGAGTGGAGTTCGAAACTCCATGACATCTTGTCGTTCGCTTACTCGCAGACCAAGTGCATCGAGTTTTGCAATGATCTTCGCGGCATACTCCGGACCGCCCTTGCTCCAATCCCAACCCGCCTCGGGATCATGGCGCGGGGCGTTCACAAGAACGAACCAAGATTCGGTATTTTCGCGTTTGACCATCAGTGGATCATTGGGTGCGCAGATATAAATGGTGGGATCTTGTACGGGCACATGTTGAGTAAATATCTCATCGAATTCAGCATCGTAATCTTCAGGAAAATAAATAGTGTGGTGGTTGAGCCGAGGCGCAGCGCCCTCAATCTTGGAGTTATCCAAGCCAAGAAGGAGTGAGAATCCTGCCAAGGACTTTTCGGCGCGCTTCAACTTCTTGCGCTCGGGTCTCGCTGCTCTAACGTTTTGATCTAGTAGTTGGTTATAAACGATCTCAGCATCAGCGTTTGCGACTACCCGATCAGCACTAACAAATTCACCGCTCGCCAAGGTCACGCCCGTTACGGCACCCGATTGGGTATTTATTTTCACAACCGGGGAGTTGAGATGAATATCAATGTTGAGCAATCGACAGCGATCTTCTAAGGCGACGCTCAATTGGCCGATTCCACCCGCTAAATGCCATGCCCCAAAACTTGCCTCTACAAATGCAATCGTGAGCAGTGCTGCAGGTGCTTTGCGAGGATCTGAACCTGTATACGTTGCATAGCGATCAATAATCTTTTGAATGTGGGGATCTTTGGTGTACTCGCTACTAACTGCACGCAGAGATTTGAGCGGGGCAATCTGTTTGATCACGCGAATCAAATCTCGCCGCTTGAGTAGTGACCAGACTGAAGTGAGTTCTGATTGCACAAAGGGGACGCGCGAGATATCCCACATCACTTCTGCGCGTTGCATAAGTGAGTGCCAGGCGTTACCGGCCTCAACACCTAACGCAGCATCGATTGCGGAGCAAGTCTTAGGCAGATCGAGATTTACAAAGTCCACGCTCTTGCCATCGGCAAAGTTATAAGTGAATGCGGGATTCACGGCTTGAATATTGAGTACTCGTTCAAAGCGTGGCCCGGTCTTAATAAAGAAGTCTTTGAAGATGGCGGGCAGAGTTAAGAGCGATGGCCCCGTGTCGAAGGCATAATCGCCGATCCACTCGGTGCGACATTTGCCGCCGGTGCGATCTGAGGCTTCATAAATAGAGACCTCGTGTCCTCGTTTTGCTAGGCGTGCGGCGGCGGTCATGCCACCGACGCCTGCACCTACGACAACGATTTTGGACACTTACGCCACGCTCCGTCCGCGCCACACGAGTTGGCCGGTTGATTTCAGATACCAGGATCTTGCAATTAAGTAGATGAGCGTCACGATAGCCAACGGATGCAATAAAGCCGAATTACTTCTACTGCGGGTGCGGAGATCGCAGATCAAGCGCGAGAGGACCACCGCGAAATACCCTAGCCACGCTGCGCGAAAACCAGAGAGCGCGAGGAGTAGTGGCAACACGCCTGTCACAAAGAGATAGATCGAGGTTGCAATCGCTCCAAAGGCAGATCCAAAGGCGCGCCACAGAGATTTTGTATAACCGGCAAAGAGCTCTTCTTGGTTGTTGTACATCCGGCACGAGGCGACAGCGCTACCTTCGGCAACTCCGCCTTTAAATCCGCTCTTTACTAATAGTCGGGCAAGCTCTAGATCATCGAGGACTTCGTGGCGAATCGCTTTATGTCCCCCAGATTTTATATACGCGTCACGCCGAACGATCAAGAACTGACCGTTGGCAATCACCATGGAGGGAAATTTGGCTCTCTCGGCGTAGCGCAGCGGAACCGACGAGAGCCAGGACCATTGCAGAAGTGGTTGAATCAACCTCTCAAAGAAGGTATCTGCCAGCTGTCTGGGGTAGGGCGAGATGAAATCCCAGCCAAATTTATTCATATCAGTAATTGCTGCGGCGATAGCGTTCTTGGTCAGGCGCACATCAGCATCTACAAAGACCAGGTAATCGCCGGTTGAGTGAGTTACCAGTTGGTGGCAGGCGAAATTCTTACCGAACCAACCCTCTGGCAATTCAATTCCAGGAAAAGTTTGGATGCCTGCGAAGTCTGTTAACAAGTTTGAGGTGGCATCGGTTGAGTGATCATCGAGCACGATGATTTCGTGGTGAGGTAAGAACTCTGTTGTTGAAACAGATTCAAGGACACCCGCGACATTCTTCTCTTCATTGCGCATAGGAATCAGAATCGAAACTTTGCTGTCAACGGAGGCTGCGTCTTTGTTACTTACTCTGCGAATGGTTAATGAGTTGGCCACCACAAAGCAGAGTGGAATTGCAGTAAGTAGAAGAATTACCAACATAGGTTATGCAGTATCTGGTCTACCAAAGCGCAATTGGAAGATGTAGGGGATGAGGTAGATAAAGAAAAGTGCTCCCACATAGATGCCAATATCTTTGTGATGGAAGTAGAAGATATTGCCGATCACTCCACCGATAAGGGTCCAGAAGAGCAGAATGTCTGGGGCGAGGGAGTTGATGGAGTTTTTGCGCCGATCCTTCGATAAGAGCGCGTTCAACAGCGCCATTAGCCCCATCCCTGCAAAGAGCCAACCTGCCGCATTAGATAGCGGAATCATCGGTTCGTAAGGAACGTGAGGACCGACAATCTTCCAACTCCAACGACCTGCATCAACCATCTGTGGATCTAAAAATAGATCCCAGATCATGAGACCAACTCCGCCGTAGATGAAGACCCAGTGCGCTGCGGCACGACGTGCTGCAATAAAAATCGGATAGGAGAGCATGATCCATGCAAAAGGAACGAGTAGTGGTACTCCAAATATTTGTACCCCGAGCGAATGGTCGTAGTGATAACGCCCGAAAGGCCAGCCGGATTTAACTCCGACAGTTTCAATGGCAAGGCCATATGCAAAGGTGATGATGGTAAAGAGAGAGGAGAAGAGTGGGCCGTAGACCAAGAATGCATGAAAGATCATCGTTGCTGCGCCAACATAAACCGTGGCAAGAGTTATATCTCGCAGAACATCTCCGTGAACGAGGGGATAGGCGATTTGGAGACCAATTACTGCCAAAACTCCAAAATAGAGAAGACCAAGTTGTTTAGACGAGACAGATCGCCGCGAATACCTGCGTGGGCGAAACTGGTGCGTGGTCACCCGTTAATTCTGCCCTACTTGGCAGAGCTAGTAGAGCCGCGAACCTCGAGCAGGGCGAAACGAGCGAATAATTCTTCGGAGTACCACTTTTGGGATTGTGTCTGAGCAATCGCGGCAGAGTGAGCCGCACCCTTGTAGGCGAACTCCCTGACGGCAGCGCTGCTACTCCACACTGAAAGTGTGCCTTGCAATCCGATAGGCGCCTCACCAATGCCGATGGCGCTCTCAACCCCTGTACATCCGCGCAGACTTTCAATGACTGGAGGCACCGCGCGCCAAAATTGCAGATTCTTGCGCCAGCGAATTCGCGCCCGAGTTATTGCCAGCACCTTGCCCTCCCAGCTCTTTGCCAGGTCTTTATCTGCCGCAAAAGGTTGTGCCTTAGACCAACTGCCATGAACCGAGATCGGAGTTGCCACATAACGGGACTCGGCCAGAGAGAATCTGCGCCATGCCTTTACCAGATCGCTCCCATCAAAGGTGTCGAGCTCTGACTCCTTAATCGTGATGATCAATCCCCAGAGTGTCGGGTCGGCATCTCGTGGGGTAAAAGTTTGACCGGTGCCAGTTCCGATTAATTTGAAGAAAGAGATCGCAGGATTTCTTTTGAGAGGTATTCGATCCCTCGCCATATGCCATATGGCGCGCGGAAAAGATCGAGAGGGGATCCGCCACAAATAAATGACGGTGATCATTGGACTAAAGCTGCGGTATGAATGATCTCGGCGATTACTTCATCTGGGCTATCCCACATAGGGGCATGTCCTGATTGGGAGAGCGTTACCCAACGCGCGTGTGCGGGAGCCAAGGTCCGCTCCTGCATCGTCTGAGCCGGCAAAGTGTTATCGCTGTCGCCAAAAATAATTGTTACTGGAATATCAGCCGAGATATTTTTATCGAAGCGACGCTTCAGCATTCCATCCCAAGCCGGGAAGTAACCCTCGGATGATCCGTAAGCGACAACCGCATCCACAATAACTTCGTGGGGGAGTTCACGCCATTTAGGGCTGACCTCAAAGAATCCCAATTTGCGCGCCCATTGTTGCTTCATCAAAGTATCTGCGTACTTATACGTGTAGTGGGCCATTGCGCGCGATGATGCGCCAATCGCGGTGCGATGCGTTGACGGCACTAACCACAAACCAGCAGGAGCCAACCCGATAACACTCAACGTCCGATCTGGAAACGCTGCAGCAAATTCCAATGCAATCCAACCACCTAATGAGTTTCCAGAGAGATGCGCCTTCTCAATTTCCAGCCGATCCATCTGCTCTTTTATCAAGAGTGCGAGTGAATAAGGATCCATGGCTTGGTTGGGATCAAAGGTTGACTTTCCGTGTCCTGGTAGATCAAAGGTGATGACTCGGAACTTCTCTTGCAGCGCAGGGGCAATACTTTTCCATGCGGTTGATGCCGAACCCATGCCATGTAACAAGATCAGCGGTTGACCTGCACCGTGGCTCTCGTAGGCAAGTTCCATGCTGGGTACTTTACTAGCCCCTCAATCACAACGCCTTATGCGTGGAAGATCCAGGTCTTAGCAACCGTGAATATCGAGAGAGCAAAGAGCAGATATGCGAAAGAGCGACGTAACAAGTGCACGGGTACGCGCTTGGTGTTATGCGAAGCGACGAGCGAGACAGCAACGGCCATTGCTCCAATCCCGATGGGGATACCCCACTTGACCTCGTGCCAGACCGCATGATGCCCAACAAAAGAGGTGAGTGAGTTGATCGAGATGATCAATAGAGATGTACCAGCCGCCTTGTTCTGCGGAGTGTTGTAAAAGAGAACCAGGATAGGGATGGCAAGAAATCCTCCACCAACCCCAAAGATTCCCGTCATAGCACCGATAGTTAGAGCGATTGCGATCAGTACACCTAAAGGCATTCGACGTTCTACATCGGCCTTAATCGGTCCTCGCATTGTTGCGGCTCCGGCAACAACAAGAATTACTGCAAATCCTGTAGTGATGAAAGAGTTGGGCAGATGCTTTGAGAGCTCAGCGCCACCAATGTTGGTGACTAGTCCAATGCCCCAAATAGAGAAGGCCTCGCGATACAAGACCTCATGAGTCCGCATCTTTGGAAGCGCACCGGAAAATGCTGCCAAGAAGACGATACCGAGCGCTGCAGTGGTGGCTTGTGTTGGGGTGAAGTGAAAGATGTAGAGCAAAATTGGGACGGAAGTTAAAGCTCCTCCAGCTCCAACGAATCCCAATACAGATCCAATAAATATGCCACTTAGAATTGCCAGCACCGCATTCACAGTCACATCTTGCCGTAGTTGTGCAGGCCAATTAGATGAATGGCTCGTCAACAAAGTGAATTTCTAGTTTTCGGACTGAAATAACGGGGCTGGACTTGTACCGTAGACCAATGGGACTGCACTCTAAGCGACACGACATAACGCGCAGAGCCCGCTACTCACTCGGCCATATCAGAATGAGCGTCGAGGACTTAGGTCGTTTGATTGACCGGTGGGAGACTATTTGCGGATCCGTCACAATCAGCATTGGGGACGGTGTTGTCGCTGACTTTGCTGATGATCTCTACGAAGCCACCAAGTACGAGGTGGATCATCTCGTTATTCGGACAGAAGAGCCCGCCACTGCCATCTCTTTAAAATTTAACAAGGCCGAACTCGCTTATATCGATGATCCCCAGACGACAGCGACCATCAATACAATCAAGAGCTCTCTCAAGCCATTCAAGATCGCTACTCCCTTTTACCGTCTGCGGTCATTTTGGGCCTGGATCTACGTCCTCTTTATCACTATCGCTTTCTTTCTTGATTATCACTTTCATGGCTTTCAAAAGATGCCAGCTCCACCTGCAGCAGCAAATGGAGCACCTCCGCCACCACTTCCACCTCTACCACCGCCATTTCCAGGCTCAGTACTCATAGTCCTGCTTGTCACGTTGATGCTACTTTCTGGTTGGTTCATCTATGCCTACCAAAAATTGGACTCGACCACCTCGGCGAGGATTGTCCGTAAGGGTCGCAAGGCCAACAACAATTACTATGACGATGAGCCACCTTCGAATCCGTCACAAGGAATTTGATCTCCTCGCAAATAATTTGCATTACTAGATTCAAACTATTGAAAGTAAATAGTTGAAGAATCAAACATAAATTCATAGCAATCAGGTATTCGATTTAGTATCTTTCTGCAATGGCGATTCACTCTGAGAAGAAAGAACACCTTCGCAGACGTCGCGAGTCTTTAGGCCACATAAAGCTCCATCTCGATGATCTATCAGCCCTCGTCGATGAATGGGAGCGTTGGTGTGGCTCGGTCACAATCAGCGTGGGAGATGGCGTTAACGCCGACTTCGTAGAAGATCTAGTGGATGCCACTAAATTCGAGATGTCCCACCTTTCGATCCTCACCGAGAACCCTACGGTCACCATTGCCTTGCGCAGACATAAGGCCGAACTCTCTTACATCGCGAATCCTGCCGATGCTGCGATCATAGATAACATTCGCAGCTCCTTGACGCCCTTTAAATTGCTAACGCCTTTCTACCGCCTGCGCTCTTTCTGGTGGTTGCTCTACTTAATCATCGCCAGCACCACAGTCCTAGTAGTAGGCCAGCACAATAATTGGAAGACCCCTTTATGGCCGCTATTCCTTCCCTTTGGCGCGATGGCAATCCTGGTCTGCTGGTTTATCTACTCCTTCTCCAGAATGCGCCGCCGCTCCTCGGCCCGCGTGCTGCGCGGCAAAAAGATTTCACCAAACTGGCGTAAAGCAAAGGCCTTGGCCTACTGGATATTCCCACCGATCGCCCTGGCGATCGGAATCATCCTCGGAAAAGCCCTCTCCAAAAAATAGCTCTATAGATCTAAATCACGCGAGCACTAAAGTGTCCCTATGGTTGAGGGATCTGGGGACACTTTTAGTTCTGATCTGATTTATCACGTCACCACAAAGACAGAGTGGGCTCATGCCCAATTAACCGGCATCTACGACAGGTCCACCAAAGGTAAATCCTTCCAAGATGTTGGATTCATCCATGCCTCGACCGCAATCCAATTGGAAGAGACTAAAAACTTTGTCTACGGAAACTCCAACGAAAACCTAGTCGTATTAGTAATCAGCCAAGCTGCCCTCGCCCACGAAGGCATTGAAGTCCGCTTCGAAGATGGGGGAGCGGGGGAGTTCTACCCCCACATTTATGCACGTATCCCGGTGCGACTCATCACGGATACCATTAACCTCTAAACGAAATGAGATCTCATGGAAATTAATACCTACCAAATCGAGTATTACGCCGATAAACCAAGTGAGCAGGTAAAAGCTGTCGCCTATGAACTCAAAGATGGCTGGTTCGTTTTCTATGGTGGCAAGACTCAGGCCGAGCAGGTACTCCGTGTGCGGGCTGTTGACGTGACCAGGGTTGTTTTGGTGGCTGAGTAAGAACGACTAGCTCGCAGGCTTTAGTTTGCTAGCCAAAGCTTTTGTCACACGGTCGATTTCTTCGAAAGTAAAACTGCCCTCTCTATTTAAGATTTTTTCTATGCCTTTATTGTTTATAAGCACACCCTGGATCACTTCTTGAGGGAAGATTGAGCTCAATAATTCCCAATCCCCTTTGTAAAAAGCTAGAACACCCCTGACGGGCATTTCAATTGATTGATTTCGCAAAACCCTTTGAACGATATCAATTTGGTAATGCATTTTAGATACTAAATTCGTGCAATTCCTGCCTCCAACATAAAGGTTTGGGTTGGGAGTCTCAAGAAATCCAGCTTGATCGACGATGCGAATTTTTCCTGAATAATTCTTAGCGTCAATAACAAAAATCCCAGACCTAGTAATTGCTATGTGATCAATATTTGCTTTGGAACCTGGAATTAAACGATCATGAATGACCTTAAAACCGTAAAGCGGAGCCAATTTCTCAAGTTCTAAGCCCGCTCCGATTTCACCCTTAGCCCCGGCCTGCCATGCTTTGGTGCTTTGTGGTTCGGGGAAGATTCTTAGAAGATATTTGCCTGCTCTAGGGAACTTTTCATTCACCCGATTCTGGCGTTGTTTGATTCTTCTGTCGGCCTGGGCTTTTGCGGAACCGCCTGGAATGCCTAAATTAAGGTCATTTTCAATTTCGGCCAAGGGAATATCATTCGGGATTCGTTCAATATTCAATTTTGCCTCTTGTTCAGGATCCCCGTGACTTAGACATTTAATGGCGTGCTGAGCGGGATTCCAAAAGGCTTTTTCTGCAACTTCAATTCTGACTCCACAAACTGCACAATTGCCTGCCCGCTTAAGAGCGAGTGGTCGCCAATTTTGCCTCGCATTGCTCATTCCTTATTTGTAGTTGATGCGACCCCTGAAGGCAATACCTGATTTAGCTTGCCTCGGGGAATGGAACCCAGGCGCAAGAAGAAATTTTAGTTCTAGATTTGAGACAATATCGGTAATTCAATGACAGGCATTACCGGATTTTGCTCGTTTACTGGAATGTCCGAAGCCATCTGTAGATTTAGGTTAGAGGAAATTAAAGTAAGGTGACGAATAAGGAATCGAGGGCAATTGCAAACACGAAAAGTATGGATACTCCTTCCGATTGCGCTAGCACCATTTTTTCTTCTTTCTGGGTGCTCTTCTGCAGCACCACTTTATTCGCTTACGGCCACTGTTTCATTTAATACTCAAACCGAAGATACCAATCCAGATTTGCCGCAAAAAAACAACGGTATTTTTCTTTGTTCCCCCTCAGGCACCCAAGCAAAAGCCAGCGACCTCATAGGTCAACCCGACATGATAAGCATCATGGATGAGACGTGGTCGGGATCTGATTTAGAAATATATGACGCGGCGAAAAATTTGGTTGGAGTAGCTGATTCTGCAATTCCATCGATTCAAAGTGATGGCGTCTGTCAAATAGTATTTAAATATTCAAACTTAAAATTGACGGACGCACCCTTGAGATTGGAAACTCAAGAAGGAAGCTACTGGGACATTCCCGAATCTCAGTGGAAAACTGGTTCGGTTTCACTTAATGGCGCAGGTGCAAAATTTTAATCTTTAGCATCTCTCAAATTAATCTTATTTTTTCTCAAGTCAGGCACGCCCTATGACAAATACATCGAGAAAAGAATCAAAGATTCATTCATTACGGTCAAAAGAGGATCTTCTTGATCGATTCTGGGAACAAATAGATTTCCTTCGCACATCAGCACTTGCCTACGATCAGGGAAAAGAGTCGGAGGCTCGTCGCCTTTCGGCCGTTTTGCGAATCCTATTTATCAATTCAAAGGAATCGAAAGGACTTTTCGAAGAATTGAATCTTGGAAAATATCTCAAAATGCTGAATACGGCCTCGGGAATTGATGCCCGGAATGTAGCGCCTACTTTGGGGCTTGCAATGATGCAAATGAGTCAATCTGGCGGAAGATATATTGCTCCGCTAAATGATCGCCCCCCAATAGGTGGTTCGCAGTTGTTGAGACTCGATAAATGGTTAACGCAAGCTATCGGCAAAAAGGGTGCAAATAAGTGGTCACGGAAAGATCTAATCCTGTGGGTTGCGAATACTGATGGTGGAGCGCACGTTGATCCTAAACTTAATCAATTACATCTGAAACTCTCGAGAGAAAATGGAATAGGTTTTCAATATTCTCTAGATGGTTCAACCACGCCTATAAATTTTGAAGGTAATTATGTTTTAGCCTGCATTCGGCAAATTGCTTTTGAAACCGATATGACTGTGATCAGGCATGTTAATCAAGGCGATATTCCTTTAGCTCGATAACAAGTAATTGTAGATTTGAAGAAAAATGGTTTTAGCTATCGCACGTGATCACTTTTTCCACGCTTATGCATGACAGGAATCTTCGGACATGCCATGCGTTGCGCGAAGATCGTGGTCAATCATTCCGAGCCTAGCCTTGGGCTGCCAAGCGCTTAGTTTTACCGACGCTTGGTGTACTTGAATTGCTTCGAATGCGTTTTAGCGAGCTTTTAGTAGGGTGAAAACCTCAGAGCTGAATTCACTTGCCTCTGTCGTAGGGTAGCACTATCTTTCGAACATATGTTCGAATCAGCCATGAACCCGCCCCCCAACACCCCTGGATCCGTCCCAGGGGCCACTGGCACGGGCGGGGAGGTTTCGGGGGTACCTGGGGCCAAGGTGATTGCGCCCGAGGGTGAGCCGCTCGAGTTCATTTATAAGGGGCGGCGCTTTCATGTGCACGCCATTGTCTCCAGGTGGCGTGAATCTGGTGGTTGGTGGAACCGTATCGATGATGGTCGCCTTAAGAAGGGCCCGCTCGAAGATGTGATCTTCGATGATGGGGGTAAGGCGATCTGGCGGGTTGAGGCGGCCCCTGAGGGGGCGCTGGCAACCTTTGAGATTGAGTTGGATGAAATCACTGGCAAGTGGCAGATCCGCCCCACATCACGACCCTCATGAAACTTCCATTTACACATTTATCGGTGGCTAGTGGCTACTCCTTTAAGTATGGGACTGCGCTGCCACAGAAGTTGGTCGAGCGAGCTGCGATTCATGGATCTAGTGCAATTGCACTGACTGATCGTGATGGCGCTGCGGGGGCTATTAGGTTTGCTAAGAGTTGTGAGGAGATGGGTCTGGCGCCGATCCTTGGGGTCAACTTAAGTTTTCTGCAGAAGAAATATCGCGTCACTATTTTTGCGCAAGGCGATGGACTCGGTGCTTTATATCGATTGATCACCAGCATCAATTTGAGTGAGGATAAATTACTTACTTACAAAGTTTTAACTGAGGCATCGCAGTACTCATCGCAATTGATTTTGGCGCATGGCGTTGATTCGCAATTGGCTGCTGCGATTAATGCGCGCAGGAATGAAGAAGCCATGTCTATCTATGGGGCGGCTGCTGATTTATTTGCAGGGCAGGTGATTGAGTGTACGTCGCACTTGCGGGCGGGTACTGGACCGTTGTCGACCACGTATGCAGCGCGGATGTTGGGTTTTGCGCGCGATCACAATTTGCCTGCGATATTAACTAATGCGGTGCGGATGCTTGATCGTGCCGATGGACCAGTTGCTGATGTTTTGGATTCGGCGCGTAAGTTGGTGCCGTTGCACTACAAACATGTAGAGCGCAGTAATAGCGAGGCGTATCTAAAGAATCCTGCCGAGATGGCATGGGTGGGTGATGAGATTGCGCGCGCTGCAGGAGAGCGCAACGGCAATAGGTTGTTGGCTGATACCGAAGATTTGGCGCAGAGGCTGCGTTTATCTGCTCGACGCGACATTGGGCTTGGTGCGATTCATCTGCCACATATCTCTGACCCATCGGAGTTGCGCCATCGCACTCGTGCGGCGCTATCGCGTTACACGGGGGAGTTATCTGTTAAGGCTGCGGTGCGTTTGGAGGAGGAGCTCGAAACTGTCACCACGCTGGGCTTTGAGCCTTATTTCTTAAGCGTTGCAGCGGTTGCCGATATGGCGCGGGCGCGAGGGATCAGGGTTGCAGCGCGTGGATCTGGTGCGGGGTCGCTGATCTGTTATCTACTTGGGATATCTGGGGTAGAACCCATTAGCCAGGGTTTGTTGATGGAGCGCTTCTGTTCGGTCTTGCGCGCAGAGCTACCCGATATTGATATCGATGTGGAGTCAGATCGCCGGTTAGAAATTTATAGCGCGGTCTTTGAACGTTATGGATTTAAGAGCAGCAAATACAAGCCGGGGGACAATAGTTCAACGGCCACTGTGGCGATGGTCGAAACCTATAAGGCGCGCCACGCTATCCGTGATGTGGGGGCTGCGCTGGGGATCGCTCCGATGGAGATTGATCTAATTGCCAAGTCGATGCCGCGTATTAGATCGCGCAATATTCAAAAGGCTCTTGAGAATCTGCCAGAGCTACGAAGCCTTAACCTCAATAGTCCGATGCTCAAGATGGCGATCAGCCTCGCGGGCAGGTTAGATGGTTTGCCACGACATCTGGCGATGCACCCATGCGCAGTTGTTCTCTCCGATCCTGGTCTGTTGGATTACGCGCCAGTCGAGATCAATGCCAGCGGTTATCCCATGTTGCAATTTGATAAGGATGACGTTGAGGCGATTGGCTTACTTAAACTCGATATCTTGGGTGTGCGGATGCAGTCCGCGATTGCATATGCGCTCGATGAGATCAAACGAGTTGATGAGGTCGACGTTGATATCGATGCGATCCCACTCGATGATGCGCCGACCTTTGATTTAATTAAATCGGCGCGCACCTTGGGAATCTTTCAGATCGAAAGTCCGGGGCAGCGCGAACTCGTCGGCAAATTTGCGCCAGATACCTTTACCGATCTGATTATCGATATCTCACTCTTTAGACCAGGGCCGGTAAAGAGCGACATGATCGTTCCCTTTCTTAATGGCAGACAGGGCTTTAAACCGCGCGATTTGATTCATCCTGATCTGTACGAGGTACTGCACGAGACCGAGGGCGTTGTCGTCTTTCATGAACAGGTGATCAAAGTTATTGCGATTATGTCGGGATGCACCTTGGCTGAAGGCGATGAACGTCGGCGCAAGATGGGAAGTCCCGAAGGTCAGATCGAGGTGCGCGATTGGTTCTATCCCGCAGCGTTGGCGCGTGGTTATACCCATGCTGTGATCGATGAGGTCTGGGAGATCTTGCGATCCTTCGCCTCCTTTGGATTCTGTAAGGCGCATGCTGCGGCTTTTGCGCTACCGACCTATCAATCGGCATGGCTTAAGACCCATTACATGGCCCCCTTTATCGCGGGGCTTTTGACCCATGACCCAGGCATGTATCCCAAGCGTTTGATCTTGGATGAAGCCCGGCAGTGGGGGATTGCGATCAAACCGATCGACGTTAATAAATCCGATCGCGATTATCGAGTCGAACGTGTTGATCTAGGCAGCGATACTCGCGCGCCATACCTAGCTCCTGATTTAAAGAGCACCGGTAAGAGTCTGTCGCTACCCGATGCACGTGGTTATGCCATCCGAATGGCGCTGCGCGATATCGCGGGGATCAACGATGGTGAGGTCGATGGAATCCTGCGCTCGCGCCCCTAT
>Ga0364867_10738_pt1 | contig 13236 bp, 5 predicted proteins | sample ExccelAu500001D4_3_FD_206915 | JGI IMG/M metagenome (GOLD analysis project Ga0364867, IMG submission 206915) | Enriched cells from Trout Bog Lake Hypolimnion, Wisconsin, USA - BchlTB.Aug13.5000.01.D4 | ecosystem: Environmental > Aquatic > Freshwater > Lake > Hypolimnion/Profundal zone | place: USA...
TTTCATAGAAAATTGTGAAAAATATGCTGCCTGGAATGCACGAAAGGATGCTGACCCGGCGACCATAGTACCATTAGGCGAAAATACGGCGGACGCTTATAGTAATTTTCTTGCGGTAAAATCCAAAATCGATGATTACTACATCCGTTGCCGCCTTGCCGCTTTCGACCCGCAGGCTACAGAGGCGCTTAATTTGCAAGTGGCGCAGGTGGAAACGATCAGCAGCCGTGACCTTTCAGGGTGCCTGGACGAAATAGCAGCCTACCCACTTGCCAGGATAGAGGCTGGGAAGGCGCTACCTATCGTATCAGGGATCAACCCCGCATGGGAAAGCGCAATCGCCACCTTGAAAAAACTGACTGTAGATATACTTCTGCCGGGAAAAGATAGCATAACCGAGGCTGATTGGGCATTGGTTTCAAATGCATTCGCTGCTTATGCCGCGTGGATCGCCGACAAAGATGGCGTGGTAGTGGAGCAACTTGGAGCCGAAAGGATCAGCGAGATATTAGCCGGGAATTACATCGACAAGCTGGCGCCATTTTTCGAACAGGAAATGGCAGTAGAAACGGAAGTAAACAATATCCTCGAAGTAGATAAGCTGGTGCGTTATCACCGCGATCTGTTTACTTTGTTGAAAAACTTTGTCACTTTCTACGACTTTTACGCTAATGACGCAAAAGCCATTTTTCAGGCTGGTACGCTATACATCGACCAGCGCAGTTGCGACCTTTGCATTAAAGTAAGCGATATGCCGAAGCATAATTCATCGGCATCTTTCAGTGGCATGTACCTTGTATATTGCGACTGCACGTCGCGCGCCACAAATGAAAAAATGACCATTGTAGCGGCGCTTACCAACGGCGACGTGGATAATATGACGGTGGGCAGGAATGCATTGTTTTTCGACCGTAAGGGCCTTGACTGGGACGCAACGGTGGTTAAGATCATTGATAACCCCATCAGCATACGGCAGGCTTTCTTTTCTCCCTACCGCAAGGCAGCGAGGGCTATTGAAACGCAAATAAACAAAATGGCCGCAGCCCAGGATTCAAAAGTGAATGCTGATATGGCCAAAAATGCCGAATCCATGCCTGGGAAAATGGTGGATGACAAGCCGAAGAAAGACCCTCCGGCACCGGTTGATGTAGGCAAATTCGTAGGTATTTTCGCGGCTATCAGTCTGGCGCTCGGAGCATTAGGTTCTATGCTCGTTTCGGTTGTTGGCGGCTTTATGAAACTCACCTGGTGGAAAATGCCACTTGCATTTATAGGGATATTGCTGGTCATTTCCGGGCCTTCCATGATCATAGCTTATCTGAAGTTGCGTAAAAGGAACCTCGCACCTATACTTGATGCAAACGGGTGGGCGATCAATGCGCGTGTTATCGTAAATATTCAATTCGGCAATACCCTTACCCACCTTGCTGCGCTGCCAAAGGGTGCGATCGTGAACCTGAACGACCCTTTCCGTAAGAAGAAAAAGCCCATAGTCCCTGCTTTGATCGTATTAATTATTATTGCGGCAGTGGCACTATTCTTCCTCCGCAGGCATGGATATGTGCATTTTTGGTAACAAGAGTTGGGCGCTAAACCAAGAAGCAAACTGCGTTTCGTGATTTAGCGCCCAACAACTTACGCATTATTTCGTCATCAAAATTTAGGGCAGACCGTCTTACGGGTAATGCCTTTGTCCGTGTAATTTCCGGTGAGGAACAATGTAAATTCAGAACCGCCCTGCATATTGCTGGCATCTTTTAATGTAGAGATGTTCACGTCATAGCTAAACGCCATTGCAACGCGCTGGTAGCGTACTTTCACCACCGGGATGATCGCGTCGCCAACGCGATAGAAAAGGCCGCCTGACAACACCAGCGTTTCCTGAACATTCGAAGTGCCGGACGCCACATTCACTAACGCACCCGCCAAGGCTTCTGTGTAAGTGCCCTGAATGGCATAGTTTGCCTGCAACTGCAGGTTCACATTTTCATTGATCGCCATCCCGATAGCGCCATTCGCATTAAGTCGCATATTTTCAGTTACGTGACTATTGGAATAATAAGAAAATTTCGGCTGCGTAACGTGGTAAGCGGAAAAGCCAATTATGTAAGTGGTTTTATTGTCTTCACCTGTGCTTGTATTGAAATTAATGCCTGCGCCAAGGTCCCACATGTCCATTTTTGCATTGGGCAGGTTTTCCAAAGAAGGGTTCGCGGGACTGTAACTACCGTCGATATACTGATTATTAAAGGTTGCTTTACTCGGATCAAAACTGTATTGTACATAGCCACCAGTAAACCCAAACGACAGGTAGGAATTGTGGGCGGAGTTGATCGACTTATTGAAGTTCACTGCCGGGTAAAAGGTGGTTATCCGTTGGTCAATGCTACCAGCTTTGTCGGAATATCCCAGCAACCCGACACTAAAAAAATCGTCGGTGGTGCGACTGACCGAAAAGTGAGTTTCCGCACTAAACAACGCCGTAACATAGGGGTTTGTAATGCTACTCCACTGGCTGCGATAGTACAGTCCCAATTTATAGTCGTCTGAAAATACGCCGGTCAGCGCAGGGTTCCGAAGAATTGACTCTTCGTAGAACTGGGAAAAGTGCACGTCTGCCTGCGCATAAAGCACCTTGGGCAGCACGGCGCATAATATCAGCAAAGACCGTAGTAATTTACCAAACCCGTGCGGCGCCCGCCCATTTCTTATCTGTGGTAGACCTAGTGTTTTCATGTAGCATTTACTTTACCTGATTATAGTAACATCCCCTTTCAAATTTATAGGCTCGCCGGTTTCGCACACTGCCTCAATTACCCAAACGTAAACATCGGGGTGTGGTATGTCGCCTTTATAAGTACCATCCCATCCATTTGATTCGTCGTTCAAATTTATACCTTCCCGTTCAAATAACAACTCACCCCAGCGATTATAAATTCGGAACGATTTTACAATACTCACCCCTTTTCCGCGCGGATAGAAGACATCATCCTTACCGTCGTTATTTGGTGTAAAGGCATTGGGGATAAATAACTGGTTCTGGTCACAAAATAAGTGGATGGAAACCGAGTCCGAGCTTTTACATCCAAATTCAGAAGTTACTGTCACGAAGTATGTAGTGGAAACCGACATGCTGGCAACAGGGTTGGCGCAACTATCACAATTTAAAGTAGCGGGGTCGCTCCACAAATATTTGTTGATAAGTGTGCCAGTCGCCTGCAGTTGTGCAGTAGACCCGGCAAGCAGGCTTTGATTAGGCCCGGCATTAACCGTAGGCAGCGGATGCACTATCACGTCTACGTAGTTAGTGTCCGGCACACAGCTTCCCAGTTGTGCAATAACCATATAGTCGATGGTGTATGGCGGAGTCGCGAGAGGATCGGCGATGTGCGCGTTATTAAGACCGGTGCCCGGAATCCAATCATACGTTGTAGCCCCGGAGTCCGACAACTGGACCACGGAACCGGCGCAAATCTGGGTATCCCCTGTGGCTATGCTGATTGTTTTGTCTTTCAGGAATACAGTTACCGTGTCGTAGTTGATGCAACCATGCGTGTCCGTTCCGGTAACGGTATAGGTGGTCACGACGGTGGGAGACGCGTAAGTAGGGTTGCATGGCGAACAACTCAACGTGCTTGTGGGGCTCCAGGAGTATGAGACGCCACCGTAGCCTGTAAGTGTAGCCTTGTCGCCGGTGCAAATAATAGTATCCGGGCTCACTGTTATAGCAGCAGGCGGATAAACGTTTACATTCACTACCGCAGTACCTTTACATCCCCAGCCATCTGTGACTTTGAGGGTCACAGGGTAGGTACCTGTTGTTGTGTAATTAAATGATGGGTCCTGCAAAGTGCTGGTATCCCCGTTCGTGAATGTCCAATACCATGCATCAGGCTGCGACCAATACCCGTAAGAGGTATCCTGAAAATTAACGATCCCGTCCTGGCATATTGGGTTTGGTATTGTTGTAAACCCGGTTGTTACGCCATCTACTTTTATTGTGTCAATTCCGATGCTGGAATTTTTGCACCCGGTATTATCTGCCAGTATTAGCCTTGGCACATAGGCGCCAGGTATGGTATAGGCATGGGAGATTGTGTCGGAGAATGAAACCGAACTGGTGGTGCCGTCAGAGAAATCCCATACGATATTTGGCACATTGCTGATAGACGCGGTGAAATGAACCACCAGTGGGGTACAACCGGTGTCCGGCCCGTAGGAGAAGCCTCCCGCGTAACCGTATATAGTGGGATGCCCTATGGCAGTATCCGTACAACCGTAAATGTTAGTTGCCACCAGCACTACGGTATAGGACCCGACAGAGATGTAATAATCGGACGGCGAAGTAATCACGGAACTATCGCCACCGTCACCAAGATACCATTTGTAGCTTACGGCATTTGTGCTCGTATTCGTGAAGTTTACACTCAGCGGAGGACATATAGAAAATGAGTCATTCATATAAAATGAAGCATGTGGACGTGTAATATGGATATATGCCGGATAAGTCGTAGTATCAAAACAGCCGTGGCTGTCCGTTACAATGAGCGTCACTGTAAACGTCCCAGTATCTGCGTACGTATGAGATGGGCTAGTAAGTGTAGATGTATCGCCATCTCCAAAAAACCAATAAGAACTTACAATACCTACTGAAAGGTTGGTAAACAATATCGGCCCGGCTATACAGCCGTTCACCGTACTTGCCAAAAAGTTGGCTGCTGGCCTGTAAACAGTCACCAACGGCAGTGAAATTGTATCCTTACACCCAATATTATCCGTCATTATTTCAGTGGTTGTATCTACACCAGATACGGTGTAAGTATGTGTGACCGTACTTCTCGTGACTGTGGACGTGCCCCCATCACCAAATGCCCACGCGTAGCTGGTAAAAGGTGTAGAACCGGGAATGTCGGTGCTATGATCCGTAAATGTAACCGTGAGCGGCCAGCACCCCGATGTCGGAGATGCGGTAAAATCGGGCACAGGTTTCCCAACGTGAATATAATTGGATTTGACGACCGTATCAAAGCAATCATTAGCGTCGCGACTGATCATCGTGACAGGGTATATTCCCGAAACATTGTACCCGACCCGTATCGTGTCAGGGGCTCCTCCCCTACCACCAATAATTGAGCCCGGGAATATCCATTCAAATGCAGTTGCTCCACCCCCTGTAAAATAAGCCTCAAATGTGGTGGAATCATACTGGCATATAGCGGTATCCGCCGTAAATCCAGGCACAGGTCTGACTAAGTGGATGGTAAAGTCGGCTGTGTCCCTGCACCCGCTCAGCGTATTATACGTCGTCAGCATGCCATTAAAGGTGGACGCGGCAGAATAAGTATGTACAGGATTATATGCTGTGGTGGTGGTCCCATCTCCGAATATCCAGGTATGTGTATTATCCCCGAGTGAACTATCCCCGAAGTCTACAGTATTTATCGGTGAACACAAGATAAGTGTAGCCGGTATCGCCGATGGAGAGTCAATCGTTATGTAATCCGTGCGGATGACCGGCGCGCTGGGGCAGCCGTTGTAGTACGCGGTAAGCGTTACCGTAAACACCCCCGGTAGGGAATAATTATAAATATATGAGAGCGTTGATGTGGTATCTACGCCCCCGTCGCCAAATTGCCACTGGAAATAGGATACGGGACCATCAATAACGGTTATATTGAATGTTATGGGATGCCCGAAGCACACGGTGGTGGGCGTAGCAGAAAATGTAACAACCGGTGGCGCACCGACGAACACTTCAAGCGAATCTGTGATGGTGCAGCCGTTGGCTGTGACAGCCGTGACAGTGGCCCAATAGTCCCCGGCAGTCATATACGTGTGGCTTGGGATGGTGTCCTCAAACCCAGTCACGGTGGCACTGCCATCGCCGAAATTCCAGGTATAGGTAGCCGACCAGGGATATGGCTTTGCCAAAAAAGTGTCTGGTGGTTCCCACGTGTATATTTTGGCGTCAAAGTTTACTGTCAATGGCGCACATCCATCCTGCGGAAAGTCTGTCATGTTCATGAACAGATCATAAAGGGTATCGATATTAATAATAGTATCCGTACATCCTGTTATGCCATTGTGGATGATCATACGATTGGTATCCACTCCACGGCCTTCAAATTCATGTGTAACAACGGCACCCGAGCCCGTTCCGCCATCGCCAAACAGCCAGGTAACAGTAGACCCGGCAGGAACCGATCCCGTAAATGTGATTCCCACAGGTGGGGGGCAGGGGTGCAGGGGATTTTGGGTAAAGGTGCCAATAGTGCCCGGCCGCACATATATCTGATGGGTAACAGTATCAGCGCAGGGACCATCGTAAACCACGAGGGTAACGGTATAAAGCCCTGGGGCGCTATATGCATTGATACCTGGATCCCCGGTACCTGTATTGCCATCTCCATAGGTCCAGTTACTGGCGGTATGTGTAGAACTGGTATTTGTGAAAGTGACAGGAGCATATAAACATACCGTGTCAGGGTAGGTAAAGGCGCCTGTGACATGACCTACAAAAATATAATCTGGTATTGTTACGGTGTCTGAACAAGTATGCCCATCGGTAACTATTAGCGTTACCGAATAATCGCCGTAAGCGGTATAATTATGCGTTGGGTCCGTGGCATGGGAAACCGGGCTACCATCGCCAAACGACCATGTATAGGTATATGGCGATACCCCGCTCACAGAACTGGTAAAATCAGCTACAGCAGGTAGCCCGCAAAAATAAGTTGTTGCGGCTGAAAAACCCGGGCTGGGCGGCGTATATATATGAATGTATGCACGATAAGTAGTATCGGCATTACACCCTTCCGCATTTGTAGCAGTCAAAGTAATATTGTAATAACCAGGGGTATAATAAGTATGCGTAACAGGATCGCCGGCCGCACCCGATCCGTCGCCAAAATTCCAATCAAATGTCATTGGGCCCGGTACCCCACCTACGCTGGTACTGGTAAATGTGATAGGTGTGCCAGGACAAACAGCGGTATCGCTGGCCGTGAAACTCACTGTAGGTAAGGGATAAACAGTAATAACAACAGTATGTTTGGATGAATCGCCAGCAGAATTGAACGCCGTAAGCGTAGCAGTGTAAGTGCCGGGTAAATAATAACTGCTTGAAACATCAGCCGATGTAAATGATGGATCGCCATTATCCAGGTCCCAGCGATACGATGACGCGCCGGTGCTTGTGTTGGAAAAAGCAACCACCAACGGTGCGCAGCCGTTAGTAGGCGTAGCCGTGAACCCGGCCGTTAATTGCGCCTGCGCAGCGTAGGCCGAGCAGGCAAATATTAAGATCGATAAGATCGTACGGGTAAACAAATTCATAAAATGATTTTATAAATTAAACTTTAATCTACAGGCAATATGGTCTATAAAGATATTAACATTCTTTTATAAAGACGTAAAAATTCTACAAAAAGTTGGCGACGCAAATATATTTATTTGTAATTAATTTATTTAAATAACTATTCAAAATGGAAATGCCCGACCTGCGGGACTTTCGCCGACTGAGGCCTTATAAAACCGTAACTTGAAGAAAAGACTGAAACAGGTATTCGCCGATATCGAATATACAAACATAATATACAAATAATCGAACGGACTACTTCCCTTATATCCGTTAAGCTACCTTATGTATCATCGTCTATGGGCGGCCGCGCCTATTTTGTGATGGGAACTTTAAATGTGAGGCTGATGATCGTACCCTTTCCTTTCCGTGAATCAATGTAAAGCCTGCCATTCAGACGACCTGCCCTCGTATGCATATTTGTGATCCCATTACCTTTGCCCCGGATGCTGGCGTCAAAACCCACGCCATCGTCCCTAAGTACCAAATGCAGGACATTCCTGTTTTTAATACTGGCAGCGATAGTTACATTCGCCGCTTTCGAGTACTTAAGGCTATTATTGAGCGCTTCCTTAAATATCATGATGAGATTTCGGCCCATATCCATTGGCAACCTAAATTTTCGCCACTTCTCATCTATACCCGTAAAATTAAAATTGACATCTGCGTCCTGAAATAATTCACCACCAAAATCACTAATGCGTTGCAATAGCTCAAACAGGTTGTCATTAGAAGGTTTCAATGACCACAATATATCCCTTGTGCCGCCATATAGCTGGTGCGTATTTTCTTCTATCTGTCCCAGGATCCGCTCTGTATCGGGCGTAAGTGCGATTTTGCTTTTCAGTACGCTCGTGAGCACATTGATGCGGGTGAGTTTGTTACCGATCTCGTCATGAAAATCTTCGGCAGTGCGCAGCCGTATTTTGTTCAGTTCCTCCTCCCTTAGCTTTTCCAACAATTTTAATCGACGCTGGTTCCGGCTATTCACAATATATTGAAACAATATACCTGCCAAAATACAAGCAAATAGCGTGGCCAGCCTGAACCAATAGGTTTTCTGGAACGGCGCCACAACCTCGAATGAGTATGCCAATTCTTTATTGTCCTGTTCGTCATTTCCTCGGCACTGCACCCTGAAGATATATTTACCGGGTGGAAACGCTGAATAACTTACAGAATTCACCGGCGACCACGCACTCCAGGGCGTTTCGAGCCCATCGATCATATATCGGTACATCAGTTGCTGTGCACCGGTGAGGGCCACAGCCTGAAAGGTAAACGAGATATTATTGAATTTATAGGGCAGCCGAAGGTTGTATGGTATCCCATACCACGTGTCCAGACTATCAAACCATCGTCTATCCATTGTAGTTTCGCCAGCAAGCTTCACAGACTGTAATACAATAGCAACAGGGCCGGTAGAAACGACAGCATTCTGTGGCTGGTAATGAAGCGCGCCGTTAGTGGTGCCAAACCAAATGCTGTTGTCCTTCAGTTTTAATACTGCATTCATGTTGCTTTCCATACCCGCCACGCCCTGCCCCTTGCCATAAAACGCCACTTTTACCGATCCGTCTTCCCTTAGCCTTATTTTATGCAGGCCAAAACCGGTACCCGCCCAGATGTTCCCCTCTCCATCTTCTGTAATGTTATAAATGAAATCGGAGCGCATGCCCTGACTTCTATTAATTACCGAAGTTTTGCCGGTGGACATATCGTACACGATAACCCCTTTGTCGCTGCTGCCTGCCCACAGCTCACGGCCTTTTAACACAAGGCATTGTATGTTGGCGCTGTCGAGGATGGTCTTTGTGGTGAAATCAGAAACGATGCCTGCATAATAAAGCATAAGCCCGGCCTCGGTGGCCAGGAGCATACTGTCATGGCCAATAGATAAGAAAGACAATACAGGAAGATTTCGGCTGAGTACAACATTAAAATTGTCATTGCCAAACATCAGCGCGCCGTTCACAAAGCCTATCCACATTTGGTGCGTAGTATCCTCATAAAGACTATTGATTGAATTAGATGGAAACGTGCTACGTTCCGGCGCTGCATATTGCCGGAAAATCCCGTTCTGATAAGTCCAGAGCCCATGATCTCGGGTACCTATCCAGAGCTTGCCTCGGCTGGAATAACAAAGTGTGGTGATGGAGGGCGCGGGCCTCACAGGAATATCAACAAGGCTCACCTTGCCGCCCGTAAAAACATAAAGCCCCGCATCATAAGTGCCCAAAAACAGTGAATCTTTGTTGTTTGACGCAATGGCGGTAACCTGGCCGCTCGGCAAACCCATGGACTCATCGAGTACCGTGAACTGGGTACCTGAAAAACGGAAAATCCCCTGTCCGTCGCTGGCCATCCATACATTACCCTCCCGGTCGGTAACCACGTCAAAGAATGCGTTGTCACTAAGCCCATTGTGCTTACTATAGCCAACAATTGTGTTGTCGGCTAGCTTAATCACACCCTTGCTGCACGCGATCCATAACGCGCCACTCCGGTCCTGCGTCATGGATGAAATCCTCGCCGCGCTGATGACGGAGTCCCCGACAATCCGCAGAGGCGTAAAACGGCCACGCTCGATGCGATATAATCCCAGGTCAGATGAAGCCCATACTGTTCCCGCCCTATCGCGTATGAAAGACCTGATCGCTGGCCGCTGCTGCCCGAGAGGAATATTAAATTTCACGGTATCCCACACTCTATTGGCATAGTGGTAGACACCGCTATCTACCGCCACCCACAGGCCAGTTTTTTCCACCAGCATGGCCGATACCCTGCCCGGCGGCCCGGGCGTTACGAAATTCTTTACTTCACCGCCAGATACATAAAAAACCGACCCGCGTGCGCGCCACCACACGGTGTCGCGGATTATTGCTATCTCCTGACTATTACCGAAGGACCTCCCTTGGAGTTCTGGTACCTTGAAAGAGGTAAACGTCTTTCCGTTAAATTTCGAAATACAATTCTGCCCACCTGTCCATATATTGTTTTGCGAGTCTATGCCTACAGACCATACCGCATTATTCTTAAGACCATTCTGGACAGTGTAATTGGTAAAATTCTTTCCATCGAAACGCGACAATCCCCCAAGCGTGCCGATCCACAAATTTCCCACTTTATCCTGCGCAAGGCTTATGGCCTGGCTTTGCACCAAACCATCGTCAACGTTGAGGTTGTGAAATGGGTATCGCTGAGCCATTGCCAATGCAGGCATGATGACGCAGGCAGCGACCAGCACCAGCCGCTCCATAAATGACCTGCACCAAGGCATGTAAAAATCCTCCCTCATTACGATAGAGTGAAATTAATTATTAAAACTAACTTCCGAGACCTCAAATACGCTTCCTCAGTCAAAATATACGAGCGCGCAATATTTAGCCCGGAGTACAACAACTATGTTATGGATTCTGTCAAAAATAAAAAAGCCCCCGGGATTTTCGTCCGGGGGCCTTATTAAATAACTATAATTAGAAAACTATTTTTTGAACTGTGGTATCAATCCCTGAGCTAAAGCAACCAATTTCTTGATACCATCTTCAGGAAGGTTGCCTTTTTTGAATTCAGCCAATACATCAGGATGTTTCAGTTCCATCTGCTGCAGGAATATTTCTTCAAAAGCTTTTACATGCTTCACCGGTACTTCGCGGATCAGGTTGTTTGTACCCAGGTAGATGATCGCAACTTGCTTTTCAACCGGATAAGGATTGTACTGCAATTGCTTCAGTATTTCCACGTTACGGCTACCCTTGTCAATGATGTTCTTCGTTGCAGGGTCAAGGTCACCACCAAATTTAGAGAAGGCTTCCATTTCCCGGAAGAGCGCCTGGTCAAGTTTCAGGGTACCCGCTACTTTCTTCATTGACTTGATCTGTGCATTACCACCCACGCGGCTCACGGAGATACCTACGTTGATCGCAGGACGGATACCTGAGTTAAACAGGTTCGACTCAAGGAATATCTGACCATCTGTAATGGAGATCACATTTGTAGGAATGTATGCAGATACGTCACCAGCCTGTGTTTCAATGATAGGAAGCGCGGTAAGAGAACCACCACCCTTCACCATGTGACGTATACTATCTGGCAGATCATTCATTTTCTTGGCTACATCGTCGTTTCCTATCACCTTCGCGGCACGCTCCAGTAAGCGGCTATGCAGGTAAAACACGTCACCGGGATATGCCTCACGTCCCGGAGGACGGCGCAACAGCAGCGACACCTCACGGTAAGCCACAGCTTGCTTGGACAGATCGTCGTAAATAACCAGTGCAGGACGGCCGGTATCGCGGAAAAATTCCCCGATGGCAGCGCCGGCGAATGGAGCATAGAACTGCAGTGGAGCTGGCTCGGAAGCTGAAGATGCTACGATGGTAGTATATGCCATCGCGCCTTTGTCTTCGAGCGTCTTCATCACACCGGCAACAGTTGACGCCTTCTGGCCAATTGCTACATATATGCAATATACAGGCTTCCCTGCATCAAAAAATTCCTTTTGATTGATGATGGTATCCACGCAGATAGCGGTTTTCCCGGTCTGGCGGTCACCGATTACCAACTCACGCTGGCCACGGCCTATCGGGATCATCGCATCAATAGCTTTGATACCGGTCTGCAGGGGTTCCTTTACCGGCTCACGGAAGATAACCCCTGGCGCCTTGCGCTCCAACGGCATTTCATAAAGGTCTCCCTTTATGGGGCCCTTACCATCTATAGGCTCACCCAGTGTATTTACCACGCGGCCCGACATACCGTCACCCACCATGATGGATGCGATCTTATTGGTACGCTTCACTTTGTCGCCCTCGCGGATCTCCATGTAATCCCCCATCAATACCACACCCACATTATCCTCTTCAAGGTTGAGGGCTATGGCTTTTACGCCATTTGCGAATTCCACCAGTTCGCCCTGGCGTACGCCGTTGAGGCCATATACACGGGCTATACCATCGCCTATTTGCAATACTGTGCCTACTTCTTCCAGTGTTGCCGCACTGTCCACGTGGCTCAACTGTTGGCGCAATATCGCCGATATTTCATCCGGTTTAATGTCAACCATATACTATATATTCAAAGTTAAAATTCAAAAAACTCAATTGATCTTCTTTTTCATTTTACATCTACACAATACCTGCCTACATCTTGCTTACGTAGCTATAATCTACCAGCTTAGCCTTAAAGTCATTGAGGCTTTTCTTTACACTGGCATCAAACAATTTATCTTCCACCTCTACCACAAACCCTCCGATAAGGCTTTCATCGACCTGTGTATTCAGGTTTACGGTATCGCCGGGCATAAGGCCTGCAATTTTTGTTACTATGCTGTTTTTGATTGCGTCATTCATTGGCACTGCGGTGGTAAGCCTTACGGTCCTGATATTCTTCAGGGTGTTGTATTGTGCCACAAACGCTTCTGCAATTTCAGGCAGGTTCAGTTCACGTCCCTTTGTCACCAACAGATTAATGAACGCACGTGTAATGTCCCCGATTGCAAACCTTTCCAGCACCAGAAAAATAACCGACATTTTCTTGTCGCTGCTTACGATGGGGCTGCGCAACATCAATTCGAATTCGCGGCTTTCATGGCAAACTTTATTGATCGCCTGCATATCCCTGAGGGTATTCTCAAGGCTGTTTCTTTCAACAGACAGGTCGAGCAATGATTTTGCATAACGGGTCGCGAGACGTGGATTTTGCATTTTTTATATTTTGACAATTTTATGATCTGATCGTCCGAGCCACGATATGGAGATGCCGTACGCGGACTATCTGAATTAATTCAATTTGATATCTTCGGAAAGCATCTGCATATAGGCATTCTGGCCCTCAGCTTCACTCAATTGCTTGCGCAATATCTTGCCCGCAACTTCCAC
>Ga0364867_10727_pt1 | contig 13222 bp, 11 predicted proteins | sample ExccelAu500001D4_3_FD_206915 | JGI IMG/M metagenome (GOLD analysis project Ga0364867, IMG submission 206915) | Enriched cells from Trout Bog Lake Hypolimnion, Wisconsin, USA - BchlTB.Aug13.5000.01.D4 | ecosystem: Environmental > Aquatic > Freshwater > Lake > Hypolimnion/Profundal zone | place...
AATCAAACAGCAATTCCAATAATAAAAAATGCTGCTTTGAATGAGCGTATGTATGGAGATTTGCAGGGACTCAACAAATCTGAAACAGAAGCGAAATATGGAGCGGAACAGGTGGAGATATGGCGAAGAAGTTATGATGTGAAACCTCCGGGAGGAGAAAGTCTGGAAGATACTTATAACAGGGTTATTCCTTATTATGAATCAGCTATTAAACCAAAATTAATGGCAGGTGCAAATATATTGATTGTGGCTCATGGCAATAGTTTACGTGCTTTGATGATGTATCTGGAAAATATCAGTAAACAGGATATTGTGAAAGTAAATCTTCCAACAGGAATACCAAGGCTGTATAATTTTGACAGTAAGCTTACACTAATAAGTGGAAAATATTTATAATGGTTATAAATAAAAAAAACTGCTTTTATTGTATTTTGAAGAAATTATAATATTGGTGATGGATTTATTAATATATTTAACTTAGTTTTTATGGATCTTAAATTTTTGAAAGAGGCTGGATTTTAATCCTGGCCTTTTTTTTTGATTTTACAGATCATTTAATCCCTTTCCATCCAGGATATTTTGTATACTATTTTCAATCCTTGACTCTCTGGTCTTGGATTGTTTGGGTGCAGAAAAATAAAGATTATAAGCTCTTTGCCTGCCGGGGGTTAATGCCTCAAAAGCAGTTTTTAAGGCCGGGTTTTCCTTTAATTTAAGTTGAAATTCCTCAGGAAATACAAGTTCCGTATGTTTTTTTAACGCCACTTTTAAACCTGCTTTTTCCACTTCAATTGCTTGAAATATATAGGCTTTTAAAGTGGTTTTCAGCTCATTTATTTCCCGGATATTGGTAAACCGGATCTGGCGTGGAACCTGTACATTCTCCGTTTGCTGTATTAGAATACCATGGGTATCTTTTAATAAAGCTCCTTTAAAAAATAATAGGGCACAGTATTCTTTAAAATCGTGGATTAAGACGATATTTTTTTTGTTTAACGTATAACAAGGAACTCCCCATTTCAACTCTTCAGTTAACTGGCAATCCAGAATGATGGTTCTTAATTTTTCAACTTCTTTCTGCCATTTATTGGCCTTGTTAAAATAAAAGTCAACTGCTGGATTCATTTTGTTCGTTTAGACAAATATATAACTGCTCTGTAAGATTGTCAACTGATTGGTTACCAGTAATAATAAAAGTTCATTTGTATAAACCTGAAAATCTCATTACTAATTTTCAGGTTTACTGGAATTAAGACTTTTCTGCAGCATCATTACCCCATTCAGCATTAGTGTTTTGGAATCAGTATTGATATTATACACTTTTTGTATGCCGGCAGGATATTCCTCGGTCTGCCAAACGGTATAGGGTAAATAGGCATTGGCAACTGGGTTATAACAGAGGAGTTCATCCCCCTCTTTGATTTCACCAGCCTTTTTTTCACCGTTTGCCGTTAATACCGGATGATTGGGTGTTGCATTGATTTCACGTGTGGAGAGCAGGACCTCCGTTTTATCAGCCAACCTGTTTGCTGTTGCAAGCATTAATTGTAAATGGGTAATGGCATAGTTTTTTGCTTCATGAATGGAAAGTGATTGTACACTAACATTTTCGCTTTGTTTTGTTAAGGGATTAATGGTAACTATAAGGTCGCCTGGTTGAATGGAACTTATTGCTTTGGCACTGCCATTGCTCATGGTTACCAGCATATTACCGGGAAAGCAGATTTCATTACCATAAGTACCTTGTTCCCTGCTGATATCTTTATTGGAATTGAGGGATTTGTACACCTGGTAACTTAATTCTTTGGAGAGTACATAAGACAATTTCAGTACAAAGTTTTTTTCTTCTCTTTCGATGCTATGAATATCTGCAAAATAAGCTTCCCAGATATTGGGTGCTGCGGATAAACCCGGTAAGCATACCTGGTAGGTTTTACCTTTTTCATTGGTATAGAATATAACAATGCCTATTTCCTGCAGGCTGTCTTTTGCAATAAGCCGGTAGATATCCATCCGTTTTTTTAATCCGTCATCCCCTGTAATAAAATAAGGTTTACGATTTTCGTAGCGGTCCAGGATATACTTGTTTTCGAATTTTATATACGTATCGTTATCCAGGTCTTTTACCGTAAATGTTTTAGCTTTTTGGTATTCATCCAGAGTAATGGCACGGGTTTTATTTTGAGCAAAAAGGTTTACAGTTAAAAGAATAGCAATAGACACAATAAGTTTCTGCATTATTGTACAGGGATTAAAAGTGATTAATAAAGTGAATGTATGACTAAGAAATTTCTTTAAATGCATCTGCAAATGCCTGCATTTCATCCATTCTTCCAATACTGATACGGCACCAGTCTTTACCTACCATCTTCCAGTTACGGACACCTACACTGCGTTTCATCATTTCATCAACAAACTTTTGTCCATCCATTTTAATAGGGAATAGTACAAAATTGGCACTGGATGGGATATATTCATAACCTTCTTTCTTTAAAACATCATACAAAAAGTTTTTGGAAGCCATTGTTTTGGTAAAGGCTGATTGCAGGAATTCTTTATCATTATACGCTGCAAGGGCTGCCTGAATAGAAGTTGCAGAAATAGAAAAAGGCCCTTCAGTAAAATTACCTATCTGTTTAATCAGTTCTGTTTTGGCAACAATATAACCAACGCGTAAACCTGCAAATCCATAGAGTTTGGAAAAAGTTCTGGCAACAATTACATTCTGGTTTTTTCTCACAGCATCAATTAAGGTAACAGCCTGAGGATTGTCTAAATAATCTATATAGGCTTCATCCACAAAAATGGTCACTTTCTTGGAAACCCTTTCGCAGAAAGCTTTTAACTTGTCTGCATCTACCACAGTACCTGTTGGATTATTTGGATTACAGATATAAATGAGGGTAGTATTGGCATCTACCGCTTTTTCCATAGCATCCAGGTCTAAGGAGTAGGTTTTTGTAAGCGGTACTTTTACCCACTTTGCACCTAACTGGCTTGCTTTGGAAGGTAAATCCTCGTAGGTGGTTTCTCCGGTAATAATATTGGACCCTGGTTTACTATATAAAATAGCAGCTGCATGTAAAAGTGGTGATGAGCCGGAACTGATGAGAACATTTTCTTTTTTAACGCCTTCATATTCGGCAATTTTATTGCTTAAATCGTTCAGGTAGGCAATTGGGTACTGGTAACTTTTATCAATTGCAGCTATTATAGCTTTTTTTGCTTTATCAGAAGGGCCGAAAGGGTTTTCATTGGCCAATAAGCGGGCTTTCAGGTTCATGGGTGCCCATTCTGCAAACTGCCTGTCTGATATAAAAATATGTTTTTCAGGCATTTCAGGCCTGGTGGTCGCTGATGCCAGGGTACTGAAAAAACTGCCGGCTAAAGGTAGTCCGCCAGCAAACATGGCTGTTTGTTTGAGCCATTTTCTTCTGTTGGTTGGATTGGTTGACATGGTTTTATTTTTTGGTTGATTGATTGCTGATTATGGATATTGGAGCCTTTGTTCGCTTACCCTTGCATGTATATCCGTAACTGTAGATCTTGCACTTTCCAGCGCACCCGCCATCCAGGCATTTAAATAAGTCATGTGCTCTCCGGTAAAATAAACATTCTTTTCGGGTTTTAAAAGCGATTGATAAAAAGTTTGCCGCTCTTCATTGGAATAAATGGCCCATCCACCCATATTATAATTTGTTTTATGCCAGCTAACCGAGAAACTGTTTTCAAATTCCTGTGCATATTGCGGATGAATCAGGCTTCCTTTTTGCAGGGCCAATGCTTCTCTTTGCTGATAATTTAATTCTCCTGTGGCTTTGGCTTTTTCATTAAAATTATAGTAGCCGATGAGTATTCCTTTTTGTTGCTGGTAATCGTTGGAAGGATAAAAAATCTGGGTTAATTCATTATTGGTATGGGTAATGCCTCCGTAAATAGCTTCATCTTCTTCCCAAAAACGCCTTTTAAACTGTAACCCTATTTTACCGGCAGCGATATAGGGTATATAATCAATGGCTTTAGAAACATTGGAAGAAAAATTATGGTTGATATTACTGAGTACCGGAAGGGGAATGGTACAAATACAAAGATCCGCTTTAATAACCTGTGTATCTCCTTCTATACTGGTATAGGTAACTGAAACACCATCAGGAGTGTTTATTATATCAGTTACTACTGAATGGAACTGAACCGTTCCTGGCTGAAGGGCTTTTTCAAAAGCCTGGGCAATTTTGTCCATTCCTCCGACAGCCTGGAACATGGTCATTTGCAATTCATAAGTATATTCTGCCACATTGTAAAAATCCGGGTCCATTAAACCGGACCGGATAATATCTGCCAGTGCATAAGGTTCTGCAATTTTTCCTTCTTTATTACCGGCGCCCGGCGCTTCTGTATAGCCGCGCCTGGCAGAGGCTTTGTATAATTTATCAATATCCAGTCCCCCTTCTGCACTCAGGTATTCCAGTACTTTTTGGGCATCTTCCTTTGTAAAGGGTTGTTGTAAAGCATCTGTAGAGATGGCTTTTGATAACAATTCGCTCATATAGCCCCTGATATCGTTGTGAATTTCACGGACCCTTATTTTTTTATGGGACAGTTTTCCTTTTCCCTCACTGAAATAATAAGCAGATTCATTTACATTATTGTATACCTGTAAAGGTACTTTGAGCAGTTTGCAATAATGCATGGTGAGCTGATGATGGTGCGGAATACGGGAAGGCCCGGCATTAAAATAAAGCCCTTCATCAAAACCTGCACTTGCATGCGGAAGCCCGGTTTCTTTATTGGAAGATCCTTTGCGAATACTCCAGCACCTGCCTCCAGAACGTTCCCTCGCTTCCAGTATGGTACAGGTATAGCCCAGTTTCTGTAATTCATAGGCACTGCAAAGTCCGGCGAGCCCGGCACCCAGAATAATTATATGTTTTCCTTTGCCGTTACCTGGTAAGTTAAAGGGAGGAGCTGGTGCCTGTTTCAGCATACCCAATGCCAGCATAGCCGGGTAAGTAGTACCAGCAATCCGTGTTGTAGCAGATATAAAATCTCTTCTTGAAATTGATTTCAACGGTTGACTTGTTTTTTGGTTGCATGGCAAGACGAGTTTGTAATATAATAAATATTATACTGGTAACAAAATGCATTGAAGAGGGTTTTATTATTTATGGCTAATTTACAAGCTCAATCTGCCTTATTATGCTTAGTAAAAAACTCGGGATTATTATTATGGGTGTTTCCGGTGTGGGTAAAACCACCATCGGGCGATTATTGTCTGACGAAAAAGGGATTCCTTTTTTTGATGCAGATCAATACCATAGTACCGAAAATATAGCAAAAATGTCTGCAGGTTTGCCATTGGATGATGAGGACCGAAAGGGATGGTTGTTTGCTTTGAATAATTTATTGCAGGAAGAGCTAAAAACAAATTCCTGTATCTTATCCTGTTCTGCTTTAAAAAAGTCGTACAGGGAAATACTGATGATGGGGCTGGAACAGCAAATTAAATTTGTTTTTTTAAAGGGCTCTTATGAAAAAATACTGGAGCAAATGAAATCCAGGGAAGGGCATTTTATACCGCCTTCTTTACTGCAATCTCAATTTGATACACTTGAAAAACCATTGGATGCCATTACTATTTCTATTCATAAACATCCGGAAGAAATTGTATCAGAAATCTGCCATGAGTTATTTGAAAAATCAGAAATAGGGATTATTGGACTGGGTGTAATGGGTAAAAGCCTTTGCCGTAATTTTTCGCAGAAAGGATTCAGGATATCTATGTATAACCGTTTTGTGGAAGGGAAAGAAGAAGCTGTTGCTGAAAACTTTAAAAATGAATATCCGGAACTGGAACCTTCGCAGGCTTTTGAAGAAATGGAGGCTTTTATTATATCATTACAGAAACCGAGGAAGATTATTTTAATGGTAAATGCCGGCAACCCGGTAGACCAGGTAATTGCAGAATCAGTTAAATACCTGTCTAAGGGAGATCTGATACTGGATGGTGGAAATTCTTATTTTCATGATACCATTCAAAGGCAAAAAGATCTGGCCGCTAAAGGTATTTTCTTTATCGGATGCGGCATTTCCGGTGGTGAAGAAGGCGCTTTAAAAGGCCCCTCTTTAATGCCCGGAGGTGATGAAGAAGCTTATGATATTATCAGGCCTTATTTAAATGCCATTGCTGCCAGGGACAAAGAGGGTAAACCCTGTTGCAGTTATATGGGAGAAAGTGGCAGCGGCCATTTTGTGAAAATGGTACATAATGGCATTGAATATGCAGAAATGCAGTTGCTGGCAGAATTGTATGGAATTGCACTGGCAGGTGGGAAAGATCCGGATGCAATTGCAGATTTGCTGGAAACCTGGAAAGGAGCAGCTACCGGCAGTTATTTACTGGATATTACCAGTTCTATATTAAGGGAAAAAGAAAATGGAGACTGGCTGGTGAATAAAATTATAGACCAGGCCAGTAATAAAGGAACCGGTAACTGGGCCACTATTGAGATGTCCAGAGAAGGCATACCCGCTACACTGATTGCAACAGCATTATTTGCCCGTTATCTTTCTGCTTATAAAATCTTAAGGACCGGTTTAGAGGGTGCTTTAGAGAAAAAAGCTGTGGGGCTTATGCTGGATGAACAGGTATTAAGAGCAGCTTATGAATTTGCCAGGATTATCAACCATTTTCAGGGATTTTGGCTGATTGGTGAAATATTCAGGAAACAGGGATGGAAAGCTGATTTCAGTGAAATTGCGCGGATATGGACTAATGGATGTATTATCCGGTCAGGCCTGATGCAGGAACTGGTGACTGAATTTGAAAAAGACAGCAATTTGTTTTTATCTGCATTTTTTATAGAAAAGCTGCAACAATTAAGGCCTTCACTAACAAAGCTTGTATCCTCAGCAATTGCAGAGGAACTGGCAGTGCCTTGTTTCAGCGAAGCGGTTAATTTTATCAATGCACTTGCAACAGGCAAGAGTACGGCCAATTTAATTCAGGCCCAAAGGGATTATTTTGGGGCCCATACGTATCAGCGTTATGATGGGAAACCGGAACAATATTTTCATCACCAGTGGCCGGCAGATGTATAAACCAGTCATCTTTTTTGAATGAAAGCTTTTCTTTTCCATTTTTTAAATATTACTTTTATGAAGCTGCTATTGAATGAAATTGAAAACATTACTATATGATTACGCTAAACATAAATAATAAAGCCTATCAGGTGGATGCGAGTCCGGAAATGCCGCTCCTATGGGCTATCAGAGATATGGTTCAGCTAACCGGTACAAAATTTGGGTGTGGAATTGCCCAATGTGGTGCCTGTACAGTGCATATTGATGGAATGCCTGTACGTTCCTGCAGTTTTCCGGTGATTGCTGCTGTAGGGAAAAAGATAACTACTATTGAGGGTTTATCAGAAAAAGTAGGGTTAGCAGTACAGAAGGCCTGGGTAGAGTTGCAGGTACCACAATGTGGTTATTGCCAATCGGGCCAGATTATGAGTGCCACTGCATTGCTTAAGAGCAAACCCAACCCAACAGATGCGGATATTGATATGGCTATGCAGGGAAATTTGTGCCGCTGCGGGACTTATCAGCGTGTACGCAGTGCCATTCACAGGGCAGCAGAACTGATCCGATAATTCTTTTCAATCTTTAACAACAGCCAACATGAAAGTATCAACATCCGGTATAGACCGCCGTAATTTTCTTAAAATTACCAGTATTACTGGAACAGGGTTAATATTGGGACTAGGTTTTAAAGCCAATGGGGAGACAACAGTAGAAAATTTTTCTGCAGCAGGGGAATCTTATGAATTATCTCCTTTTGTGATCATAGAAGAAAATGGACAGATTACTATTTTCAATACACGCCCTGAAATAGGGCAGGGAACTTTTCAGTCTGTTCCTGCCTTAATTGCAGAAGAACTGGAGGTATCGCTGGACCAGGTAATGATCAAACAAACCGGAGGAGAGGTTAAATACGGTCAGGGACAGTCTGCAGGTGGCAGTGCTTCTATACGGACTGGTTACCAGAATATGCGTAAAGTAGGTGCTGCAGCCAGAACGATGCTGATACTGGCAGCCAGTGAGCAGTGGAAAGTACCTGCAGCAGAATGTTATGCAGCCAGTGCAAAAGTGTTTCACCGGCCCAGTGGAAAAAGTTTGACATATGGTGAACTGGCAGCAACAGCTTCCAAGCAGGAGGTTCCGAAAAATCCGGTACTCAAAGACCCGAAAGATTTTAAGATTATCGGTAAGAATTCACCCAGGCCGGATATACCCCTTAAAGTAAATGGAAAAGCAATTTTTGGAATTGATGTATCAGTTCCCGGAATGGTCTATGCTTCCATTGAAAGATGCCCTGTTTTTGGTGCTAAATTGGTCAGTTTTGATGCTACTTCTACGAAAAATGTAAAAGGAGTAATAGCAGTGGAAACCTGTACAAGAGAAATAAGCGGACAGAAATCTGAAGGGGTGGCTGTTATTGCTGAAACCTATTGGTCAGCGGTGCAGGGAAGAAAAGCTTTAAAAGTGAAATGGGATTTTCAGGGAAATGAAAATTTTAATTCTGCAGCTTATGATCAGGAACTAAGGGATGCTGCTAAAGAAGAAGGTGCTGTGCAACATAGCCAGGGTGATTTTGATAAGACCTTTGCGGAGGCAGCTGTAAAACTGGAAGCTTTATATGAAACCGGCGTGGTCTCCCACTCACCCATTGAACCTATGAATTGTGTGGCCAGCTGGCATGATGGCAACCATCTGGAGATCTGGGCTTCTACGCAGGTGCCCGGTGGTATTGTAAGGGATTTTCCAAAAGCATATGATATTCCGCCTGAAAATATAAAAGTAAATACACTCTTTAATGGGGGTGGGTTTGGAAGAAGATTGTATACAGATTTTATTCATGAGGCAGTACAGCTGACTAAAAAGGTTGGTAAACCAGTGAAAGCTATCTGGACCAGGGAAGATGATACCAGGATGGGGCCATTCCGGCCTATGACTTTCTCTGCTATGAAAGGGGCATTAAATGCGGATGGCAAAGCCATTGCTTTTCAGCATAAAGTAATTTCACCAACCTTGGATGGGAAGAAGGATTATGATAAGACCAAGGCCGACCGCTCTATGACAGAAGGGATCAGTGAGCAGAAATATGAGATTGAACATATGAAAAACAGCTATGTTCACCATTACCTTCATGTACCTGTAGCCGCCTGGCGTGCCGTAACCAGTGGTACACTGGCATTTGCGCATGAATGTTTTATAGATGAATTGGCTGTACAGGCAAAACAGGACCCGATGGCTTTTCGCCTGGGCATGCTGACTAAGGATTCTGATACTAAAAATATATTGCTGAAACTGAAAGAAGTTTCGAATTGGGATAAGTCATTACCTGCTGGTTGGGGCCGGGGAGTGGCTCAATATGAATTCTTTGCAGGCCAGGCTGGATATGTAATAGAAGTTTCAAAAAAAGGAACAGGGATTAAAATTGAAAAAGTGATTGCAGTGATAGATCTGGGAACGGTGGTAAACCCAGATACCGTGGAAGCACAGGTACAGGGCGCTGCTGTAATGGCTTTAACGGCAGCTACCAAGAATGGTGTCATCTTTGAAAAAGGTCAATCGGTGCAAACTAATTTTCATAATAATCCGTTAGTACGTATCAACGAAATGCCAAAAGTGGAAGTGCATATACTGGCCAATGGAGGTCCTAAGATTAAAGGGGTAGGAGAACCAGGTTTACCATCTTTTACACCTGCATTGTGTAATGCGATTTATGCTGCAATCGGAAAAAGAATAAGAAGAATTCCATTTGATATCAACAAAATCGTTTAAATCAACCAATAAAGTGTATCAATTTTGAAAATTTGCAGAGTAAGCCTGATTATGTTATTCTTATTTGTATTATTTAATTCGTTTACGCAGAACTTTAATTTAAAAGAAAGCATAGAAAGGGGGAAAGATGGGTATGCATTGTATTGCCAAAACTGCCATATGGAAGATGGAAATGGGCAGATGGGAGGTGTACCTACTTTATTAAAAGCGGATTTTCTGAATAAACCTGCCAAAGACCTGATTAATGTGATATTAATAGGCCAGAGTGGTGAAATTCAGGTAAATGGCATTTCTTATAATGGAATAATGCCTGCTCAGAATTACCTGACGGATGATCAGATTGCAGATATTCTGAATTATGTAAAAAACAGCTGGGGTAATACAGCAGCTAAAGCTATTATACCAGATATGGTTAAGGGAGCCCGGCCATAAACAGGGCTAGTTCTTCATGAAGGAAATCAAAGATATTATTGAAGCTTTTGATGCTGCTGAACTGGCAGGAAAGAAAACAGCACTGGCTACTGTTGTTCAGGTAAACGGATCTTCTTACCGTAGGCCGGGAGCAAGGATGCTGGTAACAGAGGACGGCAGGCTAACAGGTGCTATTAGTGGAGGATGCCTGGAAGGGGATGCTTTGAAAAAAGCAGTGCTGGCCATTACACAGGGCAGGAAGAAACTGGTTATTTATGATACCACTGATGAAGACGATGCCAAATTGGGTGTACAATTAGGATGTAATGGCATTGTTTCTATTTTATTTGAACCCATTGATTCAACTAAACCTAATCACCCCATTCATTATTTACGTTTATCTATTGCTGAACGTAAACCATTTGTACTGATTTGTGGGTATTCTCAAAATCATGCAGAACATACAGGTACCTGCAGTATATTGCAATTGCCTGAAATTGTACAGAAATACCTAATCCCTGTTGCAGAAAGGGTGTTGTATCAACAACAGTCTGAACTTTTGTTACTGGATGCTGCTGATCAGCAACAAGCGTTTTTTCTGGAGTATTGTATTCCACCTATAGCATTACTGATTGCGGGTGCCGGTAATGATATAATGCCCATGGTGGATATAGCTTGTTTACTGGGCTGGCAGGTAACTATTGCAGACGGGAGAGCTTCTCATGCTACTAACCAAAGGTTTCCAGGTGCTGCAACAATACTGCTAGGTAAGCCAGAAAAATGGAAAGAAACTGTTTTGATTGATAACCGGACAGCTGTGCTACTGATGACCCACAATTATAATTATGATATGGAAATGCTGCGATTGTTGGGGAATCATCCTGACTTAAAGTATTTAGGCATATTGGGGCCAGCAGCAAAAAGGGAGAGAATGCTGGAAGCATTAAACCAGGAAGGAATTTATATTTCACCTGAAGAAATGCGAAATATATATGGCCCAACCGGATTGGATTTAGGTGCAGAAACAGCAGCAGAAATTGCTGTATCCATTGCAGCAGAAATTATGGCAGTACTTCAACAAAAAACGCCTGTTCATTTAAGGGAAAAACCAACCCCAATCCACCAGCCTCATTCATGAAAACAGGGGTAATTATATTAGCTGCCGGTGCAGCATCCAGAATGGGACAGGCAAAAATGTTATTGCCTTTTGGTAACTGTACCATACTGGAAACCCTGATTGATGAAGTAAAAACTATTAAACCCTATGTTATTGGACTGGTTACCGGATGCTACCATCAGTTAATTACTGATAGGATTGATACCCATGAACTGAAAATCATTTTTAATGAAGATTGGAAAGAAGGGATGGCATCTTCTATCAGGAAAGGGGTTATGGCTATCAATCTGGAATATCCGGACCTGGATGCTTTGTTCCTCTTAGTCAGTGACCAGCCATTTGTAAGCAGTGCGTTATTGATTCAGATGATTGATTTAAAAGAAAAGTCGCAGAATGGTATCATAGCAGCAAAATATGCTGGAATTGCAGGAACACCAGTATTGTTTGACTGGCAATATTTTGAAAGTTTAAAACAACTAAGCGGAGATAAGGGGGCAAGAGCTGTATTGATGGCAAATACAGGAGATCTTGCAACTGTAGATTTTGAAAAGGGGGAAATAGATATTGATACAGAAGCAGATTATCAACAAGTAGTAATAAAAAAACCGGGAACCTGATGTATTCTATTCCCGGCTTTTATAGTACAAAGGAATTCTTATGGTTGCTGAATATTTGTCTTGTTATTCTCGGCAGGTGGAATAATTTTTGCCGATTGTTTTTTTAGGGTTTTTTTATTTGAATTAGTTGGCAACTGGTTAACAGGTGTATTCTGTTTTTGTAAAGGTTGTTGTACATTATTATGAGTATAGTTTCCGTTTGGGTCTGATTTATGATCATAAGATTTTACCTCATTTACAACAGGAACTGGCTTGGTTGTTTGCGGATAGCTCTGTTGATTTAATGGATTGGGATTAGTGGGTGACTGGTTAACAGGTGTAGTCTGTTTAACCGGGTTCATTTCAGATGAAAGATTATGCTGCATATTTGCTTGCGGTTTAGGTGCAGCATTAACAGGTCCTTTGAAAGTTTCCACTTTTGAAGGTGCAGGTAAAGCCGCACCTTGGTTATTTAATACAGGTTTTATCTGAGGACGATAAATGGAGATTTGATTGTTATTAATGGTTGTTGTTCCCGGCCTTGCAGATTCATTAATGGTTACCTGTTGAATATTGTTATTGGTAACTTTTTCCACTTCATGTACCTGTGGTCCCTGGTTATAATGGATATTGTTTATAACTGTATTATTATTTATAATAGTGTTGTTATTATTAATAATGGTTACATTTTTTGTGATATTATTTACTACAGTTACATTATTGGTTTGATTGACCACATAATTATTTACATTGACTTTGGTTATATGTTCCTGTGGTACAAAGTTCCAGTAATGTGCAGGAGGATTCCATCCTCCGTTTACAGCAATGGAGACATTAACTTTAGGAGCTATAGGAGCCCATCCATAGTAACCACCACTATGCCCCCAGGTTACCCAAGCCGGAGCCCATTCATGTCCGGGAACCCATATCCAGCCATAATAATCATCATAAAGCCAGGTTCCATAATGAAAAGCAGCCCAGCCCCATTGATAATTGGAAACCCATGTCCAACCGTAATTAGAATAAACCCAATGGCCATTACTGGAATAAGGCCTGAAACCCGGTTCGGCATTCGGAACCCATACATATCCCTGGCCCGGATAATCTATCCATCTTCCATAAGGGCTCAGTTCATTATAGAACATTTCATACCCTGCAGGAGCAGGAGTGTTCACCCTGATATCACTATGGTATTCTACTGTTGCTGCAGTATGAATTGAAGGCCCGCAGGAAACAAAACAAATGGATAATATTC
>Ga0364867_10743_pt1 | contig 13183 bp, 7 predicted proteins | sample ExccelAu500001D4_3_FD_206915 | JGI IMG/M metagenome (GOLD analysis project Ga0364867, IMG submission 206915) | Enriched cells from Trout Bog Lake Hypolimnion, Wisconsin, USA - BchlTB.Aug13.5000.01.D4 | ecosystem: Environmental > Aquatic > Freshwater > Lake > Hypolimnion/Profundal zone | place: USA...
TCCTGAAAGTGGTTCTGCCGGGATGTCCTTTACTGAGTTTACCTACCAGCTGGTTCAGGGAACCGATTTTCTCCACCTTTACGAAACAAAGAACTGCAAATTGCAGATGGGCGGTTCCGATCAGTGGGGAAACATCACCACCGGGACCGAACTGATCCGAAGAAAAGCGGGCGGTGAAGCTTTCGCACTTACTTGTCCGCTGATTAAAAAGGCAGATGGAACCAAATTCGGGAAAACAGAATCGGGAAATGTGTGACTCGATCCGTTAAGAACTTCACCTTACCAATTCTACCAGTTCTGGCTAAACACATCGGATGCCGATGCTGAAAAATACATCAGGATATTTACAATATTATCTCAGGAAACCATAAATCATTTGATTGAGGAGCATAAACAGGCGCCACACCTGCGTCAACTCCAGAAGGTCCTGGCCAAAGAGGTGACTTGCATGGTTCATTCTGAATCTGATTACCTGGTTGCAGTTGAAGCCTCTGAGATCCTTTTCGGAAAAGGGACTGAGGAGACCTTGCGCAAACTGGATGAAGCGACATTTTTAGCCGTTTTCGAAGGAGTTCCCCAGTTTGTGATTTCTCATAATGAACTCGGTGCCGGACTAAATATTATCGATCTGCTGGCAGAAAAAACCGCAGTCTTCCCATCCAAAGGGGAGGCGCGCAGGACTATTGCCGGTGGCGGAGTGGCTGTAAACAAAGCCAAAATTGAAAGTCCGGATGAAGTGTTCAACACCGGAAAGCTAATCGGAGGAAAATATCTGCTGGTACAAAAAGGGAAGAAGAATTATTTCCTATTGATTGCAGAATAATTTTTTTTTATAATTCAGGATTATTGAGAGTTGCAAATAAATTTAGGATGACAAAATCAATTTTAGTAGTCTCCCTTTCGCTGTTAATGTACGGATTCATCCAGGGGAAAAATAGCAAAACCCCTGGGGAGGATCAGGAAACAAGGATTCAGTTGATGGTCCAAAAGATGACCCTTAACGAAAAAATAGGGTTGCTACATGCAAACTCCAAATTTTATGTTTCAGGGGTAGAAAGATTGGGGATTCCGGAATGGGCCTTATCCGACGGACCTCATGGCGTGCGGGCCGAAATTAACCGGCACGACTGGGGTTACTCCGGTTGGACCAACGACTCCTCAACCTGTTTTCCCACCGGAACGGCTCTGGCAGCCAGTTGGAATCCGGCTCTTGCCCGTGAAAGGGGAATTGTTCTGGGTGAAGAGGCACGATTTCGCAAAAAAGATGTACTGCTCGGTCCGGGGATCAATATCATCCGATCGCCACTTTGCGGCCGCAACTTTGAATATCTCAGCGAAGATCCATACCTGATCTCAGCAATGGCAGTCCCATATATCAAGGCATTGCAATCCAGGGATGTCGCTGCAAGTGTAAAACACTATCTGGCAAATAACCAGGAAGATAACCGCTTTAGGATCGATGTTGCGATGAGCGAACGGGCTTTACACGAAATATACCTGCCCGGGTTCAAAGCTGCGATCACCCAGGGAGGGGCGCTGACTGTGATGGCTGCCTACAACAAATTCCGCGGCGATTGGTGTTCCGAAAACGACTACCTCGACCGACAGATACTCCGCAACGAACTTGGGTTTAAAGGGGTCCTGATGACCGACTGGGATGCTGCCCACAGTACAGTAAAGGCAGCCCTAGCTGGTCTTGATCTGGAAATGGGAACTGATAAAAAAGATTACAACGATTGGTATTTTGCCAACCCGCTTATTCAGGCAGTGAAAGAGGGGAAGGTGCCAATATCTGTAATCAATGAAAAGGTGTCCAACATCCTGCGCGTTATGATGAAGATCAAAATGATGGGCGGCAAAACACGAGAAAAGGGATCCATGAATACTCCTGAACATCAGAAGGCTGCCTATAATTCGGCTGCTGAGGCTATTGTTTTACTTCAGAACGAGCATAAAGTTCTTCCGGTTGATTTCACCAGGATAAAATCTGTTGCCCTCATTGGAGACAACGCGACGCGTAAACACACTAATGGAGGACTGAGCTCCGAAATCAAAACATTGTACGAGATCACTCCGCTCGAAGCTCTAACCAGGAAGTTTGGAAACAGTGTGAAGATCAACTTTGCCCAGGGATATAAAAAGCAATCCACCTTTTATGAAGGGGACAACAAAGGACAATCAGACACTAAAAAAATTGACTGGAAGCTGATTGATGCGGCTGTTGAAGCGGCCCGAATGTCGGATATTGCGGTAATATTCGGGGGGTTAAATCACGATTTTGATACCGAATCGTTCGACCGTCAGGATATGAAATTACCCTATGGCCAGGAGACCCTGATTCGTGAGGTGGCCAAGGTAAATCCAAACACTGTAGTGGTCATCATTGCCGGATCTCCGCTGGAGTTAGGCGGCATTGTCAACCGGGTGCCATCTATACTATGGGCCTGGTACGGTGGTATGGAAGCGGGAAACGCGGTCGCGGATGTACTTTGCGGCAAGGTTAACCCCTCGGGTAAAATGCCATTCACACTACCAGTTTCCCTGGAGCAATCACCCGATCATGCCCTGGGAAACTATCCCGGACATAACCTCAAGGTAAATTATGAAGAAGATATACTGGTCGGTTACCGTTGGTTTGACACAAAAAAAATTGCTCCCCAATTCCCGTTTGGATACGGTCTCTCCTATACAACTTTTGAGCTCTCGGGATTAAACACAGACAAACCAACATATCATCAAGATGAGGTCATTCATGTGAGATTTGTAGTCAGAAACACAGGAATAACTTTTGGGGCCGAGGTAGCCCAAATCTATGTCAGCGAGCCACTTTGCGCTGTTCTGCGTCCTGATAAGGAGTTGAAAGGATTTGATAAAGTATTCTTAAAACCTGGGGAATCAAAAACCGTGGACCTGCTGGTGAATGTCTCTGACCTGGCCTATTACGATGAGTCTCTCAAGGGATGGCACGTAGAACCTGGCAATTTTCTGCTTCATTTAGGCACCTCTTCTGGCAATATCGGTCAAACCGTGAAGATTGTGGTCAACTGAATTGCGCAAAAGCAAGAAATAATGGAGAAGAGCACTGTTTTGATCCGGATTCCGGTTTTAAAACAGTGCTCTTCTGCTATTTGAATGTACAGGAATGACTATATTAATTCAACCTGTTTTCTGATAAATTCCCAGCGGCTATCCCCCAGTTCTGCTCCAACAACCTGGATCACCTCGCCGGCTAATAGTGCCCCCATCTTACCGCATTTCTCGAGATTGTGCCCTGCCGCCAATCCTGCAAGAAATCCGGCAGCGAAAAAATCACCCGCACCGGTAGTATCAATGACATTTGTTTCCGAGGTTGTTGGAATGTGCCATTTTTCCATCCCACGCTGGACAAAAGCCCCCTCTTTTCCAACCTTCACCACCGCAATATCGCATCTTCCGGCCAGATTTTCAAGAGCTCCCTCCGGAGTCATCCCTGTAAATGATTTAGCCTCTTCTTCATTCGCAAAGACAATATCGATATAGTTATCCACCAATTCATTCAGAACCTCCATATTGGCTTCTACAACATTATAGCTTGAGAGATCAAGCGCGATAGCCAACCCCGCTGATTTTGCAGCTGCGGCTGCAGCCATAATCAAGGAATTATTAAATACCAGGTAACCTTCGATGAAGAAGATGTCGTAGTCTGAAAAAAGGTCAGGGGTGATATCATCAGGACCCATTTCAACGGCCGCACCAAGATAAGTAGCAAAAGTGCGTTCGCCATCGGGGCTCACAAAGCCAACTGCATTGCCCGTCGGAAGCTCAAGTTCCTTGAGAACAATGCCAATTCCCCGCTTTGTCATCTCATTTTTGAACAGTTTACCCAGGGCGTCCTGACCGATTGTCCCGATATAACCGCAAGCGGCACCAAGCGCAGCGATCCCGTTTATGGCATTTGCCACAGAACCTCCTGTTGCTATTTTTATATTAAGATGCGAAATCTCCTTTTGAATCAGTGACGAAAGTTCCCTGTCAATGAGGGTCATCCCCCCCTTTGGCAAGCTCAAACTGCTGATTAACAGGTCATCTTCAGCAAGCACCATAATATCAACCAAGGCATTTCCAATCCCCAGAATTCTTAAATCACTCATCTTGTCAATTTTTTTCTGATAATTTTACAAATATATTTCAGATTTCTGAAAAACTTACTACTTTTGCAACGCTTTGGAAAAATAAGTACCAAAGTGGAACAAATAAAATTCCTTAGTAGCTCAGTTGGTTAGAGCGGCGGACTGTTAATCCGTAGGTCGTAGGTTCAAGTCCTACCTGAGGAGCTAAATTACAAAACAACCATCTGATAATCAGGTGGTTGTTTTCATTTAAAGAGTATTTAAAAGAGAAGATGGGATCAATTGGGATCAATTGACATTTCGGGTGGAGTAAAAGAATTACGCATAAATTTTTGTTAATCTGAACAGAAATACAACATTTTGAAAAATGGTTAAAAGGGATGGAGTGAGGAAATATTAGCCATCCCTCCTTATTTTGAACTATTCAAAAGTTAATTCCCCTTTGATACTCTAATAGTCTGTGTTTTAATGCCAAACAGGTAGCTTCCAGGTATGGCAATTAAACCATCTCCAAAACTTGTGGTGGTTCTTATTGTGTAATTTTGTGCACCTCCTGCCAGTTTCTTGGAATCTACATGGTTAAGTGGGAGCAGCCCCCAAAATAAATACCATTGTTTCTTTTTTGCATCATAATTACCCGCTTTACAATTCCCTTTGCCTCCTGTCCCAACAGTATGCATTGTTGCACTACAACCGCTCATAATAATAGCTGTTAAGGATAAGGTCACCAACATTAACTTAAGGTTTGATTTCTTCATTTTAGTTGATTTAAGATTTCCCTACTCATTTGGCTTTTCGGTACCGCCCCGTTTTTTATGTGGTTTCTGGTCTCCATTTAAAGTATATACATATTTGAGTTATTAAAAGAAATATCTTTTTAACATATTAGTTCTCTAAATAAACCAATAAAAATATTCAAATTTATCAAGATAATTTAAAAACCAGTTAAGTTAAAACAATTTTAATTATATGTTATTTAGCATGTTAAATTCCTTTTGTTCAATTAAATCGATAATTATCAGGCGTAGTTTTTTTTTGACAGGTGTAGTCATTTTCATAATAAGTGTAACATAAACTAATATTTGGGGACAGGAAAGGGGTTTTTTTAAAACATGCCTGGCACTTCAACCTGATGGTTTTGGCTATCAAATATCAGTCACATCCCCTAATGACAAAACTGCCGCAGCGTATTTAGAGGTTCGGACCACAAAACTATTCACCACACCTTTGCCGGAGATACTAAATTGTTCACATTTGTTGGTTTCAAGCGTTTCCAATATCTGTGATTTTCCCAGTATATTAAACTGTTTTGTGATTTTCCGGTCAGCACCTGCTAACTGCAAATTTCCAGCAGTAAATTAAAACACACCGGACATGATTACTAAACAACTGTATTTAAGCCATTAAACTTTTAAATACTACAAGGAGAGCCGAACACAAAAGGAGGTTGACATGACCTCCCTGAGTGTTCGGCTTTTCATTCAAAAGTTACGTGACATGAAGCAATCCCGACCGAAGCAGGGATTTAAGACTCCTAAATATTTGAACCCCTGTTTAATATGGCCCCAGGAAAGTTCCATACCATGAAGAGCCAACTTTGGTCGATGGAACCCAAAAAATTGGATTAATGAAATTATTATCTGAATTCACTTTTAATAATTGAGCCGAATTTGTTTGTAGCTCGCTGGTCGGATAGGTTAATCTTTCTGGCTGCGGGGTATTAACCTTACCGGCAAATACCATGGGCTCCAGTAACGGATGACGCGTCCTGCGCAACTCAGTCCAAAGTTCATAACTGTCGCTAATATTTAAATGGATATATTTTTGCTGCATAATAACCTCCATCTTATTTTCCAGTGAAGTTTGACTTTCAAACAACGCCTGAACTTTATTGGCATAACTGGCAATATTGACATCCGATTTGGCTGGATGCAGCACCGTTAAATCAGATCGGTATCCGGCATTTAATCCATTGATCCTGTACCAATAATTGCTGGAATGAACCACTGCATCGTTAATGTGCTGACCTGCTGACTTGCCGGTAGAAACTATCCCTTTTAATTCCGCCTCCGCCAGGAATAAATCCTGCTCAGCCAGCGTCCACATCTTTGCAGGAAAATTCGGCTCATTTTGGGGAAAGGTAACAATATTATACATCGATCTCGCGTTGCTGGCCAGTGACTGAGTCGCGTTATCATAACCATTGTAATAGGTCTGATTCCTGGGAGCATTGTAGTAAACTTCATTGGTATCGGCATTCATAGTCATTCCCCGAAAATCACCAAACTTTGTGGGCATTCCGATGGCTGGCAGTCGAGGGTCATCGATCGCTGGTTCATAAGTTAAATTGCCAAAATTCATCCTTTTTTCTATTACATTGGGAATAAAAGATATTCTTGCAGATTCATAAACGCCTCTTAACCAAAGTCCTCCACCTGGCGGTGTATCTGTTGTGTGGGTTGAGAAATCCATATCCGCAGTTGGCAAATTAGCGATTGCCCCTGAAATGGCTGTTTGTGCATTTGCCGCATCCACACCTGAAATACGGATACCGAATTTTAATCGTTGCGAATTTATATATTGAACCCACTTGCTCACATCGCCTGAAAAAGCAACATCCTGATTTACAAATAAGGCTTTACCGGCCGTAGACATTTTACCGTAGGTTAACGGTAAGGCAATGCTTATATTCTGCAAATCAACCAACACTGAGTCATATACTGCTTTAGGATCATCATATTTCGGGAAATACACCCCCTGATTGCCCTTGAACGCATCAAAATAGGGGATTTTATTGAAAAAATCAACTAATCGGGCACACCATACATCCTTCATCACAGTTGCCAGTTGATAATAAATAAGCACATCGGTTTGGTCGGCAGCTGACATTCCTTTAAGACCAACCTGCATGGTTGACCAATCTTTCATTTTGGTATAACAGGCATTCCATTGGCTTTGTATCCCATTACTTGATCCCTGAAAACCATTCCCGTTTTCACCATCGGTTAAATTAGAATAATCAGAGTACCAACTATAGCGACTTGTAACATAGCGTTCATGGGTTTGGGCAAACATTCCTGCCCCCAAATCTTCTTCCCACCAGTTCTCTCCATAATCCTGCACGTACAATTTCCAGGTATATAACATGCCGGTAAAATATCCTGCAAATAAATTTCCTGTTGGCGGATTGACCGTTTCCGGGTTTGGATAAGCATCGTCAACCTTTTTCTTACAGCTAAAATCAGTGACTAAGACTGATAATGCAAGTATTAAAAATAGTATCTTTTTCATAATCTATTTTTTAGTATTGATAATTTTAATCTTAAAAACTTGCGTCTAATTTGAAACCTAATGTCCGAACCTGTGGCAAACTGGTATACTCGACAAATGAATTACTTCCCATGGATGACTCAGGATCAATATTTGGCAGGGTTTTGTACAGGTAAAACAGATTTCGGCCAAAAGCAGATAACATCAGTTTTTCAACAGCCAATTTTTGTGCTATTTTTTGTGGTAAGGTGTAACTTATAGAGACCTCCCTTACTTTTAAATAATCGTTTTTGGATAACTTATCGGGCTGAAACCATTCGCTCATATCATGCACATAGGTTGAATAGTATGTATAATCAGATATTATAAGATCATTTTTCACGAAATGTCCTGAGCCATCATCCTTTACTCCATCCAATATCAGGCCGTTATGATAAACAATTCCGTCCTGGGAATCAGTAGGGGCAGAAGTAGCGCCCGTGGGCAATGCCATATTGTGGTTTGATTTATTTATATAATAGGCCATACCCCCGTGCGCCGCGTCACGATATTGCAAGGTTGCTTTGGTTAATCCTTGCCCGTATAAATAGTAGTTGGTATAAGATAAGTATGTACCTCCAAATTTATAGTTCATACCCACATGAATACCAAGGTTTTTGAAATGATAATCTACAAAAAAACCACCTAATAAATAAGGATTTATATTACCCACTTCCACCAAATGAGAATTGTCCGGGCTATAGATTCCGGTATTGGCATTTACAATTTTTTTGCCCGTTGTGTGATCCCTTAAATAATCATAAGCCTGAATATTACCAATTTTCTGTCCGGGAATTGCTACCTCAGTGTAGGCGCCGCTTCCTGATATAGCGTATTGATTTATACCGGGATACAGACTGGTCACTTTTGAATACTGATTAGCAATGGTTAAGCTTACATCCAATTTATGAATTTTAGTTAATACCGGCGTATACTTGGCAAAAAACTCATATCCCCAGTTTCTGAATCCGCCGGCATTTACCTTGGTATCCGCGTAGCCGGTAGAAGCTGTAAGTCCCAAATCAATAATCTGATTGTAGTTTGTAGCAGTGTAAAATGAGAAATTAACTTCCAGAGGATGTTTTTCAAACCATTGGGTATCGAAGCCAATTTCCACCTCTTTTTTCATTTCCGGTTTAATATTTTGGGCAAACAACGAAGAAGGAGAAGAAATAGTGATTGCCCCTGTCCCCTGCACCAATCCTAAATTGTAAGAAGGATAAGCCCAATACGCATACTGGGTGGCACCTTTGCCTACGGCAGCCGCCGAAATTCTTAGTTTCCCGTAGGTTAATTCCGGTATTTTAAAGGTTTGGTTAAAATTGTAGGACAGAGAGGCGCCAGGATAAAAATAGGAATTATCCCCGGGTGCCAAAGTTGAAGTCCGGTCTTGCCTTGCACTGATTTCCAAATAAAAGGTGCTTTTCCATGCAAGGGAAGCGTTACCTAAAATACTTGACAAGATGGTCGTACTTCTATTTTCACCGGCAGCTTGTCCAAATTGACCGGATTGAGACTTAGAGGCAGCTAAAGAATACCAATCCTGAAATTGCAAACCGCCCACTGTTTGAACTCCCAGTCTGGAATAATCATTCTGATAATAGGATGGACCCGCAAAGGCCACGATATCAAGCCGGTTATCGAAATATTTATGATTGAAATTTAACAGTGCAGTGTAGTTTTGGATTTTATAAATCTCCCGCGCATCTGAAAAGGCACCACCCTGAACTGTGGGGTAAATTTGCGTTACTTTATTTTTGGCGACATATTCCCAATCGGTGTAATCTGTTCCCGCCTGGATGGTAAGTCCCAACCATTTTGTAAAACTCAGATCCACTTTGGCAGAGGCCACAAGGTGGAGTTTATTGTCCGTATTGCGGTTTTCATTTTGCCCCCAGAGCATTGGGAAATAGCCATCTCCCGCACCGGTAAACACATAGGGGAACCTGTCTGCAGAATAATCGTTCCGTTGTTGTCCTAAATTGTCTTTGTAAAAAGTTGCAAAATGTTTAAAGTCTGCATCCCGGTTTATCCCATTTGAAACCAATCGGCCAATATTGGGTAAACGATTTTGAGTTTGCACATTATACAAATTTGTAACAATCTCAAATGATGCAAAATCAGACGCCTTATACCTTCCGTTAAAACTAACATCATTATTTTTCTGATAGAAATTCTGCAAAATGCCATTGTAATCCTTATTGGTATAAGACAAACGCATATTGCCCTTCTCGCTGGCTCCGGAAATGGCCACGGTTGCCTCGGTGTTGGTGGTATTTCGAAAAATGTCATTGTAATTATTGGGATAGGCTCGGTAAGTTGTATACGTATTGTCGTAATTTAATATTTTGGAATTATCGAATTTTGGTCCGAAGTTAAATCTGTTACTGTTTAAGGCCCTGACGCTGCTACCTGTAATTGGATCATTGGCATAAGCCAGATCATAAATACTTGTTCCTGTTCCATGGTCATTTTGCCAATCGATGTAATTGACAGGATGATCAAAGCCAGCCTGCAAGGAAACCGTAACACCCAATCCCCTTGTCTGTTTACCTTTTTTGGTGGTTATCATCATTACCCCATTTCCGGCTAAGCTGCCATACAATACCGTCGCTTTAGCCCCTTTCAATAATTCAATTGATTCGATATCCGCACCATTGATATCATTAATACCCGTACCGTAATCGAAAGAGGTCAAACCATTGTAATTTCGCGCGGCCATACTTGAATTGGAATCGTAAATAGGAATACCATCCACTACAATTAATGGCCGGGTATTGGCATTCCCATTTAGACTGGCATTGCCCCGAATGTTTATTTTCACACCTCCGGTAGGTCCTGAAGAGCTCACCTCGACACCCAAACCGGCTGCTAAGCCATACATCGCAGTTAACGGATTTTGAATGTCACCAGATTTCACCAAATCATCCCCTCGGATTGTGGCTGTGGCATAACCTAATGATTTTTTACTTCTTGAAATATTTAAAGCTGATACAACAACCTCCTCAATCGCCTGAGTCGAAGGTTCCAGAGTGACGTTAACAGTCAACTTACCCATTAGCGGTAGCTCTTTAGACACCATACCAATGAAGGAGATGATTAAGGTAGCATTTTCGGAAGGAGCCTTAATAGAAAATTTTCCAGTCGCATCTGTGATTGTTCCATTTGTGGTTCCTTTTACAACGATTGTAGCACCTGGTATACTTTGCCCATCGTGATCGGTAACTTTACCGGTGATTGTTTTTTGAGCAAGTACTGCCTGCCAGGAGCAGAATAGTCCAATCGTCAAGACAGCCAATAATAAAATTTTACGCATAGGTCTCTAATTTTAGTTTTATTTCTGAATTGATACTTTTTCCGCGCAAAAAAATCGCCATTTCGCATTGGCGGATTTATACGAAATTGTTATCTCCAATCCTGCTTCAGGATAGGATGGATTCATTGATTTTCATCCGCTATTTAGGTAGTTCATAGGCAAGGCATTGGTTAATAATTCAAACGAAACTTATATCATTAAAAACCTTTTGAAAGATCATCTCAGACGTACCCAGAAGGGCGGTCTGGTCACCCATGTCGGAGATGAGAAGCGGAGTGCTCTCCGAAATCTTCTCAAGACAGAATCGGTTTAACGATTGCTGGATGGGTGATAGAACATATTGTTTGGCTTTCGATATCGGACCGCTCAGTACAATTACCTCCGGATTGAGCAGCTGAATGATATAGGAGAGCCCCTTCCCCATCGCCTTCCCGACTTCATTCAGTATCGCAATGCAAAAATCATCCCCCTGACGTGCTGAATTTATAACGTCTTCTGGAGTAACTTTTTCCGGATGGTTTTCAAACTGCCGGATCAGCGAGGAGATCTCGTTGTCGGCAAAACCCTGCTTAACCCGTCTCATAATGGTGTTGGAGGAGGCAATGGTTTCCAGACATCCCCGTTTTCCGCAGATGCACAACTCCCCGTTTTCAACAATGGGGATATGTGAGAATTCCCCTGCGAAGCCGTTTTTCCCGTTGCAGAGCTGGCCATTTATGAAAATCCCAAGGCCCAGTCCCCAGCTCCAGTGGATGATGATCGCATCCTTATAATCTTTGGCCGCTCCAAAATGAAATTCACCCTGGGCATGCATCCTTGCGTCATTGTCGATGTAAACCAGCTTATTGAAGCGGGTTCTCAGATCACGACCGATGGATTGCCGCTTTTTATCTTTAATGGTAAAATTTATCCCCGTTTTAGAGTTGATCAACCCAGGCATATCGACTCCGATACCATAAACCTTTTCGTCCGGGATCTGGTGATCGGTAATTAACCGGCTGGCCGCCTCATGCAGCTTTTCAACAAGCTGAGGATCATCGATGTGCGTATTTATTTCGGCAATCGGGGTGACAAACTTTTGGTAACAGTCCAGAATAGCCATATTGGCAGAGAAGCGGGCGATGTCGCAGGAAATCACATAAAAGCCATCTTCAGGTAAGCCGTAAAGACTCGGTTTTCGTCCTCCGCTCGATTCGCCAATCCCGAAATTCTTCACATAACCAGCCGAAATAAGATCATTCAGCAAAACAATACAGGTTGGAAGACTGGTCTTCAGCCACTTACTAAGCACAGGCGCTGAAGTGAATCCATTTGTGCGCAGCAAACTCAGTATTCTTTTCTTCTGTCTGATTTTATTCAAATCAGCCGAAGAGACTTTCGCAAACAAAGAATCTGTATGGTGATACATAATTCTTGCCTTAGGTTAAAAATGGTAGGTTTTATTCAACTAATATACAACTTAATAAGAATATTTATAAACTATTTAAGGTTTATTAACACATTTTTATTGAATTCTGTAGATAGAAACCCATATTGAATTTAAAACAACGCTTTAGACAACACTAAACTGAAGCGACTTGATGAGTCACCTTACTGGAAACCGTGTGCTATTCGATTAATAAAAGATTCAATACGTTGGAGAAAGAGCATAACACAACTTTGGGAAATTACCACAATTCAAAATATATGGTGACCGGCGTCCAAATACAATTACACAAGTGATTCCGGCGAGGTATAATCCCACACAACCAGGCATTACCTAAAGCATCCGATCAGTTTTGAGTGCCATTTAAATAAGAATATGGCAAAGCTGACAGAAGCGTAAATAATTTGGATTGCCGCATTGTCAATGGACGAAAGAGCAGAGCGCTTACAGGCTGATCTTTACCGTAGAATATCGCCACCCGTTCACCGTTGATATAAAATTCTTTAACCAACATCCCTTTAAAGGTTTTCATATTAAAAGTATTGCTTCCAATTTTACCGGTGATGCCTATGTCATGTTCAGGTATTTTATTATTCCATTCAGGGGGGAGGTGAATAATTGTAGTGCTGTCTATTCCGTCCCACATTTGGCCACAAAGGGTTGCAGGTTTATTTACAATCCGGAACCGGGCGATGGTATCTGTACCGAGTGTCACACTATTCAGAAAATACGGATCGGTGTAGCGGGCAGTAAAAGCATAATCACCTGACGACAGGCTATGCGATCCGTTCCAGTTTTTTACCCTTTCAATATCGGCACTTTCATCTTCCATATATCCGATGAAACAATGATAAGTGCTGTCTGCATCTTTAAACAAATAGTCTGCCGTGTACTTATATGATTTGGTTTTAGAACCGTTCAAACCAGTAAGGGATACAAAAAGCTTACTCACAAAGCGCCCCCCGACATTCCTTTTGATACCTGTTTTTTTGATGTTGGCTTCGGAAAACAGAATTGTAAATT
>Ga0364867_10465_pt2 | contig 13156 bp, 12 predicted proteins | sample ExccelAu500001D4_3_FD_206915 | JGI IMG/M metagenome (GOLD analysis project Ga0364867, IMG submission 206915) | Enriched cells from Trout Bog Lake Hypolimnion, Wisconsin, USA - BchlTB.Aug13.5000.01.D4 | ecosystem: Environmental > Aquatic > Freshwater > Lake > Hypolimnion/Profundal zone | place...
CCTGTTTTGTGGACCTAAAATTAATAAGCAATGGGCATAATTAAGGGCGATGTCTAATTCGTTCGATTTACGCATTCCACCGTTAACGACCCTTTCCATCTCGGATGTTAACTGCCGAATGGAAAGCGTTGAATTTATGAATATTCTAAGAACAGGAAACCCTGCATTTTTAAGGCTGACTATACGCTCCCTCAATGGACGGTCCCTTTCATTCAGATAAGCTTTGCATGCAACGCCCGTTAATAAGTCAATTGCCTTAACAACACTATTTTGATCAGGATAGTCTTTATTCTCCAACATCTCATTCAAAACTCCTAAGACTTCAGGCAATCTTTGCTGTGGTTGCCAGTTTTCCATACCAGCAAATAACTCTACAGCCATTGATCTGACCTCATTAATTTCATTGGGCTGTATATATTCAAGTAATGATGTAGGATCGAAATTCTTATCTCTTCTAACAAGATATTTAAGTGCCAGTGAACGGATTTCAGCTGGATTTTTTTTGTTTTCAAATACGCCTCTTAAAGCTGGAGAGACCAATTGATTGTTAGCGGGAATAACGGAGAGTTTTTCTAAAGCCCTGGACCGGGTTCCATCAAAATATTTCGGGTTATTAATTACCTTCTTTAACAAAGAAACCGCAAAGACCATTTCTTTATTATTATCGTTATCTGATGAATAATTGCGTTCAGAGCCAAGGTAATTTAGCGCTTCATTTAATACTTCATACGACATTTCTGTATTCTCAATAATTTTTCTAGAGTAATAAAGGCGCTTTTTATCTGAATAAACCAATAAATGATAAACAGCTTCGGTACGTAATTTTGTAGAATTATTCTTATTAGTTATAAATTTAAATAATAAATCATATTTCGCGGGTAAATTATTTGATAAATTTTTTAGAGCGAATAAACGGAGCCCCACTGGAATATTGTCATTCTTTATTAAATTAATCAATGGTGGATTTTGATGTTCTTTATTAAGGCCCACAGTAACAGCTTCTCTCAAATATAAAGGGGAAGTTTCTGCTTGTACTGCTTGCATAAAAATAGAGACAATCTCTCCAGAAAGTTCCTCAGAATCTTTGCCTCCTTGGGAAATAGCCACTCGTGCCAGATTACCAATTTGATTATCTTCCTGCCCAAATTTAATTAAAGCGTTGATAGATTCCACTGTTGCAATAGCACGCAAACTAAACATTAAATCTCCACGTATAAAATCAGGCGTTTGTCCATCATTAAGAATAGAACATAAATGCGGTATGTTTGTCCTTTTTGAGGATAGTCTTGAAAGCATACCTTGCCAACTTTCTTTATAAACTTCCGGGTTAGCCTTGGCGTACCCAACGAGCGCATCAATGGCTTGATTAGATGCGATGGTCAATAAAAGATGACTCGCTTGAGGATGTAATTTGTGCTCTTGTGGATTTTTCACAATCTTTGATAAGACCTCCACAATTCTAGGATCTAACGCCTTAAATTCATCCTTATAATTAAAATAAATTAAAGCTAATTCCCTGGTACTCATGCTCTCCTTATCATCAGCTATTATCCCCAACATGAATTCCGCCACAGCTGGTGAATTTAGCTTTCCAAGAACATCTAATGCATCGACTCTTAAAAATTCCGATTGATGCTCTTTATCACGAACGATCGCCATTAACTTTTCAGTAATTTGGTCTCTTCCATCGAAAGACACATCCCTCAGTTGAAATGCAATTTCGTCTAATAAATGATGGGCTTTAGAGTACGCTTTTTCTTGACGGTCCTGTATCATGACATCTATAAGGTCTGAGACTAAATTTTTAGCATTGAATACATAAGACTTTTCGCCAAACCAACGATGAAAAAATAAAGTAATTCCAAAATCTGAAAGAAAATCATCTCCAAACTCCTTTATTAACCTCATATTAAAGAAAGCATTATCCATTCTCTCTAAAATTTCTTGAGTACCTTGGTCATACACCCCTTGTTTAATCTTATTTCGTAATTCATAAGTGTAATACTGCACCTTAATTGTTCCCACCATAGCCGCTGGCACAGTAAAGAGCCCAAAAATTGGTTCAACTGACAATAAGGTGGCCGATATCATTTGATTTTTAATGTTCGAAAATTGCTGAGATGTCATTGCAGAATTTATTTTAGAAGGACTGATCATTAATTGACCTGTAGGCTGAATCAATATCTTCCTTTTTTGTCGAAAGATTTGATTCGTACCTTTAAATGTTTCTGCCCTAGAATCAACTTCGATTAAATTATTGCTATTGGCTAATTGTTTTCTAAAAACAGGTAAATACCTTTCAGGTAAATTCCCATTTAAGAATACCAGCATCGCTCTACTGGGTTTAAGTTCAACTCCACCTGAAAAATATTTCCTTGGAATTGTGTCTTGGGTCGCAGGATCGATATCTTCTTTAATGTAATTGTAAACACCTTTTTTAAAGGCTTTAAGATAACGTTGATAGATAAGTTCAATATCGTCTTTCTTATTGTCATCCCCGCGAAAGCGGGGATCTTTGTCAGAATTAATTACATTTAAGATTCCGAGTTCCTGCGAGTGTCCGGTAAGAGGACCTGCTTTCGCGGGAATGACAGAATTATTATATTCAACTCCAGCTACTTTCTTCTTATCTGCATAAACCTGCTCTATGATGCTGTCTTTGATTTTCTTTTTGTACCAAGTGGCAAGGATAAGACTGTTGTAGACTTGTCTAAGTTGAGAAAAATTCTTGCCTTCATTGACTTCACGTGTGAGCTCGGGAATGACAATTTCACGGACAATTTGATTGCCTAGTTCACTTGTCGATAGATTTTTTTCTTGGGGTAAATTTATATTTCTTTGCAAAGCCAAATAATCCTGCTCAAGCATTACTTTTAATTTGCTTTCTACTACATATGCTGTTCCTGCGTTGGCGTTTTCGTAGACAACGACTTTTTCGGGGACTATCCAAACCTTGTTAAATGTGTTCACTGGTATATTAGTGGTTCCATAACGCTTAGCAGATTCTTCATAAATACGTTTCCAAAACTTCTTACCTATCGTATCTTCAGGATAAATCAAACTCGCAGTAATCTGTTTGAGCATATAGTCTTCGGCTAACAAATCACGGCCCATTTCCGTTAATCCAAAACTTTGAGGGATAATGCGATCCTTTTCGTAGGGACTTAAATTGACCCAAAGGTCTTTTTCGGGAATTGTCAAACTGGCTAGGAAATATTTGATGAGCTTGGTGGCTTGTGTTTTAAGTTGTTCTTGTTGAGATTGCTTCGTCATTTCATTCCTCGCAATGACGTTTTCACTATCCCCTTTGTCTAAAATAAAATCAAATTGGAAAGGATTATCAGGATTGACTTTAAGACCTTTAAGTATTGGAGGTTCAATCGCAGGACTTAAAGGCACCATCATTCCTACAGAAGGCAAACGAAATTCATCAGCCGCATAACTTGGAATTGGCCCTAATGTATTAACCAAAAAGGCTAACAAAATAAAAAAAGATATAGAAGGCTTATAAAATAAGTTTCTCATAGACACATATTGGGAGTATGGGGCGCTTTTATGCATACACGTTAATCCCTCTATTAAAGTATATAATTTATTTGGAATCTATGGGGCGTTTGCGGGATATTTCAAGAAAACGCTTTCTCTGGATTTTATCGTCGAGGATTTGGTTTTAAATAGATAATTTAAATAAAATAATGAAGAATTATCATCTATTTAAAATAAATGTCGTAGTTGGAAGGGAATTCGTGGGCAACGCTGCGGATAATGCCTTTTTCATCGATAAATATCAACGTTGGAATACCGACAAGATGGAAAGGTTCTTGCAAGGAGCTATCCCCATCAATGAAACTAACCAGCTTCATTTGACGATGATTAAAATAATCTTTAACAACTTCTTTCGCCTCTCCTATATCTATGAGAATAATCTTGATCCCCTTTTGTTCTATGGATTCAAGACTATCATTAATAGTGCCCAGTTCTTCATAACAATTAGGACACCACGTTGCCCAAAATATTAATATCGCTTTTTCACCCTGACGCAATGCGTTGATACTCGCAGAAATACCGTTCGATTGCGGTAAGACAAAATTTACCGCTCTTTTGCCTAATAATGGACTTTGTGTCATTGTTGGGGTTAAATGGCCCATGGCCCAAGCGGATGGTGAAACAAAAATGAATAGGAATATAAAAACGGATTTCAGAGACACCCTATTGTCCATTATTAATCACCTTCGTAGGGGCAGGTTTAAAACCTGCCCCTACAACATTGCTATCAATCCATTGAAGATAATCTTTGTTTCCACTGACAATGGGCAAGGCAATAATTTCTGGGGTTTGGTAGCTGTGCAAAGATTTTACTTTAACTGATAATTCTTTGAGTAAGTTCATTTTGGTCTTTAAAACTAATAAAACTTCATGAGAAGAACCAATCTTTCCCTGCCACCAAAATAACGATTGTACGCCGTCTATGATATTGGCACAGGCTATTAATTTAGCTTCAAGTAGCCCTTTAGCAATTTTTGAAGCTTCTTTTTTGTCTTTAGCAGTGACTAAAACAACAATGTATTGGGTTTTCATTTTTATATCAGCATCATTAAGGAGATCATGCGGCCTGCTTTTTCGCCGTCGCGCCTATAGGAAAAATAATTCTTATTACAACAAGTACAAATGCCGCTATCAAAAATATTTTCAGCCCTTATGCCCTTTTGCAATAACTGGGCTTGGTTGGCCTCAACGATATTGACGTATAAATGCCCTTGACGATCTTTTACATGGGACGGAAAATAATCCCTAAACTCTTCACCCACCTGATAACAGCATTCCCTGATGCTGGGTCCTAAAACTATTTTTAAATGGGGAAGTTGGCTTGAGTATTTTTCCTGCATTTTTTGCGCTGTTTTAAGGGCAATGGCCTTATACGTACCTCTCCATCCGGCATGGGCCAGGCCAATGGCACGATTTACAGGGTCAAAAATAAAAACCGGCACGCAATCTGCTGTACGTATGGCGATCGGTAATTTTCTTTCGTTAGTTATATACGCATCAGCATCAGGACAGCCCTTTGAGGTGTTGACCCCGCCAGAAACAACCAAAACATCATCTCCATGGACCTGCTTTCGCCAAAATACTTGTGGTATATCCTCGCCGGAATTCTTACGTAAGTATTCCCGTTGAGAAACTGTTAAAGGACTGTCAAAATCTGCCGGTATAAAATCAGTAGAAGCATCACTTGTTAATGCCAGCAAGCCTTTATCCTTAAAATATATCTCAGGCCGCATCAATCAAGTCCTTATCAGAAACCTTGTCAACCACGGAGGGGGCCAAGGTTATGGCCATATGGCCTTTTTTGTACTCCTCAATGCGCTGGATTTTACCGTCTAATTTTTTAAAACTTTTATCAGAAATATCTGCATACTGAACGCTTAATTTATCAATTAAACTGCCTAAATCGGCAAAACGGTTCTTGAATAATTCATAATCTTTGGTAAACCCCTCAATCAATTCGATTATTTTCTTAATGTCTTTCTCAAAACGAAAATGCTCATGGGCTTGACGGACAACGCTTAGCATGGCGTATAAGGTAAAGGGTGAACACATCACCACTTTTTGCTTTAAAGCAAAATCCATGACATCCGGCATTTTTTCCTGGATCAATCCAAACACCTGCTCATTGGGGATGAACAGCAACACAAAATCCAGGGTGTTTTCCGATGGGTTAATGTAATCACGGTTCTGGATTTCTTTGATCCGGTCTTTGACATTCTTGATAAATTCTTTCTCATAACTATCCCTTTGCACCCCGACTTGTGCATTGACCATTTGAAGGTAGTTATCTAAAGGGAATTTGACATCCATATTGATGCAATGTCCTTGCGGCAAAAGAAAGGTGAAGTCAGGCTTGGTTGCGTTGGTATTGACGCTTTGCTTGAGGTAATTGACATTTTCAATGAGTCCGGCATAACGGATAATATCTTCGGCCATGCGTTCGCCCCATTGGCCGCGTAATTTGACATTGCCTAAAATATTGTTTAATTTAACGGTAGTTTCTTGAAGTTTCGCTGTTGCGACGGAGGCATTCTTAAGTTCATTCTCGAGGCTGCCAAATTTGCGGGAACTGCCCTCTTGGGATTCCCGCAGCATTTGCTGATATTTGCCCAACTCTTCTTTAAGGCCTTGGACAGTATGTTCAATCGCCTGCTTGCGCAATTCCAGCTGTGAAGCCGCCTCCCCTTGAGAAAGTTCCATCTGTTGCCGTGCGCTCTGCAGAAGCTGTTCCTGGGCCTGGCGCATTTCCTGGGTGATTTGCTTGCGCATGAAGAAAACTAAAATAACCATGGTCGCAATTAAGACAATGATTGCCGCAATTCCTAAAAGAATTTCGGGCATGGCAATTTCTCCCATTTGATCACCTGACCATTTTTATCAAAATACACGTAAACCTTATCTTTGGATAATCTATAAATAGCATGACGGTAAAGCCATCGCTGTCGACCATCGGCCAAATCTTTTTTAACAAGCGGATCACCAAAAGCCTTAACGAATGAACCCTCATTTTCATAATGACCCATAGTCCCCTGATCAATGCCCTTAGCCAAGGCATCATAATGATCATCGATGGATTTGACTAATACATGCTGGGCATCTTTTTCCCGGGAATACTGCCCAAGAGTCGTTAACTCATCAAGGTTCTCAAGGACAGTACAGCCGGAGAAACTTAGTAACAGTAATATAAAACAGGGAATGGACTTATGTAGTTTCATATCTTATTAAGTATATGTCACTTGCTGATGCGAATTTTTTCTTCTTGTAATTGGTCTAAAATGACAACAATATCGCGCATCCGTTTTTGGATTTCCTTCAAGCGTATGCCGTATTCCTTGATCATGTTAGGATCACGGCCAAAAGCATCGCTTAAAAACCGGGATTTAACATAGCTTTCGGTTTCAAGCTGTTTGCTTTCTGCTTCCAATGCCCTGCTTTCTTTTTTAATTTCATCCAGCCGTTTTAAAGCCTCATTATGGCGTTGATGGGCCTGCTTTAATTGCTGGTTCTTAAAATCTTCCGGTTGTGCCTGCTTTTTATTGTCCTGGCTCCCCTGGGATTTCGATTTCTGACCCTGTTTCTGAGATTCTAAACCAGCTTTCTTTTCAAGGTAGTAATCCAAATTACCATGGTAATTCTTTATCTGGCCTGGGGTCACTTCCACGATATGATTGGCAATATTCTTGACAAAAAACAGGTCGTGGCTGATAAAGCATAAGGTGCCTTCATATTTCTGGAAACAGCTGGTCAGCGCTTCTACACCGTCGATATCCAAATGGGTCGTAGGTTCATCCAGGCAGATAAAATTGGGGGGATTGACCAATAGTTTGGCCAAGATCAGCCGGCTTTTTTCACCACCTGACAAGACACGCACCGGTTTAAAGACATCATCCCCTCTAAAATTAAATACACCGAGCAAGGTCCGCGCCTGGGCTTGAGGAACAGAGCGTTCGGTGGCAGACATTAATTCTTCAAAGACCGTGCGGGAAGGGTTTAACACATCAAGCCTGGTTTGTGAAAAGTAACCTAGATTTACCTGATGCCCAAGCTTGCGGATACCCGCATCAGAAGGCAAAACTCCGGCAATTATTTTGAGCAAGGTAGACTTACCCGCACCATTGGGGCCGACCAAGCACAGCTTCTGTCCCTTGGTGATCTCAAAATCCAAGCCCTTATATATTTGTTTATCACCATAAGCCTTATCGATCTGGTTCAGCGTTAAAACAGTATACCCGCTTTCCACCGTCGGTGGAAATTCAAAGTCCCTGATAGAATGTTTTTCCTGCGGGACACGGATAACTTCCAGGCGGTCGAGCATTTTACGTTTATTGCGCACCGCTGAAGCACGGTTAGGCTGGGCATGAAAGCGTTCGGTAAAACGTTCTAGCTGCTCGCGTTTTGCCTCAACGACTTTTTGCTGTTTTTCCAGGGAACGGTTACGTATTTCCTTGGCTTCTTCATAAGCTTCATAATTACCCTTGACCTTGGTCATCCTGGCGTCATCGAGAACAAGGGTATAATTTGTCACGTCATTCAGGAAAATCTTATCATGCGAAATAATGATAAAGGTCCCATCGTAATTCGCCAAATACCCTTTAAGCCAAATGGTCGCCTCCAAGTCTAAATAATTGGTCGGCTCATCCAACAGAATTAAATCATACTTATAGGTCAACATTCTAGCCAATTGGGTGCGCATCTGCCACCCGCCGGAAAGATGGGCAATAGGCTTATGGAATTCTTCTTCTTTAAAACCTAACCCCGTAAGGATTTTTTCAGCTTTGTGCTCAAGTTCATAGATCCCTTTATGTTCTAACTGCTCTAATATGTCCCCATAACGCGGGCTGTCCGCTTTATGCTCTTCTTCAAGCTTATGTTTCTCTTCAAGTAAACGGCGGATCTCATCATCGCCGGACGTCATCTCTTCCATGACGGTATGGTCAGAAGCGTATTTTGCTTCCTGGGCCATATATCCGATATTTAGGCCCTTTTGGATATTGACAGAACCTTCTGTCGGCTCCATTTGGCCTAAAATAATTTGAAACAAGGTTGATTTTCCAGCCCCGTTAGGACCGGTCAAACCAATCCGCTCACCTGGAAAAATGCTTAAGGAAACATTTTCCAAAAGCATGCGCTCATCAAAATTCTTTGATAAATTACTGATAGTTATCATTTCAAAAGACCTACTTCCTCTTTAGTTAAAATCCTCCATTGTCCTTTGGGCAAATTCCCTAACTGCAATTGACCCATCGACAAGCGGCACAAATAAGTCACATAATGGCCTACACTTTTAGCCATCATGCGGATCTGTCGTTTTCGACCCTCGTTAAGGGTAATCTTAAACTCCGTATCCGTGCCATTATACTTAACTTCCATAATACGGCAAGGAGCAGTTTTTTTACCTTCAACAATGATCCCAGCTTCCATTTTAGCTTGTTTGACCTTTGTCAGCTCACCCTTAACGCGAACCAGATAAGTTTTATCTGCATGAAATTTAGGATGCGTCAAATGAAAAGCCAAATCCCCGTCATTAGTCAACAATAACAGCCCCTCACTGTCACGATCAAGCCTGCCTACAGGTGCCAAATGGCGCATGGTCGATGGCAATAAGTCCATCACGGTTTTTTCTGCGTGGATGTCATCCTTAGTCGTAGTGTAACCGACAGGCTTGTTAAGCATCACATAAGTATATTCTTTAGCACCGATCCTTTGATTATCAACGGTGATGTCTTCGCTTCCCTCAACCGGAGTAGAAGGCTCTTTGATGATACGGCCGTTAACCTTGACACGTCCCGCCTGGATGATTTCCATAGCATCCCGGCGGGAACAGACACCGTTATGTGATAAAAAAACCTGAAGTCGCAAGATTCCCTTTTCCTTTCTTGGGGGTTGGTATTTTAAATCGTTCGCTGTCGCAGGGCCTCATAGAGGATAATTGCAGTTGAAATAGACACATTCAAAGAATCTGCGCGGCCTTTCATAGGGATTTTGACCGTCTCCCCCGCCGCCAAAAGCCAAAAATCAGACAAACCTTTCTCCTCACTCCCCATGACCAAGCCCAAAGCCCCTTGAAAATCCGCTTGAGTATATAATTTCTGCCCCTTAGGCGCAGAAGCACAAATTTTAATTTTCTTCGCTTTTAGGAATGAGAATATTTCTTCGGCAGATGCACATACGACAGGAAGATTAAAAATAACCCCTGTACTGGAACGAATAACATTTGGATTATACACGTCGGTTTTAGGGTCACAGACTAAAACAGCCTCAACCCCAACCCCATCACAAGTCCTTAAAATAGCTCCCAAATTACCAGGCTTTTCCAAAGACTCTAAGACAACGACCAAGGGCTGTTTAGATAATTTTATATCTTTTAATGTTAATGATGGGACTTGAGCAACAGCCATAATCCCTTCATGGCGCTGACCGTAAGCTAACTTTTCCAGGACCTTATCACTCACCTCTATCATTTGTGTCTTACCTGATTTCAATTGCTTCAACAATCCTTCTTGCTGACCCAACACATAAAAAATCTTATCTAAAACAATGCCTGCCTCAAAAGCACGCTTGATCTCCCGCGCCCCATCAATGATAGTCATCCCTTGAACTTTGCGTTCACTGGCTTCCCGCAAGACCTGGGTCTTTTTTATCAACTCATTTTGTAAGCTAGTTATTTTTTCCATAGACTAAAGTTTGTACCTGTCATCAAAAACATGTCCCCATTGTTTCTCTATCTCGAACCAGATCAATAAAATTGCGCTAGAAGGCAAGACCCTATGTGAGACTTTTAAGATATTCTGTTGGGGATATGGCTTTAATAGACGAGTATTTAAAATGAGACAAGTTGCGAGTAATAATATAATCTACTTTTGCTGATCGGGCACAAACAATCTGGATATTATCTTCAAAGTCAGGACCTTGTTCATTTAAAGCTGATGTTAGGATTTTTGCATCAACCGCAGACACTTGAAGGATCGCAAGTAAATCTTTTATTACGTTGACTGCCTTTCGGTGGTCTAAATATTTATTTGTCAAAAAATAAATAGTAGCATATGAAACAGCACTTAAACATCCTTTTGCTTTACCTTCGTCTATTAAACTCATAACAGCAGCACTAGAACCGTCTACTTCACGATCAAGAACAACATCAAAGACAATATTGATATCGATTAAAAGTTTATCCACGGCCAAGGTGCTTTCTTTCTAAATGATGATGATAATCTTCTTTACCAATTGCTTTTCCTTTTAGCACGCCTTTTAAACGCTTAATTCTGGGAGAAAGCTTTTGGGGTTTCTGGGATTTCTTTAAATTTTGGACAAAATCAATAAACATTGCGGACAATGATTTCCGATGGCGTTTAGCTTCGGCTTTGCCAAATGCAATTGCGTCACGATCAAGCCACAAGGTTAATTTATTTTTAGATATTAGGGTTGACATCCGCCCTCCTTATTTTGTTCCTATACGTACTGTAATGATACTATTATACGTGGCGCTTGTCAAGCGTCATCGAGCAAAATTAGATGTTCCCCCTAGAGAGCGTCGATAATAAGTTGTAAGTCATTGTTTACAAATGGCTTACACAGTCTTAGTTATAGGAACTTGGGCTTATCTGCGGACTGCGACTTTAATCTGCCAGCCCCCATATACGTGCCATTTCAATTATTTATTTGAAATCGCATCTTTAGCCTATTTATAGCAGTTTTCAATGCTATAAACAGCATAATTCAAACGCCTCTATTGACCAGTTTCTCCGGTTCCTTATGATAAATCGTAATAACGATAACAGCAACTAAAACAAAGAAGGCCGCTATTGCCGTTTGAAGGTCTAATTTCTCTCCTGCAAAGGCCCATCCTAAAAATATGGCTACCACAGGATTAACAAAAGCGTAGGTGGAAGTTCGGGCTACTCCTGCATTCTTTAAAAGCCAAAGATAAGCTGTAAAAGCGATCAGAGAACCAAACATGATAAGATAAATCAATGCCCCGATCGACTTGGCGCTAAAATTAATGGTAGGGTAAAGCGCGTATTCCCCTTTTACGAGGCCCATTATAATCAATAGCAGACCACCACCAATCATCTGCATGGCCGTTGATAAAAAGGGTGATTTAGGTAAATTAGCCCTGCGGTTACAAACTGATCCTATCGACCAGGAAAAAGAGGCAAACAAAAGCAATAAAGCCCCACCTAAGTGAATATGATGCGCCCCCACCCCGCCAGAACGCAAAAGGTCTGGAGCCATTAATAGCCACACGCCCAAAAAACCTATTCCAATACCAACAAATACACCGAGGGAGGGTCGTTTGGTTTCATGCCACCACCATTCCAACAAAACCATCCACAACGGTACAATGGCTATGAAAAGCGCCGCAAGACCTGAAGGCACATAACGCTCTGCCCAAACGACACATCCATTGCCGCCAAACAGCAATAACCCTCCGGTAATAAAAGCAGGCCCCCATTGTTTTTTTTTGGGGAGCAGATACCCTTTTTTTAAAACGGGCAAAGGCGTAAAGCGCCAGACCTGCTGATAAAAATCGTACGCCCGCTGTTAAAAAGGGTGGCAGGGTTTCAAGGCAAAAGCGAATGGCCAGATACGTCGATCCCCAAATAAGATAAACCGCCGTAAAGGCCGTGATCGTCCGGCCCCTAGAAGAAACTCCCTGATTAATATTTGACTGAACAGCCATAAGATTTTGTTGTTGAAACGGCGACTGGCTTGCCGCTCATGGCTGCATCAAGAGCTGCGCTGACATAATTCTTGGCTGTCTTTAAATCCGCAATATCAGTGCCGGGAGTATCATCGATCGCTCCTTGATAAATCAAAATACCATTAGGATCAATCACAAACATACTTGGGGTTGTTTGAGCATCATATAATTTCCCAACCTTCCCCCCTGTATCTATCAAAACTGCCGTTGGCGCGGCCCCTTGATCGGTCACGAATTTATTAAACCCTTGCGGTGTATAACTGCCCTGTTTCCCAGGTGCAGAAGAATTAATTGATAACCATACAACACCTTTAGCCGTATATTGTTTTTGTAATTGGGGTATATTGCCGCTGTTGTAATGTTTTTTTACAAACGGACAATCAGGATTAAACCATTCCATCACCACATATTTACCTTTATAATCCGACAAGGCGTGTTTTTGACCGTTGCTATCTGTTAAAGAAAAATCAGGTGCCGCCTTTCCGCTGACGACCTGAGCAAAAGCTGTTCCGGAAACCAACATTGAAACAATCACAACACTTTTAAAAACTTGTTTAACGTTTAACATTTTACCCTCTCCTTTTAGGTTCGCGCCGCTTGGGGCTTTTAGCCGTATCGGGGCGTTTCTTATTTATTATCAACACCCTTAACATGCTCAAGAATCATATTAGGTGTTATAATTTGTGACAAAATAACAGGGGTTTCTGATCCTGGCGGATAGTACACATAAACTGGAATACTGTCCCGTCCAAAAGAGGCCAAGGCTTGGGTAATCGCAGGATCGTATTTGGTCCAATCCGCTTTAAAGGCAATAATGCCTTGTTCCTTAAAAGCACGAACAACATCTGCATTTTGTAAAACAAGTCGATCATTGACCTGGCAATTGATACACCAACCGGCTGTAAAATC
>Ga0364867_10747_pt1 | contig 13139 bp, 16 predicted proteins | sample ExccelAu500001D4_3_FD_206915 | JGI IMG/M metagenome (GOLD analysis project Ga0364867, IMG submission 206915) | Enriched cells from Trout Bog Lake Hypolimnion, Wisconsin, USA - BchlTB.Aug13.5000.01.D4 | ecosystem: Environmental > Aquatic > Freshwater > Lake > Hypolimnion/Profundal zone | place...
AGCGAGAGCGCAAAAACAGAGTATCGGTTGCGCACGCATCTTCACGGTTGGCATGGCTCCTTGGAAAAGTCTGGAAATGTTTCGATCAATCAATCAAAAAAATCGTGCGCAGCAAACCGATTCGGCCGGGGACCAGTCACCGAATGGTGCAACGGAGTCGCTTAAGGCAGCCGGTGCAGGATTGCTTCCACTGCCGGCCGCAGGAAGAGCAGGCTGAGGTAAAGCAGCACAGCCCCTACTAAAGCATTGTACTCGCGGTGCCTTCGGTAAAGATCGAAGGCGAAGCGGCCTTTCTGGGCATCATTTCCCTTTTCGCTGCCGGCATCTGCTGCCGCCGTGAGCCGCGGCAGGAGGCGGGGGACTCGCTTGCAGTAGGCGTCAAAGTCAGGAAAGGTGGCACGGAGAAAGCGTTCTTCCGAGGCGATGACGGGGACGTAAATGACGGCAAAGAATAGGGTCAGGACGAGCATGACGGGCCAGCTCCGGAGGGCCAGGGCAAAGCCGAAAGCGATGAGGATGGAGCCCAGATAGAGCGGATTGCGAGTGTGGGCATAGGGGCCGGTCTGGGTGAGTTCGCGGTTCTTTTTGACGTATCCGGCGGCATAACCGCGCAGGGCGAGGCCGGGAACCACCAGAGCCAGGCTGAGCGCAACGGTGGCTGGCTGAGGGGTGTGACGCCAAAGCTCGAACAAATAGAGCGCTGCCGTAGCAAAGCCCAGCGGCACTCGGATGCGGCGGGCCACCTGCTGCCATCGGGTTACCCAGTCGCCCTGGGGGGGCTGGGAGTGGATGCTGCTCATGGACGCTTCTCCCCGGCCAGCAGGGCAGCGGCTGCCCGCAGCACGTCTTCCGGCTGAATGGACAGCATAGCTGCCTCGGGCTCTGCTCGGCGAGTGTGGTCGCGGCGGCTGAAGGGACTGCGGAGCACAACAGCGTCAGAACCGAAGGGGCCGTTGCGGCTGGGATCGGTGGGTCCGTAGATGCCGACGACGGGTCGGCCGAGGGCGCAGGCCAGGTGGAGGGGGCCGGTGTCTCCGGCGACGAAGAGGGAGATACGGCGGGTGAGGGCGATGAGTTTCTCGATGGATACGGTCAGCGGGATGGCGGCTCCGCCGGTTGCGGATTGGACTGCCTGAGCCAAAGGCTCTTCTCCGGGGCCTGCGTTGATTACCACCAGAATTCCGCGCTTGATGAGGCCCTGGGCAACGGCTGTGTAGCTCTCGACCGGCCAGCGCTTGGCACCCCAGCCTGCGCCGGGATTGAGGATGGCGATGGGTTGGCCTGCGTGGGGGGCGAGAAATTGGTCGCACCATGCCTCGGCGGCTGGATCGACGGGCAACAGGGGAGGCATGGGGGCGAGTTGATCGTTGGCCAGGGCGGAGACGAGTTCCACATCCTGCTGGATGACGTGCGCCCCGACGGTCTTGATGCGCTCGGTAAAGAGCCAGCGGGCGGGCCACTCGCGGGGCTGGTCCTCCCCCACGAAGCGCTTGCCCATGGCGGAGCGGCCAATGGCGGCGGAGCGGATGGCGCCCTGTAGATCGATAACGGCATCGTACCGGGCGGCGCGGAGATCGCTGCGGAGGGCGCCGATCTCGCGGGCGGTTTGGCGGGTGAGCAGGCGCTTGCCCCAGGCCTTTGTCTGCGCAAAGTGGAGGCGGTCTACGAGAGGCTGCTGAGGGCCGCGGATGGAGTGGGCGGCGTCGCCGGCGGTGAGCAGGGCTTTCCAGCGGGGCTCGACAACCCAGTCAATCTGCCAGCCGGGATGAGCGGAGCGCAGGGCTGTGACGGCCGGGAGGGCGTGGAGGATATCGCCCATGGCTCCTAGACGGACCACGAGCAGGCGGAAATTGGCCTGGGTATGCAAAGACTGATTTTCTCATAGTGGGAAATCGGATTTTTGGGGCTGGCGCGGACTGTCCACTTTTAGGTCATAAGGCACTAACACCCCCATCTCTCAGGGTGTGTTGTTTGTGGGATTTAAGTCTTATTGGATTAGCTGCATGATCAAAGAGTGGACAGGGACATCGAGCCCAGTCAAAAGGAGAAACACCATGCATGACCTCTTGATCGCAATGGCCTTCGTTGGAATGGTAATCGCCCCGGCAATCGTAGCCGCCAACTCCAGTGCAGAAGCGGACGCGGAAGAAGCAGAAGCCTAAGAGACACAGTTTGGAGCGGCGGGAACAAGGCCGCTCAGGATTAGAGTTTTTGATTTGTGCAGCAGGTTTCAGAACGAGGAGTAGACGCCATGCATGACCTGATCATCGCGCTCTCATTTATAGGATTGGTAATCGCTCCCGCTGTGGTGGCCGCCCGGCCCATTGCGGACGAAGAAGAAGCTTAAGCGGCGGAGTGCCGCTGATCGCCTGGAAGCAATGGTGAACGGTTCGCGGTGGAGTGACTCTGCCGGAATTGGCATCTAGAATGCAATCGAAGGCAAGCAATGCCCCCGGAATTCCCCCCTCCAGTACACAATCCCAAACACAATTTTTTGAGTGATGATTTCGCGCCCGACGGGCTGCGGAAAGAGGCTCTATTGCTGGGCGATCACCGGGAAGACATTCTCGGTGGCTTCAGAGTCCGCGGAAGAGCTCGATTCTGCAAATAGAAGAAAAGGCCCGTGGCTAAAGCCCGCTTCAATTCCAGGCTTTATGCGGGGGTTGAAACCCCCGCCTCCCTCCGAAAGAACTTAATCCGGAGTTTTCCGCAGCCGGCTGAGGCACGGGTGAAGTGCAGGCCACCATAAATGGGGTCATGTACCAATGCTCGCAAAGGAACGAATATATAGAAGAGGCTTCCCTCAGGGACTAAAGCCCAGCTCATTTTGGGCCGTTTTCGGCACGACTGAAGTCGTGCCCTTTCAAAACATGAACGGCGATCTGGGTGGCGAACATTTCTAGCGGGCTATCAGGAACATGATCCAACTGAGGACGATTGCCGAGCCTACGAAGAGGGCGAAGCAGTAGATTCCGTAGCGGAACATGCGCTGGGGCGTGTCGCGCTGCGTGATGCCAAAGACCGTGGAGGCAAAGAGCGCAAAGAGAAAGACGGCCGCGAAATGGGAGGGATGGAACATTAGCTCTTCCTCCCGGTGCGCAGGTTGTGCGCGTCAACGGCGGAGATGATGTTGAGGAGCCCGGCGACGACGATGAACTTGGTGCCGTAGTCAGCGACAGTGACCTGGACGGGGTCAGAACCGAGGCCAAGGATGCGGCCTACAAAGAAGAGGAGCCCATTGCCGAGGTCGCCGGCCATGCCGAGCATGTCAAGAACGTCTTGCGCACTGGTATAGAGCTTGCCGTGCATGGCGAGTCCGAGCGCGAACATGCAGACGATGGAGATGGCGAGGAGCGCACCGCGCTTCCACTTGCCGAGGAGAAAATGTCCCGCGCCGGGAACAAGCCAGCCTGCGATCAGGGGAAGATAAACGAAACTGCCAAGCTGAGCAGTCTGTGCCGCTGCAGCGTTCTTGTTTGAACCGGTTGCCATGCTTTTCTGACTATATCGCACCCACCTGCGGTGGGGTTTGCCGCGCATCGCGCCAGCCCCGACAGAGCAGAATTTCTAAGCCCTGGCGAGAGGGCGCTAGATCCGAACAAGTTCCTGTTGTGCCGGGCCGGTAACCCAGGCTTTGCCGGGGGCGGTGAGCATGTCAACCTCGCTGCGGATGCCGAACTCGGGCAGGTAGATGCCGGGCTCGACGGAGAAGCAGGTGTTGGGCAGGATGCGGCGCTGGTCGTGGGTTTCGAGGTTATCCAAATGCGCCCCTGAGCCGTGCAACTCCTGCGCGATGTTGTGGCCGGTGCGGTGGGTAAAGTACTCGGCGAACCCGGCGGCGCGGATGACGTTGCGGGCAGCGTCGTCGGCCTCGAAACCGCAGATGGGCAGGTTCTTGGCAAAGGCGGTTTGCACGGCGGCGATGGCGGCGTCGCGGGCGTTGCGGACGGTGTCAAAGACGAGCTGCTCGCGGACGGAGGGTTCGCGGCCTACGACGGCGGTCCAGGTGATGTCGTAGTAGATGCTGGCGAGCTTGGCAATTTTCGGGTCTTGGCGGCCCCATATATCGATCAGGAGGAAGTCGCCCTCGCGAATAGGGGCGGTTTTTTCGGCTGTGGGCTCGTAGTGGGAGTCGGAGCAGTTGGCATTCACACTCACATTGGGCCCGTTGTCCCACAGGATGCCCTCGCGGCGCATGGCTTCTCCGAGCCAGACGACCATATCGAACTCGGTGGGCTGGGCGGATTGCGAGGAGTTGAGTCGGCGGCGAATCTCCCGCCAACCCTCGACTAGGATGGCGTCGATTTTGCGCTGGGCCTGATAGTGGGAGTCTACTTGTTCGGCTGTGAGGACAGCTTCAAACTGGCTGACGAGGTCCGCGGAGCTGACGATCTGTTTGCCCATGGCGCGGAGGAACTCGACCGTGCCTGCATCGACCATGGAGACATACATGATGTCGTTGTTGGGCGAGTACTGCATGGCGATTTTCGTCTGGCCCTGGAGGAGATTCTCGATTCCGGAATGCAGCTCCTGCCAACTGGAGTAAAGTGTCTTGGCGCCGGGGAGGGTATCGAGGCGTCCCTGCTCTACGCGGTGGACGAGTTTGCTCGGATCGCCCGTGGCGGGAACGTAGTAATACCAGCGACGGGTGACATGGGCGTGTTCGTCGAGGCCAAGGATACGGGCGGCGATGGGATCGCGATGATGGTGATCGTAAAAGAGCCAGCCATCAAGGCCGGCTTCGCGGATGGCGGCCTGGAGCGCGGAGAGGTTCATGTAGGGATGATACGAGGGAATAGGGAGTGGGGAATAGGGAATGGGGCAAAGTTGAATTCGTTTACTGGTCTGCTTTGCGGCGGAGCAATGTGTCGAGCGAGTATCGATTTGCCGCGACCGTTGCTACCAAGACGGCGAAGACAAGCGCATAGGGAAGCTGCAGGCCGGCTGTCTCCCAGTTCTGAACTACACCTACGCCGAAGGTGAGCATGGTGATGACGAGAGCGCCGGCGGTGAGCGCCACGCGGGTAAAAAGGCCGATGAGCACCAGGAAGCCGATTGCGGCCTCGAACCAGGGCAAAGCTGTGCCAAAGCTCCGTACCAACTGAGGCGGCAGCGGCGAGGCCAGAAAAGTGTGCATCATTCCGGCAACAAACTTATCTTCGCCGCTCAAAAGCCTCGCCGAGCCGTGCATCAGGAAGTTCATGCCCATGGTGAGCCGTAGAAGCAGGTAGGCAAGCGTCAAATCGGACGCACGGAACGAAACTTGAGACGCCGCAGACTGGGAAGAGGTCTCGGAAATCGGCATGGAATGCCTCCTGATACCGGAAAATCAGCAGCTGAGAATTTGGCCGCTGACTCCCAGTTTGATGAATTTAGAGTGCGGCGAGGGCTTCAGCCTGGGTGGCGAAGAGTTGGGCGTACTTGGTGATGCCGACCATGGTGAAGACTTTTGTGAAGTGGGCGGAGAGGCCGAAGGCTACCACCTTTTGGCCGGAGTTTGCGGCTTCAATGAGGAGTTGGATGACGAGTGCGATGCCGCTGGAGTTGATGTACTCCACCTTGGTGAAGTCAAGGAGGATGAGCTTGGCGGTGGCCTTGGGCAGAGCTTGATACGCGCCCAGGACCGCCTCCTTTGAGGTGCTGGCGATGTCGCCTTCAAAGCGCAGGATGGTGACGGGGAGTCCGGCCGGGGAAGTGATCTGGTCAACGCGCGACTTGGTTTCGCTCTGCACTTTGGAATTGCCTCCGATTACATTTTGGTGCGTTTGTGCGGCTCAGGCCGCTTCTTTGTCGAGACGGATGACGAGGCGGACATAGCTGCTGTGCCCGTCGATGCCGGAGACCCACTCGGCTTCATCGACGAGCGCCTGGATGAGAAACATGCCCATGCCGCGAGGGTCTTCTTCACCGTGCATCTTGCGGTCGATGTCTGGGCGGGCGGGTTGCTTCTTCATTCCTGTGCCGTCGTCGATGACCTTTATCTCAAGGGCGTGTTCGCCGGCGGAAAGAACAACACCGACGGAGAGGTTCTCGTTGAGGCGGTTACCGTGTTCGATGGCGTTGATGCAGGCTTCGGCGATGGCAGTTTTCAAATCTTCAATGCGGTCTTCGCGGAAGCCCATGAGCTTGGCAACGGCCGCGGCGGTGCTCATGGCTACCTTTTCGTAACCCATGCGCGAAGGTAGCCGGACTTCGACCGTAGTAGTCTGCGGCTCGCTCATGCCGGCATCTCCCCCGCACTGCGACAGAGCGCAAGAGCGGTCATGTCATCTCCCTGTGGGCCGCCCTGCGAAAAATCGGCGAGGGCCGTCCACAATGCATCGAGAATACCATCGGCTTTGCACGAGGGGCACGCCGAAAACTCTTGCAGGAGCCTTTCCGGACCAAACTCTTCATCACCCTGGAAGACTTCCGTGAGGCCATCCGTATAGAAGAGGAGGCGGGAGCCGGGTTCGAAGGTGCTGCTCTCGCCGGTGTATTCCATGCCGGGTAGAAGGCCGAGCGGCGTTCCGGCTGCCTCAAACTGGCGCGGCTCGCGGCCGGGCTGGATGAGGAAGCCGGGATTGTGGCCAGCGTTGACCACCTCAATTTCGCCTGCCGCAGGGTGGAGGCGCAGGAAGATAGCGGTAACGTAGCGACGGCGGGCCTCTTCTCCCTCAGACCAGTGGTGCTGATTCATTCGGGTGGCGAGTTCGGGGAGGGGCATTCCGGTGACGGCCATGCCGCGAAAGGCGGAGCGGAAGACGGTGGACATGATGGCCGATGCGAGTCCCTTGCCCGCCACGTCGGCCACGGCCATGAGCAGGCTGCCGTCTGGCTGGGCAACTATATCGAGGTAATCGCCGCCGACCTGGTAGCAGGCATCGCTGCGGAAGCCGACAGAGTAACCGGGGATGTTGGGCAGGTTCTGGGGCAGAAGCGAACGCTGAATCTGGCGGGCCGCGTCGAGGTCCTGTTCGAGGCGTGCGAACTCCACATTGCGTTTGTGGTAGCGGGTATTTTCAAGGGCGACGGCGGCCTGCAGCGACAGGCCCTCAAGAAAATCTGTTTCGTAGATGGTGAGGGTGCGGCCGTCGGGTGGGGCCACGACGAGCGTGGTCATCGCTTTGCCATCGTGGTCGTTCAGAGCAAAGGCCGGTGGCGGTGCGCCGTTTGCGGCGGGCTGGTCGCCGTAAGAAAGGCCTGTGCCGGGGAATGCGGCTCCGGCCATCTCCAACTCGCGCACGGCGATGCGCAGGACCTGGTCGAGCACTGCATTCTCGCTGGTGGTGGAGTGCACCTGGCGGGTGGCCTCAAGCAAGGCTTGCAGGCGCGCGACCTGTTGCTGCAGATCGATTGTCTGGTCGTTGCCCGGGAGTTGCGTGCCGGCCGCCATCTGTCCTCCGTGGATTTCCACTCTACCATGACGCCGGACAGGTTGAAATCACTCACCTATCAAGGTGCGAATGTCTCCGGTTTCGAGTATCCGCTTTTTGTAGCCGTGGCGCGCAACCTTGAGCATGGCCTGGCCAAGCTCGCGAGTGGTGAGGATCTGATTCGGCATGATCCTGCGCAGCAGGGGCAGAAGAGGACGCGCGGCCACATAGAGGAGCCGGTAGGAGGCGGTTTTTGAGCGGATGCCGTCGAGCGGCTGGATGATTCCGGGACGAAACATATAGGCATGGAGAGGCAGGCGCAACAGGGCGTTCTCTGTGCGGCCTTTGACTCGTGCCCACATGATGGCGCCGTGTTCGGTGGAATCGGTGCCCGCGCCGGAGACATAAATGAAGGTCATGGCGGGATTGAGGTCTGAGAGGAACTCGGCGGCAGCGACCGTAATGTCGAGTGTGACCTGCTCGTAGTCAGGCTCCTTCATTCCGGCAGATGAGACGCCGAGGCAGAAGAAACAGGCGTCGATGCCACGGAGGCGATCTTCGAGTCCGGCATAACTGGTGAGGTCGGGGCGGACGATATCGGTGACTTTGGGGTCTTTGCTCTCGGTTGCTGTGCGGCCAAGGGTCGTGATTTGAACTACATCGGTGCTGCGGAGGCACTCCAGCAGCACACCCTGCCCGACCATGCCGGTGGCGCCAAAAATCAGAACTTTCATGATGCCTCCTTACGGCCCGCAAATCGATCCTATGGTATTGTCTAAGCAATCCCGAGCCATTTGAGACCGGGAGTTTTCCCACTAACCCTTACAACCGGCTCCAAGCCGTTTGAACTTTTTGCGCTACGGGCTCTGCTTTCCTCGTAGGCGCATTGCATCGGCTCAGTCGGGTTGACGGAGGCGCAAGCCAAAGAGAAGGGAATCGAAGTCAAGATCGGCAAGTTCCCCTTCGCGGGCAACTCGAAGGCCACCATCGTCGGCAGCCACGACGGCTTCGTAAAGATCGTCTCAGATGCCAAGTACGGCGAAATTCTCGGCGTCCACATCCTCGGCCCCCAGGCCACCGAGATCATCGCCGAAGCCGTAGCCGTCATGGAGCTGGAAGGCACAGTCGAAGAAATGATGTTCACCATCCACGCCCACCCCACATTAGCCGAATCCATGCTCGACGCCTACGCCGCAGTAAACAACATGGCCATCAACGCGTGATGCCAAGGCCATCACATCAGGAGAGGCGACGAATACTCAGGCATATAACTCCACATTTCGTATTCACGGAATCAAAGTAGGCATCGGATCGTCTAACAATAGGATTGTCGCCCACGGTTGACGAGCCGATAATCACAACGACAGTATCTCGAGATGTATACTTCAGCAAACGATTTGCAGGTGCCAACAATCCATGTCTAGCGATACGCTGCACTTCGAGAAGGCTCCCATTGTGGAAGCCGTGATTGCGATAGACCTTGAAGAGATGCTCGGCGCAGACTGCCTCGGTGCTCTGAGAGAACTGGGTGAGCAACTCAATACCTCGTATCCGACAATAGAAGAGATCAGAATGGGCGAGTTCGAGTTTGGCCTCGGCACTCAACCCAAACAGGTCGAGACGCAGATCGGATATTTCTTTAAGAGTTCGGATGGCAAACAAATTATCCATGCTCGAAGAAATGGATTCGGTTTTAGCAGACTTGCCCCCTATCAGGATTGGGAGACTTTTACGGCCGAGGCGAGACGCACTTGGACTATGTATCGAAAGGTAATTGGCCCAGTCAAACTAAGGAGATGGACAGTCCGATATATCAATAAGCTTTCTTGGCCTGCTGGGGAGCCAATGGAGAAGTACCTGCGTGTCTACCCTTATATACCTGAGGACCTTCCACAAGAGCTTGGTAGTTGCTTTATGCGCCTACAGGTTCCGCTTGGATCGCCGCAAGGCTTGCTAACTCAGCAGTTGGTAGCCTTACCGCCAGAGCAGCCGGGTAAAGTCGCTTTCTTGCTGGATAACGAGTTTGCTTTCTCTCCGATTGGCTTGAGTGACGCAATTTTGTGGGAACAGATTGACCTGGCCAGGGAAATCAAGAACAGATTTTTTGTTAATTCCATCACCGACAAGATGAAGGAGGCCTTCAGCTAATGGCAACCGCAGAAGTCCTTAGGTTCTCCCCTTTTGGACCTGGCAACTCACTTCGCTCCTACTCCGCTACTCGATCTGCCTCACCACTGAGGGTCGTCGAAAAGGAGATGCTGAGAAGCACTGCCAACAGTCAATACCTTCGGCGAGTACAACGGTTAGAAGTTCTGATTGAACAGACTAAGTTACTGTCCCAGATCGGTGCAAACTGGGATTCATACGGTGCGGAAGCACCGAACATCACCTCGATCACCAGTGCGGTAAACTTTCTAATCACCGGCAAACTGGACTTATTGCCAATTCGAGCCATTCAATCGGCGGAGGGCGGGGTTGCTCTCAGCTTTGCGGCAGGTGAAAAGCGTGCGCTTTTGGAGTTCTTGAACTCCGGGACGGTTGATTTAATGCTGTATGACAACCTCGGTAACCTAAGCCCTGAGTTCTCAGAATCTGACGATATCGAAAAAGTGGTGAGCGCTATTCATTTTCACCTGACGAGGTAGGGTCTTGCCACCACAACACACCTTGCATAGTGCAGAGGTCGCTCGTTTCGGGCAAGACGAGTCTCTTTATCGTAGATATCTCGCCTCTCATTTCCTAGAGGGAGTTCTCGAACCGAGCGCAATCCGTTTCAACGAGCCTCCCTCTTTCCTTAGAAGTGCCTTTAGCGAACCACAAGATGCATTGCACCCTGATTGTGCCGAAGGCAAACCCACTTCTCAGTTTGGAGTTTTGAAAATGCTCGCGTCCGCAGTGGAACACCAAGAGAGGGCACTGGATGGAAGCTTATTTGATTTTTCAAACGTGCACCGTCCATTGCCCACTTGCTACGCCCATTCGGAAGTTCATTGCGTAAGCGAAAGTGACCCCAATCGTCAACATGTTGATCCGCCGAAGCACGTAAAAAATGCGTTCAGATTGCGAATCGCTCGAGCGCTTTCTATCGCAATTTCAGCGCCCTAAATCGGAAAGCAAAGCGCGGCTCCCACCAGCCTTGCTCCCATCAATCGCAAGGTCGCCTTGCGGCCAGCTTTACACCCGATCCAGTTCCGCAAACAGCTCCTGCGCAGAGACGCGAATCTGCGTTCCAGGAACGCTCAGTTCCCCGCCACGAACCAATTCGAGCCCCTTCGCCGTTCCGCGATAAGCCACTCGCGCATACGGATCGATAACCCATACATGCTCGATGCCGAAGGCTAGATACTCGATGGCTTTGGCCTCGGTATAACGCAGCGACTGGTCGGGCGATTGAACTTCGATGGCGAGCAGCGGCGGGTGCGTCAGAATCGGCTCGCGGAGCGATCCTTCGCGCAACACAACGACATCCGGGACGCGAAAATGCGTTTTCGCCGTCCGGACTCGCTGTTCCGGGAGCGGATAGGCCTTCCAGTCTTCCCGGTTCTTAAAAAACAGCCCTATCAACAGTGCCTGCACATAGGAATACTCGAACTCGCCCAAGTCCCGCTCCTCGATAACCCCATCCACGTATTCGCAGTCGTGCTCGTAGACGGTCGAGAGATACTCCTCGACACTGACCGGCCTCTCGAAAGTGGGCTGCGTTGCCATGCAAACAGTATCCTCCGATTTTGGGCGAATTGCTAGAAATGGCTACACAAACGGTTTGAAGAGCATCCCTCAGGGGCTGAAGCCCTCGTATTTGGACGCTCTCTCGGCACGGCTAAAGCCGTGCCCTTTCAAAGCACGGTTTATGCAACCAGTTCTAGAGTTCGATTGACTGCCCCGCCACAAGTTCCTTGCACTTAGCGATGAAGTCCACGAGCGGCATCGAGCCCTGATCGCCCTTGCCGCGGGTACGGACGCTTACGGCTTCTGCGCCTTCTTCCTTGTCGCCGAAGACGAGGATGTATGGAATCTTCTGGTTCGCCAGGTCGCGGATCTTGGCGTTCATCTTCTCGTTCCGCGCGTCCACTTCAACGCGCAGCCCCGCATCCTTCAGCGCCTTTTCAACCTTCTTGGCGTACTCCAGATGCCGCTCGCTGATCGGCACCAGTCCCACCTGCACCGGCGCAAGCCATAGCGGAAACGCCCCTGCATAGTGCTCAATCAGCACGCCAAAGAACCGCTCTACGGACCCAAACAGCGCCCGATGCACCATGACAGGCTGATGCCGCTCGCCATCCTCGCCCACGTATTCCAGTTCAAAGCGCGCAGGCAGGTTGAAGTCGAACTGGACGGTGGACAACTGCCAGAGACGACCGAGCACGTCCACCAGCTTTACGTCGATCTTGGGGCCGTAGAACGCAGCCTCGCCGGGGAACGTATTAAACTTCAGTCCGCGCGCCGTCAGCACCTTCTTCAGCGCGCCCTCCGCGCTGGCCCAGTTCTCCGGCGTCCCAAAAAACTCGCCGGCCTTGTTGGGATCGCGCGTGGAAAGCTCTACGCGATACTCCTGGAACCCAAACGTCTTCAGCACCGCTTCCGCAAAGTCCAGGCACGCATGAACCTCGCTCTCAATCTGCTCCGGCGTGCAGAAGATGTGCGCATCGTCCTGCGTAAAGCCGCGCACACGCAAGAGGCCGTGCATGGTGCCTGACCGCTCATACCGATACACATTGCCAAACTCCGCATAGCGCTGCGGCAGGTCGCGATAGCTCTTCGGCGAGTTCTTGTAGATCAGAATGTGCCCCGGGCAGTTCATCGGCTTCAGCCGGTACTCGGCATCGTCCAGCGTCATCGGTGGAAACATGTCCTTCGAGTAAACGCCGTCATGCCCAGACACCTTCCACAAGTCGCGCTTCATCACGTGCGGTGTATACACAAGCAGATACCCGCGCCGCACGCACTCCTCGCGCATCCAGTCTTCCATCAGCCGCCGAATCATCGCGCCCTTCGGATGGAAGAAGATAAGCCCCGCCCCAGCCAGTTCCTGAATGCTGAACAGGTCAAGCTGCTTGCCCAGCACGCGATGGTCGCGCTTCGCCGCTTCCTCAAGCCGAGCAAAGTGCGCGTCCAAATCCTTCTGCGTAAAAAACGCCGTGCCATAAATTCGCTGCAGTTGCGGGTTCTTCTCATCGCCCAGCCAGTACGCCCCGGCAATCGACATCACCTTGAACGCCTTCACGCGCCCCGTCGAGGGCACATGCGGCCCGCGGCAAAAATCCACAAAGCTGCCGTTGCGATAAAAACTCACATCCGAGCCCGGCTCCGTGAACTTGGTCACAAAGTGCGTCTTCATAAAGTCGCCGTCGCGCGCAAAGTCTTCCAGGCTCTTCTCGCGCGGACTGAACTCGTGCACAAACTTCTGGTCCCGCGCCACCACCTCCACCATCTTGGCCTGAATCGCCGCCAGGTCGTCCTCGGTAAACGCCTTCTCGCGATAAAAGTCGTAGAAGAACCCGGCATCCGTTGCCGGCCCGTGCCCCAGCTTGGTCTCAGGAAACAGTTCCAGCACCGCCGTTGCCATTACGTGCGCGGCCGAGTGCCGCACCACTTTCAACGCCTCGGGATCCTTCTCCGTCAACAGTTCCAGCCGTATATCGGCCGTCAGCGGCGTTGCCAGGTCCACAAGCCGCGGCGCTGAGGCATCCTCGGCCGCATACATGCTTGCTTCGCCGGTCTCGCCTTCACTAGCTGCGCCATCCGTTACGGCCACTCCCACAGGCGTCAGCCGCGCCACCACAG
>Ga0364867_10749_pt1 | contig 13132 bp, 17 predicted proteins | sample ExccelAu500001D4_3_FD_206915 | JGI IMG/M metagenome (GOLD analysis project Ga0364867, IMG submission 206915) | Enriched cells from Trout Bog Lake Hypolimnion, Wisconsin, USA - BchlTB.Aug13.5000.01.D4 | ecosystem: Environmental > Aquatic > Freshwater > Lake > Hypolimnion/Profundal zone | place...
ACCAACACAAGCTGCATGGGAATCAAGTGCCGAAGTTGATTTTGTACTTCCGGATGGTAATAACTTTATTATTTATAAAAGTTCTGATGGAGGCTGGTATACTTCAAACAATCCCTCAACTGACTATCCTACTGAAAAAAATATTATTAATTTTAGAATTGGTACTGTTCACTTTGGTAATCCAGACTGGCTTTGCACTCCTGCAAACAAAAACAGGTAATGTTAATAAGCTGCCTTAACTGTTTCTCCCACTTTCTTGCCATTCACTGATATCTTGAGAAGAAAACCCAACGTATTTGCAACACTTAACCCTACTCTAATACCGGTAAAAGATCCGGGGCCGGCATTAACTTTAATTCCTGTCAGTTTTTGCAAATCTATACTATGTTCCTTCAACAATTCCTCAATCATCGGCAGAATAACTTGTGCTTTTCTTGTATCAAGAGGCTGTTTTTTGATAAATTCTCTCTTATCAATCCGCAATCCTACAGTCACTTCTTTATTATTTGTGGTATCAAGTAGTAAAGTAACCATATCTCAAAATTCATTAAAAACCTAATTTTATGGCTCCTTGCCTCAAAATTTTCCATTGATCCCTGGTGCAATCAATCACTGTTGATGCTTCTCTGGTCTGGCAAATTCCCGGGACAACAAAATCAACTTGACTCATCAAATCTTTATTAAGATCTTCAAACGTGTAAGGCGTTGCCTCTCCGTGAAAATTTGCCGAAGGTCCCAGAAGTGATACACCAGCACCATCAATCAAAGCAAGCGTTGTCGGATGATCAGGCATCCTTACACCTAAATTCTCTCCGCCACCTCTGACCAAAGAAGGAATCTTATCGGCTTTACTTTTTAAAACAATTGTTAATGCACCCGGCCAATATGGTTCGATTAATTTTTCGATAACATCTTCAGATACCGGCTGCAGATATTTTTCTGCCATCTGAAAACTTGAGACAAGAACAGATGTTGCCTGTGTCTCAGGTCTTTTACGAAGAGTAAACAAACGCCTAATGGCCTTTTCATCATCAATTCTGCATCCGACGCCAAAAGCAGTATCAGTCGGGAAAATAACAATACCGCCATCTTTTAGAATCTGAATAGCCTTTTTAACATAATCCATTCACACATTTTACCACAAAAAAAACAAGAACCATTGTATCGACATTACTGCGCGCAGCGTTTGAGAAATCTTACTTTCTTGACATCATTCACCTGCACGGCTATGCTGGAAAAGACTCAATTCATGGATCCGACACAAGAATCAGCATCAGCATATTATAATAAATACCGCAAACGCAGATTTTTTTTCTCACGCCTTACAGTCCTCACATCAATGCTTGTACTCATCGTAACACTTGGCATCAACATTTCACTTCTCAACTCTCATGATACCAGTACTATTAAGTCAAATGCCGCGGGCCCTGAAAATCCTCAAAAGCTGCTGCCCAAACTTATTACCGGATGCGCATACTTGCAAACGAAAAGCGGCTTGACAGTCATTTGTCCGACCCCAACACTTACACAGACAGAGCCTATCAATGTAACACTTCCACAACTCCCACCTGAATGTACCCTGGAATCTTCATCAGCAGGTAGCAAAGTGAATTGTACAACACGTGTGCCAATTCCAACGGTGCCGGTTATATTACCTGCAACATGTCAAATAGCAAGTCAAAGTGCAAATGTAGTCTGCAATGAGAATAATGAACCTGTTGCCGTCCCTCTCCCCTCACTTCCGGGAGGATGTTCATATGAATTAGTCCTCAATAAATATTATGTTGCCTGCGAAGCAAAGTAGCAAAAAAACTAAATCTTCAATTTACAATTTTAAATTTTCAATCAAATAACAATGTTTCAATTTTTAAACATTGTGTCATTGAAAATTATCTCTCAATTCGTATCTTCCTCTTATCATCTCCAAGATATTCAAAATAAATATTTATCCTTTTCTCAGGCAACAAATTCTCAATTTTATCGGGCCATTCGATCGCAATAATATTCTCAGGCTGACTCATAAGCTCAATCAAACCCAAACCATCAACATTTCTTTCACTTTCAATACGATATAAATCAATATGATATAAATTTCCAGTACCTTTTCCCTTTTCTCCCTTCCCTATCTTATAGGTTCTCATAATAATAAATGTAGGAGAAATAATATTTCGGGTTATACCAAGTCCTTTCGCCAAGCCTTGCATGAATGTCGTTTTGCCAGAACCTAAATTTCCATACAATGCCACTACTTCTCCACCGATTAAACGAGAAGCGAAATCTTTGCCAAGTTTTTGAGTTTCTTTAAAGTTTTTTGTAATGAAACTGCCTTTCATAATTTTCAATTCACAATTTTCAATTTCCAATGCTTCAATTTTAAAAACATTTTTCATTGAAAATTAAAAATTTGCTTTACCTTTTTTCTTTAAGTATAGCAGTATACCATATATTAAAAATAATAATCCGCCGATGACAACAACGATAAATTGAGGAACGGAACTTGGATATCCCTTTTATCAAAACACGTTTTGAAGGAGTACTTGTGACTTTCTTTTTTGTGTTAATTTGAATAATTGATGTCAGACGCGCCAGAATCCGTTGCTGATTTTATCATTGCAGGAGAAATATCTGTAAAAAAGGTATTCGTAGTCGAATCAGCCAAAATATTTTTGTTTGCCACCGAATTATTTATCGATGTCGGGGTAGCAGCCGTATTTACACTTTTTGCGGGTTTTTGCTTGTCTGCCGGTTTTGATTCTTTGGTCGGCTTATCTCTTGGCGTCGGCGTAGATGTCGGTTGCGACAAACTATTTGGACTTCCTTCGGTTACGGATGTGAGTACTTGAAAATTCCCAGTTCCATCAGGAGCCCTGCCTATTGAAGTATCAATTCCAGGATCTTTTGTATAGGTATAATGATCAACTAAAATTCCATCAGGTGCAAATAATTCAACTGTATCGCCGTCGTTATTAAACATTGACGAAGACAACTCAAAAACCACATGATTACTATTACTCCCCTGTATAACTGAAGTTATTTGTTTTTTGCAATGCTGCCGCTATCATCGTTGAAATCCGTATCATCATCAATCAAATAACCAAATACACTGGCACCATCAGGTATATACAATTCAACCCGTTCTTTATTGCCGCTTCCCGGATGTGGCAAGAATTCATTAATGGTAATCTGTCCACCGGCAAAAGAACTCAAAGATATAGTAATACCAAAAATTAATAGAACACAAACCAATATTATCACCAAATAGCTCATCAATAAAAGGCATGTACTCATCTATATAAGGCTTGCAAGAAAGAAAATATAAAGATAAAAATCTGAGAGCCTATTTGGGAAGTAATCACTACAACTATACTATGGGATTTATAGTATGAGTACAACTTATGCAAATTATACAGAATTAAGACAGATTGTTAGTGAAAAAATATATTGTCTTATAGCAGTTTGAATGATTGATACTCCACTACAAGGAAGAAACTGTAGCGGTGTCAAAAAAATTGATTTCTCGTATTTTCGTATTTATGCAGTACTGCAGAAAGAATCATCTTACCAAAAAGGTATTTGATAAATTATATGACCACCGGTCTTGACAAAAGATTCTTTGCGTCTAAGATTTTGGGGTGCTGAATAAAAAAGATTAATTATCTCCCAGGGACGAAAATTTCTATGGCTGCATTTCTACTCACACTATGATGCTCTATCCCAGGTAGTATTTCCTGCACGGTTCCTGGCACAGGCAATGGTCTAGGTCCACAATTAGGAACTTCTGTTAATAAGAGTGTACCTAAAGCAGCCGTAGCCGCTAACTGTCTCGGAGTAAATCCCAATATTTTTCTATGCTTAAGGCTTTTGCCTGTAGAACCACTTGGCTCTCTCTCTACAATCCTCATAATCAATTTGCTTTCATATATTTTAATATAGTAAACACCACTCGTCAATAATAAGAGGTCTGACTTTATAAACTCTCTAATTCATACAAATATTGGAGTAAAAAATTTCCGATTTGCTGCCTATAAATAATAACTCTTCCTTTACTCAAGAATAACACAGCAATTTTTTAGCCATATACACATGAGCCTCTCTCCAATGATGTCGGTTTATGGGAAATTGAACTCCCTTACCACCGAAAGATTAGTTAACAGAGACTTGATCCATTTCAAAAATACTGCTCACCGAGTAGTGGTCAGTGAAGTTGATATTATCGCCATTAGGGATATATGGATCATCCATGACATAATTACCGTTTGAGCCACTTTTGAGAACGACAAAGTGTGTCCCGCCATATGCATAGATTCCCACAATTACAGGACCGCTTTGTAATGCGCTATCAAGGTCTGAAACGCTATTTCGTGTTACCGTAACGCCATCTACTGAAATTGATCTGGCAAGCATTGCTGTCCCTACAGCAAAATTACTACCGCCGCTTGCTGCAATATCTGCAGGTGAAACATTATGTCCCATATGACTCATTACCATTGCAATAGATGTAATCAGACAACCATATCCTGCCATGGTATAACCGCTTTGTCCGTTAATTAAAAGATCACCCCATTGACTGTCGCGTTGATTATAATAACAACCCCAGCTGTCACAACTTGTCTGTCCACTCAATAAAGATGAGCCACCGGCACCTGAAGTAAAATTACTAAACCCTGCCAATTCTGCTTGTGCTTGCTGCAGAAGTGTTTCATATGTTTGCTCATCACCTTGTGTCTGAGTAAGTAAAGTCTGTTCTGCCTGTTTTTGTGAATTAAGAGTTGTCGTATATTGCTGCAATTGAGTATTCAAGGCCAAAACCTCTTTCTTCTGGCCTTCAAGAATTGTTTTTTGATTTGCATAATCTATACGGGCTTGTTCGGTATTATCGAGCAATGTTCTATCATGTGCCTGAACAAATTGCAGGTAATTTGCCTTTGTAACTAAATCGGAAATGTCGCTTGAACTCAGGAGTACCTGCATATCACTAGCACTACCAGCTTGATAGGTGGCTACTATATGACTTAACAAAACCCTGGTCACGTTCGTAAGTGATCCTTCCAGACTATTCATCCGCTGGCCCGCTGAAGAAATATCCATCGTGAGGCTCATGATTTGTTCTTGAGTTGCGTCAATACGGTCTTGAGTCAACTGGATTTGATTGTTCATCGTATCGATTTGAGAAGAAAGTGTGTTCCCTTGCGATTGCAAATCCGAAACTTTTTGTTGCAAATCGGAAATTCTTTGATTTAACTCATCAATCGTGTCAGAACCTCCTGAAGAGTCGCCTGTCGGAGTCGGTGAGATATCGCCTTGAGCTGGTGTTGCTGTTTGAGCATACACCAGAACATTGGAGACGTTAAAACAAAGAACAATACTACAGAGCAAAATTGCTATCTTTTTCATAAATAATTGTGATGTCATCCTGACTTTTCCAGGATCTTTTTCTACTAATTCCGGATGCGCCTTCGGCTTACCAGAAAGATAAATTCTAATTCAGATACCGTAGCACTGCCAATGAACTGGCAAGAACGCCAAGAAGTACCGCAAGTACCAATTCTCCAAGCAATACCCCTACAAGAAATAGAGGAGAAACAGGAAAAATTGGAATTCCACGCAAGAAAGATTCCAGGTAAGGCGAAAAATAAAGCAAACCGGCAGTAGCGATAAACCATCCAATGAGAGTTCCTGCCGCGCCATACAAAATACCTTCAAACATAAAAGGCCAGCGGATATACCAGTTCGTCGCGGATAAAAGCTTCATAATTTCGATTTCGTCACGTTTTTGTGAAACTTTAAAACCAATAACAGTCATCATAATAAAGATTGACACAACAGTCAAAATTACAATCAGTATAATGCCGATGATCCTTACTGCGTTGGTCCATCTGGTGAGGGTATCCACAATATCTCTTTGATAAACTACTTCAGACACATACGGTGATTTGCTAAGTATGTCAGAAATAGATCCGAGATCTTCAATTTTCACAGTCGATATCTCAAGAGATGCAGGCAATATGTCTGCAGTAACAAGATCCAAAAGCAATGGATCATTTTTATTTTGTGCTCTGTAGATCTGCAACGCCTGATCTTTAGAGATGAATTTTGTCGTGGAGATCATACCTGTTTGATTGAGTTGATTTCTCAAGTCATCAATATTTTGTTGTGTCGCGCTATCTTTAAAGAAAGCTGTTACCTGTGGCTTTGATTCAAAAAAATTAATAACTGAAGAGGAACCAAATACAATAAATGTAAAGACGCTTATTGATAAAAAAGTAAGCATCATAATGAAAACCGCTGCAAGCGATTGATAAGGACTTCTTCGTATATGTTTTAATGCTGTTTTAGTTGATTTTGCGTTCATTATTTATGCGTATGTTCTGCTTTCTTATGTTTTCCGGGATGATCTTTGGTCAATTTTCCTTTTTCCAAAACGAGTGTCCTGTTACGAAGGCTATTCACAATATCTGCATTATGCGTCGCCATAATAATTGTTGTCCCTCCTTCATTTATATCCTGCAATAATTTAATGATCTCCCAGGAAGTCGCGTTATCCAGATCACCTGTCGGTTCATCCGCAAGAAGGATCTCAGGAGAGAATGCAAGAGCTCTGGCAATTGCCGCACGCTGGAGCTCTCCTCCGGATAGCTGAATAGGAAATTTTTCCCGATGATCCGCTATCCCAACTCTTTCAATAATTCCTTCCACACGTTGTCTTGCTTCGTCGGAATCAATATTTCCGACCTCAAGGGGAAACATGATATTTTCGTAAATCGTTCTGTCACGCAAAAGCTTGAGATCCTGGAATACAACTCCAATATTTTTGCGCAGCACATGAATTTTATTTTTTGGCAAATTTACCAAATCCCAATCGCCTATAAAGATTGAGCCTATTGATGGCAGAGCATCATGAATTAATAGACGGAATAAAGTCGTTTTCCCCGATCCTGATGGACCTACGAGAAAAACGAATTCTCCTCTATCAATTGTAAAGGATACATCGTCAAGTGCTGTATTCCCTGTCGGGTATTGTTTGGTAACATTTTCAAACCGAATCATAACATCTAAAAATCCGAATATCTAATATCGAAATCCGAAACAATAACAATATAATAATCTTTTAATGACAAAAACATTTTAAACATTTAGTATCTAATCATTTGAATTTGTTTCGAATTTCTTGCTCCGGATTTCGAATTTACTCAACTTCTACTCTCCCCACATCCATTAACCATCCTGCGTGCTGTGCGGTTTGTGTTTGTCCCCATACTTCTATTTTTGATCCGATAAATTGGGAAAGATCAAGTGTTGATGACGTCAGGTAAACATATTGACTTGGACCGCCGGAGCGAACCAAATGATATTCTCCATCACCCTGGTCACCGCCATTTTGCAAAATTCCTTCCGCAGTATCTTTAAAAACTGACGTACTACCGTTGCCATATATTTTTCCTTTCACCGGTGCGTTAGGATTTAATGCAGCGGGCACCAAACTGGTACCCGTCTTCGCAGAATAAAAAGATGCACCGTATCCTATACCTATACCGAGCGCAAGCATCACAACTAAAACAAAAAATACTGTCACACCGGATACTCCATGTTTTGCAGAATTTACAGGATGTATAACAGATTGAGCATTTGTTGCTTGTTGCGGAGAGGTTCTCACATAGGGACTTTGATTTGGATTTGAATTGGGCTTAGTTTCCATGGCAACGATTACTCAATGCTAGACTCCCATTAGTAAAGCATATTTATAAGCATTTGGCAACCCACCCACTCTCCCGCCGTAGCGTTTAAAAACACTATTTCGTAGAACTCCGTAACTTCTTGACTAACGATTTCCACTCATGTAAAAACAATATATATGAAAACTAAAATTATGGGGATTTTAAATATCACCCCTGACTCATTTTCAGACGGAGGAGATTATTTTAATAATCCTGACAAAGCAGTTAAACATGCCAGGCAAATGATTAAGGAAGGTGCAGATTATATTGATATCGGTGGAGAATCAACACGTCATTCTAATCCTTTTTACGATAATCAAGACTCTGAGACTGTTGATACATCTGAAGAATTGCGGCGCGTTCTCCCTGTCATTACACAACTCAAGCAACATTTTGGAAACAGCATCCACCTCTCCATTGATACCCGGAAAGCAAAGATCGCTGAAGAATCGTTAACTGCCGGTGCCACCGCAGTAAACAGTTTGGGAGGATTTCTTTTTGATGAAAAACTTGCGGAAATTGTCGCAAAACATGGCTGTACGATTATCATTTATCATATTAAGAATATTAAACAGCAAGGCGAGATAAAATATGATGATGTCTGCCGCGAAATCGGTGAATTTTTCGAAAAACAAATTGAGATCGGCATGAAGTATGGTATAAAACGTGACCAATTTATTTTGGATCCCGGAATTGGTTTTGGTAAAAAAGTTGAGCATGATATTGAAATTATTAAAAACTTGAGTTATTTTAAACGATTTGGATTACCACTTTTGATTGGCGTATCCCGAAAAAGTCATATTGGGATACAACTGAAAGACCAGCTGAATTTGGAACAAATCCCCAAACCAACAAATCGTGTTTCCGGATCACTTGCCGAAACTGCAATCGCAGTACAAAACGGTGCTGCAATTGTCAGAACTCATGATGTCAAAGAAACAAAACAATTTTTGACGATTCTTGAAAAATTTTTATAAAAAACCAACCTCAACAATCTACTAGCAATACTCTCCTCCTTTAGGTATAATGACCTCATCAAAAAGGAAGGATACAATGTTTAAAATACAAAAACTTGATTTTCTGATCGCTTTTTATACAACTTCTGTCGTTCTCACCGAACTCATGGGTGCAAAAACAGTCCCTCTTTTTACAATCGGCGGATTTCCTGTCAGCGGAACAGTTACGCTTCTGGTTCTTCCTTTTATCTATTCTGTGAATGATACGATCGTTGAAGTTTTTGGAAAAGCACGCGCGCAGAGTATCGTAAGATCAACTCTCTTAATGGTATTATACATTTTCATTTTTTCACTTATCGCAACTCTTCTCCCCGCGGACAAACGCTTCTCGCCGACTGAAGGTGCATATGAAACAATTTTTGGTATCTCTGCACGATTTTCTGCAGCAAGTCTTATTGCATTTGCTCTTAGTGAATTTTCAGATGTGTATATTTTTGCAAGAATGCGCCGGCAATTAGGCAAAAAGAATCTCTGGCTTCGGACTAACATTTCAAACTTTGCCAGTGAATTCCTGGACACGGCTATTTTTATGACCCTCGCCTTTTATTCAACAGACCAGGCGGTAATAAGCAATATCATTTTCATCAGCGGCATTGCACTTCCTTATTGGCTTCTTCGCTGTTGTATGTCAATTATCGAAACCCCTCTTGTTTACCTCGGCGTAAAATGGTTAAAAGATAAAAAATGAAAATTATCCTGATTCATGTCTCCTCAGTTGATGGAAAACTTACAAAATGGAAGGGGAAAAATGTGTATGAATGGTCCTCACCTGAAGATTTTTCGCATTTCAAACAAACAATGGCACAACATAATCTTGTCGTCATGGGATCAGGGACATTTGATGATGTAAAAGGTAACAAAAAAGCAGGATTGAAACCTGAAAAAGAACGCCTCCGGATTATCCTGACTTCAAAACCAAAATATTATGATAAATACATTGTCCCCGGACAAATGGAATTCTCAGATGAAACACCCGAACAACTTGTCAACCGTTTGGAGAAGTTGGGATTCAAAAAAATGCTTCTTGTCAGCGGCGGAAAAGTCGCTGCATCATTTTTCCGAGACAAACTTATAGATGAATTATGGTTAACAATAGAACCAAAAATTTTCGGCACCGGCGAGCCATTAGTACAGGAAGAACAATTTAATATTTTTTTACAATTAATCAGAACTAAAAAGTTAAACTCAAATGGCGCACTTTTGTTAAAATATAAAGTACTCAAAAAATGAATGTAACCGCATACAAGACCAAAAAAGTAAAAGTAGGCGATGATCTTTTTGACATACTTGACAGCTATCTTCCGAAACTTGAAGAAAAGACTGTTGTTGTGATCACTTCCAAGATCATTAGCATCTGCCAGAGAGACGTGATAAAAAATGATGGAATAATTGATAAAAAAAAGCTGATAAAAGAACAAGCCGACTGGTATTTTGTCGATGATAATCTTAATATATGGGGAACAGTTATCCCGACAATTACGCATGGAGTACTCATTGCAAATGCAGGAATTGATGAGTCAAACGCTGATCGTTACTTTATTCTTTGGCCCAAAAATATTGACGAAGTGATTAATGATATTTGGAATCATTTGAGAAAAAAACATAACGTAAAAAATCTTGGTGTTATTGTAACCGATAGTCATCTTGCTCCAATGCGTTATGGAACACTAGGTGTTGGTATTTCCTGGTGCGGATTTGAAGCATTGCAGGATTATCGTGGCAAGCCTGACATTTTTGGCGAACCACTTAAAATGACACAAAAAAATATTATTGATGGATTTGCCGGTGCCGCAGTTGTCGTGATGGGAGAAGGAGAAGAACAAACCCCGCTCGCAACGATTACTGAGGTTCCATTTATTGTTTTTCAAAACCGTCCACCGACACAAGAAGAACGAGATTTGTTAAAAATTGATAAAGAAAATGATATCTACGGGAAGTTATTGACGAGTGTGGAGTGGAAAAAGGGTAGAAAGTAAAAACTCTATTATAATGTCCTCAATTCCTCTTCAATAAACTGATCCAATTCTCCATTGAGGACGGCATCGGTGTTGCCTGTTTCGACACCTGTTCGCAAATCTTTTACCATTCTGTATGGATGTAAAACATAGGAACGGATTTGATTCCCCCATCCCGGAGTTTTGTAACCGCCTTTTAATTTCGCTTCTTCTTTTTTTCTCTCTTCTTCTTTGATCGCCCACAACTTTGCCTTTAATAATTTCATTGCGAATTCACGATTTTGTCCTTGATAGCGTTGTGTTTGCGCAGTGACAACAATACCTGTTGGCTTATGACGCAAGCGAACTGCAGTTGAGACTTTATTGACGTTTTGCCCACCATGTCCACCTGATCTGAATGCTTCAAATTCAATATCATCCTCTTTTAAATTAATATCACCGGTGTCCTGTGTTACTTCGGGCAAAACTTCAACCATCGCGAAAGAAGTCTGACGTAAATTGTCCGCGTTAAATGGAGATAACCGGACTAAACGGTGAACTCCGGCTTCGTGTTTGAGTGTTCCGAAAGCGTATTTCCCCTCAACTGATAACGTAATACTTTTCAGCCCCGCTTCTTCACCCGGTGTTTCATCAAGAATGTCATATGACCATCCTTTCTTTTCAAAATATCTTGTGTACATCCTGAAAAGCATTTCTGTCCAATCCATTGCTTCCGTTCCTCCCTGGCCGGAATGAATGGCGAAAATAGCATTTGATTTATCGTGCGGCGAAGAAAAGAAAAGCAAAAGTTCAAATCGTTTCAATAATTTTTCAGCTTCAGCAAATTCTCCTTCTTCCATCCATAACTGTAACAGCTCAACGTCCTCCACTTCTTTTTGCAATGAAGCAAGTTCTTTCATTTTCAATGCAGCACTCTTATGATCACCCCAAAAATCCGCCTTCATACTTTCTGCTTCCAGTTCACGGATTTTTTTGCGTTTTTCATCGACACTGACACGGTCTACCAATTTCGAAATACGTTCCTTTAAATCATCCATTTATTTTTTATCCCTCGATTGTAACACACTATTAACCTGCGTTTGAACATAACTTTTTACGCTGTTAGCATCCTGTGGAACTTTTTTAAAACGTGAAAGATAATTCATAACGTCCGAAAGGTTTATGTGCATTGCCTGATCTTTCGCGTTATTAACTTGTGAACCGACGTCATTGGTAATATTACTGGCAATTCCCTGAGCGCGTTTTGTGCTAGCACCTTTTACACCGACTTGCTGTTGGATTTGACCTGCATAATTTGTGACAAGATAAACAACACCTGCCAAAACGATAATTGCCACGAGACTCCTGAAGATATTTCTCACAATTATTAGTATACCCTAATCTATTAAATAATCCTATAACTCTTGCAATTTTTAGTGAAAAAGTGCATAATTACGTATGGAATACAGCAGCCGCCAACAATTTGGTACTTTTCCCACCTTTCCTCTTGCAGAACTTCACGCGCATATCGCTACTTCTATAAATCCTTATGTCTACTGGCAAATTGCTCACGAACATGGTTTTAAATTACCCAAAAAATCGTATAAAGAATTTGTCGAATATATTACTCTTTCACCTCATAAAAAAATGCAGCTTGATGACTATTTTAAATCTATTTATCATCCTGTTCTGGACAAACTCAGCTCCGGGACTTTCGCGCTTGAAAAAGCGATGTATGAAACATTTAGCGGCGCATTCCGGAACAATATCACCCACATCGAAGTTCGTGGCAATGTTATGAAACATAATAATAACGGTGAGCTGGATCTTGATCAGATAATTATGGCAATGCTTCGGGGGATGGAAAGAGCGTTTCTCGAATATCCGCAACTTTCCGGAGGATATATTTTTTGTCTTGATCGTGAATATAGTATTAAAAAAAACGCTATTCTTATCGACAAAGCGATCAAATATCACAGACGAGGAGTTGTAGCAGTCGATTTTGCAGGACCCGCGACAAAAAATTTTAAACTAAAAGATTATAAAAAACTCATCGAAAAAGCAAAAAAAGCCGGTCTCTCAGTTACTACTCATTCAGGTGAAGTCGAAGGAGCAAATGACATGTGGGAAGCAGTTGAATTTATTCGACCTAAACGCATCGGTCATGGCGTAAAAGCCGCATATGATAAAAAGCTCATGAAAGAATTAGTAAAACAGGATATTGTCCTTGAAGTTTGTCCAATGTCAAATCTCATGACAAAAGCAGTTGAAAATGAGGAAGAATTGAAATTTATTTTGCGTACTTTTGTTGAAAATAAAGTAAAATTTACAATCAATACAGATTGGCCGGAAATGATTGAAGGAGCACATCTATGGCGGCAATTCGCGATGCTGCGGGATAAAAAGATACTGACCGAAGAAGAGTTAAAAAATTGCAATCAAATTGCTTTTGCATCTACTTTTGCTC
>Ga0364867_10750_pt1 | contig 13131 bp, 8 predicted proteins | sample ExccelAu500001D4_3_FD_206915 | JGI IMG/M metagenome (GOLD analysis project Ga0364867, IMG submission 206915) | Enriched cells from Trout Bog Lake Hypolimnion, Wisconsin, USA - BchlTB.Aug13.5000.01.D4 | ecosystem: Environmental > Aquatic > Freshwater > Lake > Hypolimnion/Profundal zone | place: USA...
GTCCTCACCAGCTCAGTTCTGGGACGCTTTCTTCATATTACAATACACAATATAGAATTAAAAACTATGTATTGAAAAACAAACCCAGAATCCATCTGGCAATATATTCGAGATAATACGCTGAAGTCCAGTAATGAAGACAATATTCACAAGTGGATTTTATTTAACTACAATTCGGGAATCACTTCTTTATATAGCTCCTTAAACAGAGATTATGATTTCACAGAAAAAACTGGAAAAATTTTTATCTGATTTTTAAGGTTATTCAGGTTTTAGTGAATTTTGGGCCAGAATTCTCTTTTTGCATTATCCTCCATATACAGAAAAATGACCCGCTCCTCTGGCAAGGCGGGATGTACGGAGGGGGGACATATTACTCAAATGTACCTTTAGGCAGGCCGTTCTGCAGGGGGATCTCCTCCTCAAGATCATTGGGCAAACTCACACGAATGTACATTAAAAACCCCAGCTACTTTGGGAGTAACTGGGGTTCACCTAACCTTAAACCTAACCTTATTGATCGAATGATCAACTGATTTAAAGATACGCAAGAATAATCAGTAATGTAAGTGTTAGTGGATCACGTTCAAAATATAAAGGTCATTATTATGATTTTCAAGACAAATTATGTTTAATTTTACGTTTGGAATTGCTGGAATGTCCCATTATTAAAGTAAAATCCTTATTAATACCTTAGTTGGGCACAAGCAAAAAAACGCATCAAACGATAAATTATAATAATTATGACTGATTTGAACCATTTAGATTTTTACAAAAGATTTAGAAACGTTTTGCTAATCAGATTATGCATTACTGTTGGAATTACATTGTTTTGGATAATAAAATCTTTGATTTAGGATTCGTATAGTACAGATGAATCATTTTTAATGATATTCATAATATTTTCAAACTGTATAGTTGCTGGTGCTTTATTCATAGGCTTTAGATTTGCAAACAATCGCAAAAAGACATATTTGACTGGCGATTTTAAAACAAGACTTGATAACTTCATTAAAGCTACAATGTATAGATATTCCGCAATGGAGATTAGTCCTGTCTTATTTATGGTTGGATTTGTATTGTTCGGTAAGATATATTTTGCTATTGAAGCAATAGGGTTTTATGTTCTATTAGGAATTTATTTCCCTTTCAAAAAAAGATTGTCTACGGATTTAGAATTAGAGATTGATTAATAACTAAAATAAATAATTATTTGTATCAGCAGATTGGCGGTTTTATTGGTGACTTGATTCCATTCGGAATATTTCTTTATTTTACTTTAGTGCTGTTTGGCGTTATTCAATTAAGCAACTAACCCAAGATTTTGGAAAATCCACCTAAATACTTTAAGATTGTTGCAATATCAGGACTTGTTTGTTTTGCCATATTGATTATAATGAGAGTAATTGAATTATCATAAAAATTGCCAGTGCCCAATCGAGAAGTCAGCCCCGCCAATGAATCCTGACAGGAAAACGCTCTCCGCATTGCAAGAATGGTCTCATATAAAACGATTCATTTTGATATCTGATGGAATTAACAGGATTATCCAGCAAGTTAGGTTGCAGTACCTCACTGGAGGAATGTAAAACAGTGAGATTAAATGATTCCCATCAATTATTTAACATATCTTTGAGGAGACGGTAAATGAAACGCTATTATGTAGGCAGTTATTTATAAAGACAGACTACTGGTGATGCGTTAACTTTTATAAAATATTCGTAATTAACTGATATTAAAATTAATATAAGCGTTCTTTGATTTTTTGATTTGAATTGACTAGTAGTTTTGCATCTTTTAACGTGCAAAATTATGAATTCAGGTAAGTATGTGTTCGCCCAGCTGTTACAGTTTGTCAACAAATATGAGTTTGAAAAAGGTGTCATGCGTTATAAAGGCAACCACAGAGTAAGAGAATTAGACTGCTGGAATCAGTTTATTCAACTTTTCTTTGGGCAACTTACTTCGCTTAATTCATTAAGAGACATTTGTTTGTGTTTAAAAGCGCATAAAAATAAGCTTTATCATTTAGGTATTAAGCAACATGTTAACCAATCCACACTTTCCCGAGCAAACGAGAAGCGGGATTGGAGAATTTTTGCTGACTTTGGAGAGTTTTTAATACAACAAGTTAGGCCTCTTTACGCTAACTCTCCGATTCCAAATATTACGACAGATAAAGATGTATTTGCTCTTGACTCAACAACAATATCTTTAAGTCTTAAGCTTTTTGGCTGGGCGCAAGGAAAATACTCCAGAGGAGCGGTAAAAGTTCACACTTTGCTCGATTTAAGAGGAAGCATACCAACTTTTATCTTTATCACTGATGGTAAATATCATGATAGCAATATCCTTGATGTGATTGTTCCTTTGCCAGATGCTATATATCTAATGGATAAGGCCTATGTCGATTTTGCTGCTTTATACAAGATGCATAAAGCAGGCGCTTTTTTTGTTACCAGGGCAAAAGTTACAATAGACTATACAATCATTGAATCTAATTACAACATTGATGAGCGAACTGGTCTAAGAAGCGATATGACAATAAAACTGAATGGTTATAAGTCAAAGCAACTATACCCAGAAACACTTCGGATTGTTGAGTACTACGATGAAGAGAAAAAAGTACTACTCGTTTTTCTTACCAATAAAATGAACGTTTCTGCACTTGAAATTGCTCATTTATACCGTAATCGCTGGCAAATCGAAGTCTTTTTTAAATGGATAAAGCAAAATTTGACCATAAAAACACTTTGGGGACATTCAGAAAATGCCGTAAATATCCATATTTGGGTAGCCATCTGCACCTATCTCATTGTCGCCTATGTCAAATACTCACTTAAAAGCAATTTGTCCATCTACGAAACGATGCAGATATTAGGCATTTCAGCATTTGACAAAACTTCAATAAAAGAACTGCTTACCGAAATTCAAATCAATCAAGATTTCAAAGAACAATATGATTTATTTAATAACCAATTTTAACGCATCAGTAGTATTCCAAAATTAAAAATGAGTTAATAAGGATCGACTACTTAAATAATTACAAATATGTGTGGAATCGCTGGAACAATTAATTTAAATCTGACAAATGAAATTTTGTCAACCATAAGTCATCGTGGCCCCGATAGCAATGGATTGTTCGATGAAAGATGTTATAATCATCATGTTTTTCTGGGGCAAACCCGACTTTCAATTGTTGATCTTTCTGAAGCCGGAATGCAACCGATGACTGATAGTTCAGGCTCTTTCACCCTGATATTTAATGGTGAAATCTACAACCATGCTGAATTAAGAAAGGAATTAAAAGAAATTCAGTTCAAAGGACATTCGGATACAGAAACAATTCTGTATTACCTGGCAAAATTTGGGATGGATGCTATCAAGAATTTAAATGGAATTTTCGCTATCGCATTCTTCGATAGGATAAAGGAAAAACTTTACCTGGCAAGAGATCCATTCGGGATTAAACCACTTTATTATTGCTTTAAAAATAACACGCTCGCTTTTTCATCCGAGATTCGGGTTGTAGCTAAATTTATAGACAAGAAAGAGATCAACCTCGATTGTTTGTATACTTACATGCGGTTAAGATTCTGTCCTTCACCATTAACTTTGATAAAAGATGTCAATAAATTGGAACCGGGACACTATATTACTTTTGATTGTACAAATGAAGTACTGAATTCAAAAACTACTTTTTATTCCTATATTCCTGAGAAGAATTACAATATTACTGAAGGGGAAGCATTGGAACAATATGATTATCTAATCAGAAAGGCTGTTAAAAAACAGTTAATGTCAGACGTACCAATCGCAATCATGTTAAGCGGTGGTGTAGATTCTGCATTATTAACACATCTGGCTCAAAAAGAGAGCGGTGAGAAATTCGATTCCTTCACCGTTGGCTTCGGTATTAAAACGTCTGCAAATGAACTTCAGGAAGCGGCAGTTTCGGCCAAATGGTTAGGTACACGACATCATGAAATAATTATAACAGAGAATATTTTTAAGCAAAACTCAGGGAATATAATCAATATGATTGAGGAGCCAATAGGTTCTCAATCAATTGTACCATTTCTTTATTTAAGCGAAGAAATACATAAAAAAGGTTTTAAAGTTGCTCTCTCCGGCCAGGGAATTGATGAATGTTGGGCCGGTTATGGCCGATATAATTTTCAGAATTTTTTTGAAAAATATTCCTCACCGAAATGGAATATCCTAAACCTGGGAAACAAATTTATTAAAAGTGATAAAATCAGACGGGGAATCGATGCTCTTTGCGAAAAGGACAGGGAAAAAAGATTTATAGAGAGTTATTCATTTTTTGAAAAAAAAACAATTCAGAAAATGATGTTATCATCTATACTGTTTTCTGATGGTTATGATGACCGGTTAATATCTTTAATCAAACAAAAATCAAAACTTTATAATACTGATCAATTAGATGCACTCGATTTCATGCTAACGCTTGATTCCCGTATGGCTTTATCTGAGGATTTATTGTTATATACAGACAAACTATCCATGCAAAATTCACTCGAAGTCAGAGTGCCTTTCCTGGATATTGAGTTAATGCAATTTATTGAATCGCTTTCCAATAAATATAAATCAGGTTATTTAACAAATAAGATACTTCATAAAAAGCTTTCTGAGAAGTATTTACCAAAAGAAATTATATACCGTAAGAAAAGAGGATTTCAAATACCAAGGAAAGAGTGGTATAAAACGGAATCCGGGAATGCTTTAATTAAAGAGTTAAACGAAGAGAATGAAGTGTTTTATTCCCTGTTTCATAAACAACCAATTCTAGGCATATTAAAAAAACACCAAACCAACCAATACAATTATGAAGACCAAATCTATTCAATCATGAATCTGTTTTATTGGATAAAGCAAAATTTATAGATTTAATCAAATAAAAAAGAAATGTTGTTTGCGTGGTATTTAAATAGACTTAAAGCAATGACGCTCTCTGAAATACCATTTCGGATCAGTCAGGCAATTCAGAAACAATTTGAAAATCTCTTTTATCGGAACATTAGAGTTCAAAAAGCGTTAGACTTTATATCAAAGCCAATTCTTCCTAAAAATGACTATTCCGGAATTGAATTTCAAGAACCTATCTTGCATGTTTTTGGTATGGAATTAGATTATACGAAAGAAAAAATTGATTGGCATACAGATATTTTTTCAGGCGAACGTTTTCCGTTGGAATTTTCTAAATCACTCAACATCCGAAAAGATCCTGATTTATCAGCAAAGAACGTTTGGGAACTGAATAGATTAGAGTTTTTACCACAGGTGGCAATCAATTATCGTTCAACCCGGAATAAAGAATATTTAATTGATTTTATCATTATTAATAACGCGTGGATAGAAGATAACCCCTATTTAACAGGGATCAACTGGTACAGCAATATCGAAATCAATATCAGATTAATCAACTGGTTTCTCTGTTGGGAAATATTATGCGCAGAAGATTTGCGCTATAATGATCCTGATTTTGATTATTTTGTTCAGAATAAATGGATACCCTCCATTTATCAGCATTGTACCTATTCCTATAGAAACCCTTCAAAATATTCTTCCGCAAATAATCACCTGATCTCTGAGTATGCCGGATTATTTATCGCAGCTTCAAAATGGAAATTCAAAGAATCAGCCAAATGGATTAATTTAGCAAAGGCAGGTTTGGAACAGGAGATTGTCCGGCAACATTCAAATGGGATCAATAAAGAGGAGGCCGCCGAATATATACAGTTTATTACAGATTTCTTTTTATTAGCCTATATTGTGGCAGAAAACACAAACAATCCATTTTCTATCAGATACCTCCGGACTTTAAATAAGATCTTTTCCTATATCTATGAATTCACCGATATGGCTGGCAACTTCCCCAAATATGGGGACGATGATGATGGGAAGGTTTATTATTTCAGTGAAAAGCCTAATTATAATAACTTTAAATCGTTGCTGACTTCTGCAGCAATTCTCTTTAAAGATGGTAGTTTTAAACGAAAATCGGCGGGGTTTGACTTAAAGAATAGTATCTTGTTGGGTGAAAATGGAAGAGAGATCTTTGAACAATTAATAGTGCCGCAAAAGGAACATCATTCAATTTTTTATAAAAAAGAGGGGCATTATATTTATCGGAAAGAAGAAAACAACAGAGAGATCTATCTTCATTTTGATGCCGCTCCGTTAGGTTACCTTTCTATTGCAGCTCATGGTCATGCTGATGCTCTCTCATTCTTAATAAATATTAATGGTATACCGGTGTTTATAGACTCAGGTACATACAGTTATCATGTTGCCAAAAAATGGAGGAACTATTTTGTTGGGACAATGGCTCATAATACGATATGTGTAGATAATCAAAATCAGGCTAAACAGGTTGGTGATACCATGTGGCATGATCATTTTGTGTGTAAGACTTTGGCGCTGCAACAAATTGCTGATATAGAATCAGTAAAGGCATCCCATAATGGATATAAAGGGGTTAATCATATCAGGGAGGTTGTTTTTCAAAGAACATCAGATACTTTTTTAATCCAGGATGAACTTCAAAATATCGATGGAAGAGAACATGAATATATGATTATGTTTCATCTTCACCCCGAAATCAAGATCGCTAAGGAATCATTAAATTCTCTGGTCTTGACGCATCAATCTGGAATTAATATAACCCTGTCCATTGAAGGATTTGGCAGTATTATGAAGGCAAAAGGACTCGAAGATCCCATTTTTGGTTGGTACTCAGAATCATTTTTACAGAAAGTACCAACAACGGTGATCTATCTGAGTAAAAAAACAAATCGTTCATTTCAATCGGTTACCAAAATAAAAATAAATGAATATTAGTATTTTCGGATTGGGTTATGTCGGCTGTGTTAGTCTGGGATGTTTGGCTAAGAATGGTCACCAGTTAATAGGAGTCGATGTGAATCAAACCAAAGTAGATCAGATCAATGCCGGCAAAGCAACGATTATTGAAAAGGAGATAGATGAGATTATATCTGAACAACGTACACTGGAGAAAATTGAAGCCACAACAAGTGCTCTTGAAGGTATTCTGGGAAGTGAACTAAGTATTATTGCTGTTGGGACTCCAAGCAGCGATCGGGGCCATTTGAATCTCAATTATATCTTTAATGTAGCCGAGCTTATTGGGGAGGCACTCAAAGAAAAATCCGATTTTCATATTATTGCGATCCGTTCTACGATTATGCCTGGAACATGTGATAAATTTGCCGCAATAGTTGAACAGGCATCCGGCAAAAAGCGTAATATCCATTTTGCCATCGTGGACAACCCTGAATTCCTGCGGGAAGGTACTGCGGTACAGGATTATTTCAATCCACCTTTAACACTTATCGGTTCTGATAACAAAGAGGCAGCGGAGAAAGTGGCCGGGCTTTACCGGCAGTTACCGGCTGAAGTGATTATCACCGATTTAAAAGTGGCTGAGATCATGAAATATATTAATAATACCTATCATGCTCTTAAAATTTCATTTGGCAATGAAGTGGGTAATATTTGTTCAGAATTAGGTATCGATTCGCACGAGGTGATGAATATTTTTTGTAAGGATAAGCAATTAAATATTTCTCCTTATTACTTTAAACCTGGTTTCGCTTATGGCGGCTCCTGCTTGCCAAAAGACCTGAAGGGATTACAGACACTCGCTCATGATCTATATCTTTCCGTTCCGGTTATCGACAGTATCGGCAAGACCAATGAAATACAGATCAAACGGGCCGTAAAAATGATCTATAAATATTGGAATAAAAAGCTTGGGTTCCTGGGATTAAGTTTCAAAGAGGGAACGGATGATTTGCGCAACAGTCCCGCTGTAGAAATTATTGAAGCCTTACTAGGAAAAGGGTGTGATATCTCAATTTATGATTCTAATATTAACTTGTCGCTGCTTACGGGAACCAATAAAGAGTTTATTGACTCCAAAATTCCTCATCTTGCTTCACTGATGGTACCCAATGCACAAGAGATAATCGAAAATTGTGACGTGATAATCGTTAACACCAAAGAAAAAGAATTTATAGAAATCCTTTCAAGCCCAACTGAAAAAGTGATTATCGATTTTGTCCGGTTAAGCGAGCAGGTAAGAACCTATCCCAATTATTCAGGGATAAACTGGTAGATAAATGAAATTCAACGGAAAACATTTTTTAATCATAGTTGAGAATCTCCCTGTCCCTTTTGATCGCAGGGTTTGGCAGGAAGCGAATACCTTAAAGGATAATGGCGCCAAGGTTAGCATCATCTGTCCTGTGATGAAGGGTTATACGAAACGTTTTGAACAGATTGATGGAATTGATATTTATCGTCATCCCCTCCCTCTTGAGGCACGCGGTGCTATGGGCTATTTGCTTGAATATTCGGCTGCCCTTTTCTGGGAATTCAGGTTAAGCTGGAAAATCTATTTCAGAAAACGGTTTCACGTTATACATGGCTGCAATCCGCCAGATCTTATTTTTTTAACTGCGTTGTGGTTTAAGCCCTTTGGAGTAAAATACCTTTTTGATCATCATGACATTAACCCCGAATTGTATATTGCAAAATACGACAAAAAGGGGTTTTTCTATAAATTGATGATCCTGTTTGAATACCTGACTTTCAAATCTTCCAAATACAGTATCGCCACAAATGAATCGTATAAAGAGATCGCTATCAGAAGGGGTAAGATGAAGCCTGCAAATGTCCAGGTTGTTCGAAGTGGACCTAAATTGGATCGATTAAAACTTATATCCCCGGATGATCAGTATAAAAAAGGGAGAAACTACTTGATCGGCTATGTAGGTGTTATAGGTGAACAGGAGGGAATCGACCTTTTATTAGAAAGTGCCAAATACATAAAAGATCGAAGGTCTGATGTTCAGTTTGCAATTCTGGGAGGGGGAACTGATGTTGAGAAGCTTAAACTGCTTAGTATAGAAATGGGATTGGCAGAATATGTTGATTTTTATGGACGGGTTACAGACGAAGTGATGATTGGCGTGTTGAATACGGCAGATGTTTGTGTGAATCCGGATAAACCAACCGAGATGAATGATCTTTCAACCATGAATAAAATTATGGAATATATGGCTTTAAAAAAAGCCATTGTTCAATATGATTTAAAGGAAGGTCGATTCTCAGCACAGGAAGCTTCACTATATGCAATTAAAAATAGTACCACGGATTTTGCAGAAAAAATTATTTACCTGCTCGATAACCAGTCAGTTAGGGACAAAATGGGAGAGTTTGGCTACAACCGTGTTTTGAATGAACTTTCATGGGAATTTGAATCAAAGAAATTAGTGGAGGTTTATAGTAAACTATTAGATTCTAAATAAATCCACCTTGAAACAATTTATACTAATTTTCCTTATAACAACTTGTTTATTAATAAATAATAATAAACTCGTCGCTCAGAATAAATTAAATCCTCACGATACTAAAACATCTGGAAATTTTAAAATGGTGAGTTTTGGGATCAGCAAACTCTATCAATTCGATACTGTTCCGCCAATTCTAAATGAACTTAGAAATGTTCATCCACGAATTTTTATGACTGCAAAATCACAACGTATTTTAAAATCAAAAATTGGTTCTTTACCTTATTCAAAGTTGCTATCTAAATTGCTTAATCTGGCAGACAAGGAAGTAGTATCTGGTCCGCCAGCTTTCAAGTCCGAATCTGGTAATCAGGACCAACAACTATGGCAAAGAGAGGTTGGCAATGCTATACCAGAGTTGGCCATGGCCTATTGCATGACGGGTATTCCTAAATATTTGAATTCTGCTAAAAATTATATGCTTGCCTCAGCATCCTATCCAACATGGGGATCAGGAAGTCTGGATAATACGGACCTTGCTGCAGGACATCAGTTATTTGGTTTGGCACTTGGATATGACTGGCTTTACAATGAACTTGATAATAAATCAAGGGATAGTATTAGAAGTTGCCTGGATCAAAGAGGTGGTTGTATGTTTGATCTTCTTTTGAATAAAAAAGTTTGGTGGCAAAATAGTTATTTGCAGAATCATCAATATGTTAATATGACCGGTCTTTTTGCTGCCGGTCTTGCTTTATATGGAGGACCTAATGATGTTGACGGATGGATCTTATTGCCGCTTGAAAAATTCAGAAAATCCATAACCTCACTAGAACCCGACGGAGCCTGTCATGAAGGGATCCCTTACGGTGAATATGGTATGGAATATCTTCTTAAGTTCATGGATCTTAGCCGGCAACTTTTAGGTGAAGATTTATTTTCCAATAATAATTTTTTCAAGGAAACCAGCAATTTCAGACTCTACGGAATGATCCCTAAAGATTATTGGGGAATTTCAAGTTCACGCTTGATGAGTTTAGGTGACGGTCCCAGGTATGATTGGTATGGCCCGGATTATCTATTACGCAAACTTGCATCAGAATATCATAATGGTAATGCCCAATGGCTTGCGGACACACTTGATAATTCCGGCTATTGTTCTCCGGGAGCCTTATTTCTGAATTTGCTTTGGGTTAATCCTGAAATAAAACCGGAACCACCCAATGCGCTGCCAACATTTAAACATTTCAAAGATTTGGACATTGCTTATATGAGATCTGGATGGGATGGAAAAGAATCGCTAAGCCTGTTTAAATGTGGACCATTTATCGGCCATTCGGCCACGACTGCATTTAATTATGATCCGGGAGGAAGTCATGTCCATCCCGATGTCGGAACTTTTCAAATCTTTAGTCATGGCGACTGGCTGATTTCGGATGATGGTTATGCTTTTAAAAGAACCAGTTATCAAAATACACTTACCATCAACACAATTGGTCAGTTAGGTGAAGGGGGACCTTGGTTTAATGGTAGTCGTTTAGTAGGTATACCAAATCAACCTCGTATTGTGTATTCCAAAACAAGTGGTAAATCCAACTATCTAATTGGCGATGTTACACCTGCATACCCTGCTGAATGTAAATTAAAATATTTTTATCGCCATCTTCTTTATCTGAAGCCTGATTGCTGGATCATTGCCGATGAAGTTGCTTCTGATACTACAGCCTTGTTTGAATTTTATTATCATTCAGATTATCCATTTATTGAAGATAAAATAAACCATTTCACAGTTAAAGGATTGCGCGGAAGCCTTTCAGTCGCAATTCTGAATCCAAATAGTCTAAAAAAGGATACTTTCATGCAAGATATTCAAGGAACTGGAGGAGAAATAGCAAATCATTTAAATGTTCTGAAGGTTAGTTCTGAGAATAAGGCATCAAATCTTTTCATTACAGTTCTGGAGTCCTACCCTTCAGGAGCAAGTCCATCAATTAAACCTGCAGTGGTTTCCACTTCTAATGGTGACAGGTTGGTTTTAACTTATGGCCATATCAAAAAACGGTTTAAAATAAATACAAATCGAAAAGATAAGCATACACCTCTTTTGATTGAAATCAACAATTAAATATGTTAAGGATTTACTTTTGTTAAAACTTCTATTAAATATTATATTCAACCAGATTAGTAGTCATATTCATCAATATTAGTGAGTTGCCAGCCAATTAAATCCTTTATTATTAAATAATCTTTCCTAAAAATCAATTTTTCATGTCCACTCTTTCAGAGCCCAAAGAGGCTTTTCCGTACAAACCACCTACCGAGGAGATTAAAGCCCATTTTAAAGAAATATTTGAGATCACCAAACCGCTGAAAGTTCCGGTTACAAAGTTGATTTTCGATAAGGTAGCCGCCTTCCTGATCTTACTCTGCTGCTCACCAATTATCCTGTTGCTGATCCTGGTCAACTTCATAGAAGGGATAATCATCCCGGAGAACAGGGGTCCGCTGTTTTTCTATTATAATGCCGTAAGTGCAGGGGAAATATTCAAAAAATACAAAATCAGACTGATCAAGGTAAAATATATCGACAAAGCGTTGCAGGCCAAAGGGGACTGGCATGCGTTTAAGAATGAATGGATGCCTGAATCAAGAACTTACCTGGGACGATTTGTCAAAAAGTTTTATCTGGATGAGATCCCGCAATTCTATAATGTTTTAAAGGGGGATATGTCGATCGTCGGGCCGCGCCCGATTGCGGTGCACCATTATGAGCGTGATCTGGCCCAGGGAAATGTAACCCGCCGATTAATCCGGGGTGGACTATTGGGTTTCGGACACATCCGAAAAGGAACGCCGGAATTTGGAGACCCTGTGTATGAATACGAATATGTGAGCAAATATATTCATGCTTCTGCATTTAGCCTTCTGCGGCTTGATCTGCAAATTATTGCCAAAGGGATGCGGGTGATGATGAGGGGGAAAGGTTTATAGGCTCCATAACCTCAATAAATGAACGGAATATTGAATTTTTAAACCAAAAAATAAGAATTTCCAAATAAAATACCTTGAAAATTACTTTTTCTCATTGATTTGTTGTAAATTAGGATAATTCATTTTGTTTCATGTTTTACTAATTTAAACAAATCCATGATGAGTAATTCTGAAGCCAGTCATGCTGGTAATTTGAAAAATTTTGATCAACTGATCAGTGTAATAAAGGGGTATGGCGACACCTACAATCCGGCCAACCCTTTATTCAAAATTCCTGCCCTCGAGGCCAAATCTGCAAGTGCGCATAATGCGATCACCATGATGAATTCGGCCTTTTCATTATACCGGATTGCCATTGAACGCCGCACAGTTATCTATGACCCGCTGTTAAAGCTCGTAAATCGAATTTTCAATTTTTTAAAATCTTCTGAGACAACCGATGTGATGGATCAGGAGATCTTAGCCATTATTCGTAAACTGAGGGGAGACAGGGCCGGGAAGAAATTACCAGCCCCGGCAACTGGAACAGTTACTGAAGGCCCGGTACAGATCTCCGTATCACAGTTGAGCTATAACGATCGCCTCTCTAATTTTGATAAATTAATCAGCCAGCTTGAGTTGATCCCGGAATATGCACCGAATGAGACCGACTTGACCATAGCAGCACTAAAAGATTTATACACTGCCATGGATAATGCGAATAAGGCCGTATTAAAAGCAGAAAACGACCTGTCAAATGGTCGCCTGGCCCGTAATGTCGAGTTCTATGCTGCAACAACAGGTATTACAGAAATAGGCAAGG
>Ga0364867_10553_pt1 | contig 13112 bp, 7 predicted proteins | sample ExccelAu500001D4_3_FD_206915 | JGI IMG/M metagenome (GOLD analysis project Ga0364867, IMG submission 206915) | Enriched cells from Trout Bog Lake Hypolimnion, Wisconsin, USA - BchlTB.Aug13.5000.01.D4 | ecosystem: Environmental > Aquatic > Freshwater > Lake > Hypolimnion/Profundal zone | place: USA...
TTCAGCCGCTCGATGTCCACGCCGGCCTCCAGCAAATCCACGGTGCAAGCGATGAAGGCGCGTTCGCCGGAACCGCGCATCGGCTCAATCATGTCGGCCCCGTTGTTCGGGCCGCCCATGCACTTGAACGCGTAGTGTTCTTTCAACTCCTTGCCGTTTTCCTGACACCACTTGGCGTAGAGATTATTCATCCGCATGGCGACGCGGTCGGCGTGGAGTTCGCGGGTGCAAAAAATAATCACCTTCTGCTCCGGCCCGCCGTTATCGCAGAGCAATTTGAACAGGTCGGCGCACATGGCCGGCGTGCGCATATCAATGAACAGCTCGTCGTCAAAATCTTTGCCGGTGTATTCCTCCTTGGTCAGATCGGCCTCGGTGATGGGCTTGCCGGTGCGAATATCAATGGGCTTGGCGGCCAGAATTTCCGCCTTGGTGAACACGCGGCTATCAATGGTGGCCTTGCGCTTGATGATTTCACAGGCGGCAAGGTAGCCATCTTCCTGCGCCTGAATCAGGGTGTATTCATAGACCGGCTGGCCGAAGTATTTGTAATTGTTGGCGGTGATTTCCTGATCTTCCGGCGGCTGGTCTTTGGTCTCGCGCAACTGGCGCGGCGTGGCGGTCAGGCCGATGTGGATGGCGTTGGGATTGCGCTTGAGGACTTCCGACCATTTGCCCCAGGCCGACCGATGGCACTCGTCCACAATGATGACGCTGAACGAATCTACGGGATAATGCTCGGTCAGGAAACTGGCGAAACCCTCGGCGTCATCATCCAGCCCCAAAGTCTGGTAGGTGGCGATGTGGATGCGGGCATTTTTGGCGGTGTTCTCGCCATTCTTATTTTCAACCTTGCGCGCGTTGTCGCCGAACACGGCCTTGAGCTTGGTGTAAGCCTGTTCGCGGAGTTCGTCACGGTCACATAGGAACAAGGCGGGTTTGGGCAACCGCTCGGCCTCGTGCAACCGCCAAAGGAGATTGGCGGCGATGACGGTTTTGCCGGAACCGGTGGCAAGCGCCAAAAGCGCCCGCGCCAATTCATTGGATTGCTCGCATTGGATGATTTTTTCAAACGTGGCGCGAATGGCCGCATCCTGGAAATAGCGCTTGTCGGGATAGGCCGGGCTGTCCGGCTGAAACAGGATGGCGGCGGCGGGTGAATCAAGATTGATGCCGGTGTGCCGGTGGTAGCAATCCGTCAGTTTTTTATGGTCGGGAAAATCGGCAAGTGGGAACGGGCCGGTTTGTTCGCCGGTGAACTTGTTGAACTTGGCGTAGCGGTGGCCGTTGGTGGAGAAAATATATTTGGCATCGAAGCGCTCACAGTCGGAATAACCCTTGGCCTGCTGCATCCCCTTGAGCGGGTCTTCATTCTCCTTTTTGGCCTCCAGGATGGCGACGGGCAAAGGGGCCGGACCGGCGGACGTTTCCACGCACAGGAGATAATCCGTTTTGCCGGGGCCTTTCCGGCGGCGTCCCTTGGCACCGATGGGTTCCACCGGAGCCGGAGTCTCAAGCCTGATGTATGGCTTCTGGTATCCTTTGGCCCGGAGGACAGGATCAATCAGCTCATACCGAGTTTCGGCTTCGTTCATGCTCATGGTGTCCGCGAATGCGCATGATGCACCGGCGGCCAAAAAACTGCACGGAGAAACTTCTACGCGGCAAAGGCAACCCCTGTTCGAGTTGGTCTTTGTGGCCGGGCTGTCGCCGAAAAGACAATCTCTGGCGCAAAAAGAGAACACCACTCGCGGGCGGCGGAGTGGTGTTCCGCCGTGCCGCCAATGAGTTCGTGGCGGCCATCTAGTTTACGGATCAGCCGTGCCGCGCCAAAACATGCAATGGTTTCAACAGGTGCCAGACCGAGCCAGGAGGAGGTTTTTAATTTCATGGGGCGAGCATGACACGAGGGGTAGGACAAGTGCTGTCCAAGCGATTGGTTTCTGATCCGGTCGGATGTTCCAATAAGAATTTACCAGTTTTGCTTTTACAACAGCACGATAATTTAGGGCTACAAAAGGGCTACACTGTGGATATTGGGGCAAGGTTTTACGGCCAAAACCGTGAATAAACCTTGTAAAATATGGTGGTATTTAGGATTGAAGTCGCGATTTTCACTTTGGGCTCATAACCTGAAGGCCGCAGGTTCGAATCCTGCCCCCGCAACCAATTTAAGTGGCCGTAGTTAGCCCGTTTTCAATGGGTTGCTACGGCCATTTATGTTTGGTGCTTTTCCTATGGCAAGCTATGGCAAACTACGGCTAGACCATATGAATCCGCTCATTTTGGATCCAAAAGTGCGTGTAGTGGCTGGCCCTGGTCCGGCCAAAAACCCAACAAATCCGCTCCGCAGCCCCTTTTTTATGGCCCAGTAGCGGAAGTCGGGCTAACGGCAACTCTTTGGCGTCCTTTTATTTGATTGGGTGTTATTGATATGGCATCGGGTTTCACCGTTCCGGTCGCTCAATTTTCCGTTCCGACTGGCGGTTTTTTCGGTGGTTTTGCGGGTAGCCCAGTCTAAATTGTTGTCATGTTTCGCCGAATTCTCGCCAGCTTAGCCGTGACATTGGTTTATGTCGGTGCCACCGCCTCGGCCCAATTGTCGCTGGAGGATGATTTTATCCATCCCCGACCGGCGGCCAAGCCGGCCATTTGGTGGTTTTGGGGCGAATCGGTCACGACCGAACACGGCATCACGCAGGATCTGGAAGCGTTGAAGCGGGTTGGGTTTGGCGGGGTGGTGCTCTATGAGCAGGTGTTCACTGACCGTCCCGGGGCGTTGAAAAGCCTCTCGCCGGAATGGCTGGCGCGGGTGCGGTTCGCGGCGGCGGAATGTGCGCGCCTCGGACTGACGCTGGAAGTCAATGCGGGCAACGGTTATGTGGCGGGCGGGCCGTGGATTACGCCCCCTCTGGGGATGCAACGGCTGGTCGCCAGCGAAACCGCGGTTGAAGGCGGCCGGGCGCTGTCGTTGACGCTGCCGCAACCGGAAACAAAACTGAATTTTTATCGCGATGTCGCGGTGCTGGCCTACCCGACGCCGTCAGGCGGCGAGGAACTGCCGACGCCAACGGTTACGAGTGCGCTGTCGGCGGGGGAACGCAAACAACTTTTCAGTTCCGACGACCGGTCCAAACTGCACCTTCCCTCCGGGACCAACGCAAAGCCAGTATTGGTGCAGTTGGATTATGGCCGGGCGGTCACGGTCCGAAGTGTCAGCTATGCGGCGCGGGTCAACCTGAAGGCGTTGGTCATCGCCACGCAAATGCCGACGTCGTGGGCCGATGATTTTCTGGGTCAGGGCATGAAGCCGATTCCGGCGCTGGGCTTTTTGGAAGCGAGCGACGATGGCATCGGGTGGCGGAAAGTTTGCGAGCTGCCCGGGCTGGGCACGCAGCATGATTACTGGACACAACGCACGGTCTCGTTTCCCGCAATAACGGCGAGGCATTACCGGTTGAATTTGGCAGCGGTACGCGAAGAACTGGTCGTCGGCGGAGTGGAACTGCGCGGGGCGGCACGAGTGGATTGGTGGGAAAGCAAGTCCGGCAACATCGTGGATTTTTCCAATCCGGACCGTACGCCGGCCTATGCGGGTGACGAGGTGATTGATCCGGGCAAGGTGCTGGATCTGACTCCAAGGCTTGGTTCGGGCGGCACGCTGACCTGGACGGCACCGGCGGGACATTGGACGATCCTGCGTTTGGGGCACACCCCCACCGGCGCGTCCACCAAGCACGGCCGTCCGGAAACGCTCGGTCTGGAATGCGACAAACTCAGCGCGGCGGCGGCCGGCGTGCAGTTTTCAAATTATGTCGGGATCATTCTGCGCGAGATTCGCAAGGTGCCGGGCGCGACCCTTGCCGGCGTGAACATGGACAGCGCGGAGCACGGTTCGCAGAACTGGACGGAGGATTTTCCGGAACAGTTCGAAAAGCGGCGCGGCTATTCGCCGCGCCCATTTCTCCCGGCCATGATGGGGCGGGTGGTCGGCAGCCGGGAGGTGTCGGCTAAATTTCTGTTCGACGTGCGCCGGACCATTGCGGATTTGATGAGCGATGACTATTTCGGCGCCTTTCAAAAGCTTTGCCACGCCGAGGGAATGACGCTAATGGCCCAGGCGCCGGGCATTGCGACCTGCCTGCCGAGCGACAATATCCAGGCGAAGGGCCGAACGGACATGCCGATGGCCGAATTCTGGATGAGCCAGCCTGACGGCACGCTGGACTGCCGCGAGACGGCGAGCGCGGCGCATGTTTATGGCCGGCCGATTGCCGCCGCGGAATCGTTTACGGGCAGCCGGCCGGAGGTTTATCCGGGCCTGTTAAAACCCTTCGCCGATGTCGCGCTCGCGCAAGGCATCAACCGATTCGTGGTGCTGGCTTACGTGCATCAGCCTTGGGATGACAAGTTGCCCGGCGTGACCCAGGACCGTTTTTTTCTGCCGTACCAACGGCACAATACCTGGTGGGAAAGCAGCGGCGGTTTATGGGAATCATTGACCCGCGCCTCGCAGTTGATGCGCACGGGGCAGCCCGTGGCGGACATCCTTTATGATCTTGGCAGCGACACACCGCTGAAAATCGCCACCGCGCGGATGCGTCCCGTGCCACCGCCCGGTTACAACTATGATGTTTGCGGCGACGAAGCCTTGATCGCCCGTGCCAGTGTCAAGAATGGTCGCATTGCCTTGCCCGATGGGGTGAGTTATCGGCTTTTGATTCTCGCTGGCGGGGACAAAATAACACTGGGGGCGGCGCGGAAAATAAAAATACTGGTCATGGCTGGCGCCGTCGTGCTCGGTCCGGTTAAGCCGACGGGTTCGCCTTCGCTTGGTGATGGCAGCGAGGGCGATCAGGAAGTCCGCGACATCGCCGATGAATTATGGGGCGCCGATTGGCAACCCAACCGGGGCCAGCGGCGGAGCGGATCCGGTCGGATGTTCTGGGGCATGACCCCGGCGGAAGCGCTGGCGCTGCTCGCTGAGCCTCGCGACTGGGAGTTGGTCGGTGATGCCAGTGCCGGCAATCTGCTGGTTGCCCATCGCCGCACCGCCGAGGCGGATGTCTATTTTGTGGCCAATCACCAGGCCAGCGGCCGGAATATCACGGTCAACTTTCGCGTTGCGGGACGGACCCCGCAGCGGTGGGATGCCGATACTGGAAGGATTGCCACAATCGCCGATTGGCGCGAAGTCGATGGCCAAACCCGGGTGCCGTTAACTCTGGAGGCTAACGCATCCTGCCTGGTGGTTTTCCGCCCGGCCGCAGAACCGCCCGTCGCGCATCAAAGTGCCGAGACGAATTTGGTTGCGGCAATGCCGGTGCGCGGGCAATTAAACGGGCCATGGACGGTGCATTTTACCCCGGGCTGGGGCGCGCCACCGCAGGTAATCTTTACCAATCTGGTTTCGTGGGTGGATTATCCTGACGCCGGGGTGCGCGGTTATTCCGGCGCGGCAACCTACACCAAGGAATTTCAATTTGGGAAACCACGGCCGGGCGAACGCCTGCTGCTGGATCTTGGCCAGGTGGCGGTGCTGGCCGCGGTCAAACTTAACGGGCACGAGTTGGGGGTTGCGTGGCATGAGCCGGCCATTTTCGAGGTAACCTCCGCATTGCGCTCCGGAACAAATTTATTGGAAATTTGCGTGCAGAACACATGGGCCAACCGGCTGATCGCGGACGCGGGCTTGCCGCCGGAGAGACGCCTGACTTGGGCGACCTATAATCCGTATCATGCCGGCGATGTTGCCCCGCCGTCCGGTTTGCTGGGGCCGGTGTTGCTGCGCAGCCGGACCATCCGGCCTTAAAAATAATATGAGACGCAATTTTTCCAAAATTATTGGCGGTCTGGGCCTGTCTTTGTGCCGTGGCCGCCTCCAGCCGGGCGGATGATTTGGCCGCGCGCTTTGAGCACCCGCCGGCGGAAACGCGGCCGTGGGTTTATTGGTTTTGGATGGGCAGCACCATCACATCCAACGGCATTACCGGCGATTTGCAGGCGCTGCAGGAGGCGGGGTTTGGCGGCAACGTGATGTGCAGTATGGCGGACATCTGCTCTCCCTGGCCGGCCCCGATTGGCAACCCAACCACGCCGGACATCGTCGCGTTCAGCGACAACTGGTGGTCGCTGGTGCGGCACGCAGCGCAGGAATCGCATCGGCTGGGCTCGGAATTTGGCGTTGGCAACGGTGCCGGGTTGCCAAGGCTCAAATAATTGATCTTTCCAACCAATCAACCAATTATCGGCGGACGGGAAATTGGCATGGAATGTCCCGTCCGGTGAGTGGATGATTTACCGAGGTGGTGGATGGCATGGCGGCCGATTACGCTGTATGGCGACTTACCGCCAGCATGGAGACCGCTCAAACCCTTCCGCATGGTCGTTTTTAAACTCGCCAGCGCGGTGCCCGCAGAAGATGGTAACAAGGGGGCCAATTCAGGCGTGCGGTCGCTCCTGAAGCCTCCCAGCCTCCAATGCCGCCCGCTTGGCATCGGGAGCGGGCGAGGGGCGTGTCAGTCTCGTGGCGTATCCGTCAGTGGGACACCTGTTCGAGCGCGTCGAGCACAATGCCTGGCGTCAGCACTTCCGGGAGGATGATCGCCGATCGTGCGGGGGCGACCGGGTAAACCAAAACCAAAGGGACGCCAGCGCGTCCGTAGTGATTGAGTTCGTCGGTGATGGCGGCGGGCAGTTTGGTGTAATCACCCACGAGCGTGACGGCGTTTACCTGTTTAAGCCGCGCTTTGACTTGCGGTATTTCAATCGCCAGTTTCTTGTTCACTTGACAGGTTAGGCACCAATCGGCCGTGAAATCGACCAGCACCGGGTGCCCGGCGCCGCGCGCCTGCGCCACGGCGGTCGTACTCCAAGGCTGCCAGTCAATGCCGTCGGAAACATTTTTTTCAGCAACATCGACCGCCGACATGTCCTGCCGGGTGACCCGCCAGTGCAACTGGCCTTCCAGCACATAAAAATAATCGCCGCCCAGTAACGCCAAAACTGCAAGCCAAGCAAGTCCGCGGCGCGTGCGGCCGCGTTGGATAAATTCGCCATAGACCCATGCGGCCAGCGCCACCAACACCAGAAACAACAACAGCCACCAGGAGCGGCTGCCGTAATGGCTGGCGGTCAGGCTCAGCAACCATGCCGCGGTGATCAGCATCGGAAATCCCATGGCCACTTTAAACCGCTCCATCCAGGGACCGGATTTGGGCAGGAATTTCAGCCACGCGGGATGCCAGCTTAAAATGACATACGGGGTGGCCAATCCCAAGCCGACCAACATAAAAACCAGCACGATGAACGGGGCCGGCTGCGTAAAGGCGAAACCCAGCGCCGCCCCCAGAAACGGAGCGGTGCAAGGCGTGGCCAGAATCGTGGCCAGCACACCGTTAAAAAAAGCGCCGGAGGCGCCCTGCCGGGACGCCAGCGTGCCGGCGGAGCCCATGACGCGGTCACCGAGGTTGATTTCAAACAGGCCGAAGAGATTTAGCGCCACTAACGTCACCAGCAAGGTCAGCGCCACGAGAAATTGCGGATTGCCGAACTGCATGCCCCACCCGGCGCTGTGGCCGGCGGCTTTCACGCCAATTACCAAACCGGCGAGGGTGAGAAAAGAAACCAGCACGCCGGCGGCATAGATGAGTCCGAGTTTGCGAACGCGTCGGGGCCCGTCTTCGGTCTGGCGGACAAACCCGAGAATTTTCAGGGCGATCACCGGCAGCACACACGGCATGATATTTAGGATCAACCCTCCGATGAACGCAAAGAGGAGCATTTTCCAGAGCGATGGGGGAATGACGGGAGGTGCCACCGAACCGGCGGCCGGGCCGACCGCCGGCGGCGTTTGCGCCACCGGCAGTTTGATTTCGTAAGCCTGCGTTGCGCCGGCGAATTTTTCCACCAACAAGCCGGAAATCTCCACAGGCCAGTTGTCGGCTGATTTTTTGACCAGTTTGCGAAGTTGGATGAGTTCCGGCGAGCCCGGGATTTTCTCGGTAGCCGGCTGGATGTCAAAGTCGTCATTGGCTTCGGGATAAAAATCCGCCTCGGCAACGCCGGGGGTGGCCTGCCATTGCAGCCGTAGCGACCGGGTTTGGTTGGTGGCGGCGCCAGCTTCCCACCATGCGGTGGTGGTCGGGGCCAGCCCCGCCGCCGGCAGAGCTTTTTCCCAGGCGACAACCGATGCCGCGTCATTGGCGGCCAGAGTGGACGGGCCGACCATGATCGTAGCCGTCGCCGTCGCCTCGCCAGGGACGCATTCCGCCGCGCATTCGAGCCATGATAATTTGGCTTTCAGCTCCACCGGGCCCGGTTTCAAATCCGGAGCCAGCGTCAGCGGCACCAGCAACGCGACTTCGTTTTTGTAAATGTAAGCGGTAATGCCCGCTTCCACCGATTTCTCGGGCACCGGCCAGCGAACGGCCCCGGCGGTGACGCCGGGCGGCAGCGTCCACTTAATGGTCGTGGCCATTCCGGATTCACCGGGATTGCGCCAATACGTATGCCAGCCTGCTTCCATATGCAGCGGAATGGCAACCCACACGGTTTCCCCCGGCCGTGCCGAGGCGGCGGACGGAACCAGCCGCACCTGCGTGTGCTCGGCCCGGGCCGTCAGCACGTTGCAACCAAGGACAAAAACCAGGAAGTAAAAACGGATGGCATTCACTTGGAAAATTCCTGTCGCTTTGTTCTCACCATACCTTGGCGCGCAGCGCCGGTTCCCGCCACATAGGACTGCCTGCCGGGATATTAAAGGCGTCATAAAACGGCTGGAAATTCAGCAGCGGACCAAAAGCGCGGAATCGTCCCGGCGAATGCGGGTCAACCGTAATCAACCGCTGCGCTTCCGCCGGCCGGATGTTGGTGCGCCAGACCTGGGCATAGGAAATAAAAAACCTCTGTTCCGGCGTAAAGCCGTCCATGGTTTTGCGCGCCGCCGGATTTTTTGCCAAAGCCCGCTGCAAGGCTTCGTAGGCCATGTTGACGCCGCCGAGGTCGGCGAGATTTTCGCCCAACGTCAGCTTGCCATTCAAATGCAGGCCGGGCAACGCTTCGAAAGCGTTGAATTCATCCACCACCAATTGCGCCCGCGCGTCAAATTCCTTGGCGTCGGCCTCGGTCCACCAGTCGTTGAGATTGCCATCCGCGTCGTGTTTGCGCCCCTGGTCGTCATAGCCGTGGGTCATCTCGTGGCCGATGACCACGCCAATGGCGCCGTAGTTCACGGCGTCATCCATCGTGACGTCAAAAAACGGCGGCTGCAAAATGCCGGCGGGGAACACAATCTCGTTCTGCAGCGGGTTAAAATACGCGTTGACCGTCTCGGGCGTCATGTGCCATTCGGAGCGGTCCACCGGCCGGCCGACCCGGGCGATTTCCCGGCACGACTCGAATTCCGCCACGCGCCGCAGGTCACCCAGCAAATCGTCCCGCCGGATTTCAATTTTGGAATAATCGCGAAATTTGTCCGGGCAGCCGATTTTTTGCGTGAACCGGTCAAATTTGGCGAGCGCCTTGGCGCGCGTGGCCGCCGTCATCCACGGCACGCGTTCCAGCCGGTCGTGAAACACCGCCTTCAGATTTTCGACCAGTTCATGCATGCGGGCCTTGGCGGCCGGCGGAAAATATTTTTCCACATAGAGCCGCCCCAGCGCCTCGCCAATGCTGCCGTCAATCATGTGTGCGGCCTGTTTCCAGCGCGGTTCCTGTTCCGGCTGGCCGCTCAACGTCCGGCCATAGAAATTAAAATTTTCAACTGCGAAGGCGGCCGGCAAAAGGGCCGCGTAGCCATGCACCAGATGCCAGCGCAAATACACCTGCCAGTCCGCCGGCGGCAGCGTCGTCACCAGCCGGTTCACTTCGGCAAAAAATTCCGGCTGGCCCACGATTTCATAGGCGGGATTGCCCAGGCCGAGCCGGTCAAAATAGACGTTCCATAAAATCGCCGGAGTTTTGGCTGCCAGTCCGCCGCCGGTAAACTTGTTGTAATTCTTGTTGGGATCGCGCAGCTCCACGCGCGTGCGGCTCGCCTTGGCCAGCTCGGTCTCAATGGCGATCACCGTGGCGGCGTGAGTTTCGGCGGCGGCGCTATTTTCGCCGAGCAGTTCAAACATTTTCCGCACATGCGCCCGATACAGCTTCAACTTGTCCGCAAATTCCGCCTTCAAATAATAGTCACGATCCGGCAGGGCGAGTCCGCCCTGTTCGAGTTGGATCGCGTAAACGGAACTGTCCTTGTCATCCGGCCCAAAGCCCGCGTTAAACAGGCCGCCCAGGCCGTGCTGATGAAAATCCGCAAGCAGCGCAAAGAGATCCTGCGCGGACTTGATTTCGTCAATCCGGTTCAGCTCGGCGTTGATCGGTTTGATCCCGAGTTGTTCAATCCGGTTCGTGTCCATCGCGGCAATGTATAAATCGCCGACCTGCCGGCGGGGCGCCGGCGCCGGCAACGTGGCGGCGGCGCTGGCGGAGTCCTCCAGGATTTGATGGATCAGATACCAATTCCGCTCGGCGAGCTCCGTGAAGGCCGCCCAGCGCGATTTGTCGGCGGGCACCGGATTGTTTTTCAGCCATTGCCCGTTGGCAAACTGGTAGAAATCATTGCCGGGACTGACCGTGCGATCCATATAATCGACGGAAAATGCCGGCACGCGCGGCGGGGTGGCGGTCGTTTCGGCCCCGGCGGTGCGGAAGCTGTAGCCCGCCAGCAACGCGGCAAGCCCCAAGGTGAGAGAATATTTATTCATGTGATCTGACAGCCGGTTAACGGCCGGCATAATTCGAATGGAACGGTCTTGCGCGGCTCGTCGTGAAAGAGTTCGGTGCTGAAATACCGTTCCGCCCGGTCGCACAACAACGTGACGACGGTGGCGCCGCGCGGCAAATCCCGGGCCATGCGCAAAGCCGCCGCCACATTCGCGCCGGAACTGGTGCCGACGAGCAGGCCAAATTCCCGGTGCAACCGGCGGGTGGTGAGCATGGCTTCTTCGGCGGAGACTGCCACGGTGCCGTCCAGGGGAGCCTGCCGCAACAAGGGCGGAACGAAGCCGTTCCCCGCCACGCCTTCAATGCAAAAACAACACCGGCATTCGGCGGCGTGATATTTTTCCTCGGCGGGTTCCATGGCCACGATTCGGGCTTGGGGATAGATTTTTTTTATGGCCCGGCCGCAACCGCCCAGCGAACCGCCGGTGCCATAGCCGGCGACAAAGGCGTCAATCGGCGCCCCTGTCTGGCGGATGATTTCCGGACCGGTACCGAGTTCGTGGTCTTCCGTGTTAAGCGGGTTTTCGAACTGGCGGGGCAGGAAATAACGCGCGTCCCGCGCCGCCATTTCCCGGGAACGGTCAATGCCCGCCTGATAGGTGCCGCCGGCCGGCAGCAGAATGATTTCAGCTCCCAGGCGACGCAAGAGCTGCCGCCGCTCCACACTGGCGGCGGCGCTCATTAAAATGGTCACGTCATAACCGCACGCCGCCCCGATCATGGCCAGCGAAATCCCGGTGTTCCCGCTCGTGCATTCCAGGATGATGGAACCGGGCCGGAGCCAGCCGCGCCGTTCGGCATCCGTCACCACGCCCCAGGCAAAGCGATCTTTGATGCTGCCGCTGGGATTAAGGAACTCGCACTTGGCGTGCACCGTTACCCCTTCCGCCTGAAAGCGCAGGGGTATCAACGGCGTGTTCCCAATCAGCGAACCGACGACGGCACGGGCGGGATCGGAATGCAAATATGACATGGTGGCAATCGGCGCTTCAGATTATCACACCGGCTTAACGGATCATTGATGCGACCTGGCACGTGGCCCAACGTTCCGCCTTTCGTTGCCGGAGGGTGGATGGCGGCCACTGATGCCGGTGATTATTTATCCAGTTCCACCGGAGCTTCCTCCTTGGGCTTGGCCGGCTTGGGGGTTTCGGGGGCGACGGTTTTGACCTGCGCCGCCTGCTGAACAATATCTAAGACGTCCGCCGCCGGCAGCAAGGCGGCCGCCGGTTGCCGGCCTTTTACCAACCGGCCGGCGGTGATGCCGATCAATTTGCCGTCCAGGTTGAACGTCGGGCAACCGCCCGTGGCGCCGGCGGCACGCAGGAACACCCGCGGCTTTTTGGTGATCATATTAACGTACCCGGGCGTCACATTGGCTACGCGGTTGAACAATTCGTCCATGCGCGTGATGGTGATCACGGGGTCCAGGATTTCGGGGGACACGCTGTCCTTGAGATTCACCGCCGGAAACGTCACGCCTTTGGCCTCCTTGCTGGCGGTATTGATGCGGATGACGGCCAGATCCAAATCCACGTCTTTCATGACCAGCTCCGCGGGAATTTCCGTCCCGTCGGCCATGATGACATGAATTTCTTTCAAGACGGAAATGGCATCCACTTTGATCATTCCCCGGTTGGTGCGCAAGCTGCGACCGTTCATGCCGCGCGCCGGATCAATCTGGCTCAGGCTGGTCACGGCCAGCCCGTTGGTGTCCACCATCGTGGCGAGCGCTTCCACCTTGACCTCCTCATCCGGAATATTGACGGGCGAATCGGACGCGTCGGGCGCGGAGAAGGACATCTTGGCGACACCGGCCACCCAAATGACCGAATCCTGTTTTTCCGCGAAGATTTTCCTCCCCGCCATCACGTCGTCTGCGGTTGCGGCGTTGCCGGCCAATAGTGACAGGGTGGCCAACGCCAAAATAATGATTTTAATTTTTTTCATAGTGTAACAATTTGAATTACCAACGCGGTTCCAATTCCAGGTATTTGGTGTGAACCCCGCGACGGATGAACATGGACACGCGACGCGGTTTGGTGTCGCGCAGTTGGGCGAAGATTTTTTTCAACGTGGCGATGCTGTCCACGGGTTTGCCCTCCAAGCCCAGCAAAATATCGCCGCCGCCCAAACCCGCCAGCGCCGCCCAGCCGGCGCGTTCCACGGCGGTGATGCGCACGCCTTTGGCATCGCCGGCGAGATGTTCGCCCGAACGGTCGTCGAAAGAGAGATCCCGCGCCTTGAATTGAAACTGATCGTCCTTCCATTCCGCCAGGTTGGCGGCAGGCTGGGGCTGAACACACAAGTCCTCACGGCCGAGCTGGCGGAGGGGCTTG
>Ga0364867_10637_pt1 | contig 12981 bp, 10 predicted proteins | sample ExccelAu500001D4_3_FD_206915 | JGI IMG/M metagenome (GOLD analysis project Ga0364867, IMG submission 206915) | Enriched cells from Trout Bog Lake Hypolimnion, Wisconsin, USA - BchlTB.Aug13.5000.01.D4 | ecosystem: Environmental > Aquatic > Freshwater > Lake > Hypolimnion/Profundal zone | place...
TCAATCCCGGCGGGATCATTCACCAGGGAACTGTAAAGCCAAAAGAAGAAGTTGCAAAAGATATCTGGGACATTATTTTCAAAAAATGAAAAGGTTGCTCCTCATTATAATGCTAACGCTCTGGGGTATATCATCATATGCCCAGGAGATGAATTGTATTGTCAGTGTTTCCGCACAACAGCTCGAAGGCACTGATAAGCATATTTTTGAGACCCTTCAGAATGCCATTTATGAATTTATCAACAACCGTAAGTGGACAAATTACAATGTCAGGGTTGAAGAAAGAATCGAATGTACCATGCTTATTACGGTCAGCCAGCGCCTGGGCGCTGATGAATATTCAGGAAACATCAACCTTGTATTAAGGAGACCGGTCCTGAATTCAGCATACAACTCCGTTCTTTTAAATTACATAGACAAAGGATTCCAGTTCAGGTATACCGAATTCCAACCCCTGGACTATAATGACGGGACTTTCAGCTCAAATCTTACTTCAGTCATTGCGTTTTATACTTATATGTACCTCGGCCTTTACTTTGATTCATTTTCACAGAACGGAGGTCAGGCTTTCCTTGTAAAAGCCCAGGACGTGGTTACAGCTGCTCAGAGTGCCAGCGAGCCTGGATGGAAAGCATTTGACGGAACACGAAACCGTTACTGGATGGTCGAAAATTTCCTGAATCCCAGCAACTCGGCATTGAGGGAATTTTATTATAAATATCACAGGCTCGGGCTTGACCAGATGTATGAGAAGGTGGATGCGGGGAGGGATAACTGTACCCAGAGCCTTGACGGGATTATGACGTTGTTTAACTCGAAGCCTGACTTGTTTGCTCTTCAATTACTTACGGATGCAAAGCGCGATGAATTCATTAATATTTATTCCGACCAGAAAGTTCCGCCTACAGAAAAAGCCACCGTCTTGAATATTTTTAAAGAGATTGACCCGGCAAACGGGTCAAAATACCTTACGATCCTGGATAATAAATAATTGCAACTTTTTAATTACTACGATGCTCAGGAAGCTATCGATTGATAATTACATCCTGATCCATGACCTGGAGATTGATTTTTTTTCAGGTTTCTCTGTGATCACCGGTGAAACCGGATCAGGGAAATCAATATTGCTCGGGGCATTACATCTTATTCTCGGTCAGAGGGCCGATACTTCATCCCTGCTTGATAAATCAGGGAAATGTATAGTTGAAGGCCAGTTCCTGATCAAAGGGTACGATCTTGAACCTTTTTTTACAAACCATGATCTGGATTATGATGATACAGCGGTCCTCCGCAGAGAGATTAACCAGAATGGAAAATCAAGAGCCTTCATCAATGATACTCCAGTCAACCTGTCACTCCTCAAAGAATTAGGAGACAAACTGGTGAACATCCATTCCCAGAATTCCGTCACTACTCTTAATGACGCTGATTTTCAGATGGCTATCCTCGACAGTTATGCTAGGCAAACTGAGACATTAAAAGCTTATCAGCAGGAATACAGGCGATATTCGAAGCTCAGGAAAGATCTGGATGAATTAAAAAACCGCGAAGCAAGAACTAAAGGTGAACTTGACTATTACCGTTTTTTACTGGATGAACTTCTTAAAGCAAACCTGAGGGATGGAGAGCAGGAGGAATCAGAGCAAAAGCTTGAAATACTATCACATGCAGAGGAAATAAAAAGCAATCTGTTTACAGCGGCCGAAAGAACCGGCAGGGCTGAAATTAACATACTTTCCCTGCTGAATGAAGTGATCCTTGGCCTGATCTCTGTCTCCAGATACCATCCGGCGATTGATGATTTTACCTCGAGGCTGAAAAATAACCTGATCGATCTTAAGGATATTTTTAAAGAAATTGAAAAACTGGAAGAGGATATACAGTTTGACCCGGAAGAACAGCAACGTCTGACCCAAAGGATTGACCTTATATACAGATTGGAGAAGAAGCACAAGGCGCTTAATGTAAAAGAGCTTCTACAGATTATTAAAGACATTGAAGATAAGATTAATACAGATGATAATCTGGAGCAAAACATTAAGTTGCTTGAATCCGAAATTTTGCATATTGAAAAGGTCTTGTACCAGTCGGCTGAAGTGATTTCCAAAGCCCGCAAAGGGATCAGATCCAGGTTTGAAAAGGAGGTCACCGACAGGCTTACCCTCCTGGGTATGCCTGCATCCAGGTTCATTGCAGAGATAAAGCAGTTAAAAGAGATTTCTATGGACGGTATTGACGAAGTCTCTTTTATGTTCTCAGCCAACAAGGGAATAGCCGCAAGCGAAGTCTCCAAAGTCGCATCCGGAGGTGAACTTTCCCGTTTGATGTTGGCTATCAAATCGATGGTGAGCAGGAAGAACCTTTTACCTACCATTATCTTTGATGAGATCGATAACGGCGTTTCAGGAGATATCGCAGGGAAAGTCGGGAATATTCTTAAAGGTATGGCGGCCGATATGCAGGTGATCGTCATAACCCATTTACCTCAAATCGCCGGGAAAGGCGAGCATCATTATAATGTATACAAATCAGAAGGCAGGGATGTTACCATGACACTTATCAGGAAACTGAAGAGCAACGAAAGGGTTGAGGAGATAGCCAGGATGATGAGCAATGAAAATATAACTGCTGCGGCAATGAAAACCGCCAGGGAGTTACTCGCGAACTGAGAAATCCACTTTTACAATTTTATTTAATCAAAGAATTTAAGTAAATTCTTTAAAGCATTATTAACTAAGAATATAACAATATGACATATAATTTATTAAAGGGAAAAAAGGGAATTATTTTCGGTGCTCTTGACGAGCAGTCCATCGCATGGAAAGTTGCTGTAAAAGCATATGAAGAAGGGGCTGTTTTCACACTTTCCAACACACCCCTTGCACTAAGGTTTGGAAACACCAGGGATTTATCAGTCAGGTGCAACGCGGAGATAATTCCGGCTGATGCTACAAGTGTTAAAGATCTGGAAAATGTGATCAAGCGTTCTATGGAAGTCCTGGGGGGGAAGGTAGATTTTATTCTGCATTCAATCGGGATGTCGATGAACGTGAGAAAAAGCAGGGAATATGATGACCTTGATTATGATTTTTACCGAAAGACCATTGATATTTCAGCGATGTCATTCCATAAAATGATACAGGTTGCCAAGAAGAATGATGCCATTAATGACTGGGGTTCCATTGTCGCGCTTTCGTATATTGCAGCACAGAGGACATTGTACAGGTATAACGATATGGCTGATGCAAAAGCCATGCTTGAATCCATTGCCAGAAGTTTCGGTTATATTTATGGGAGGGAGAAGAATGTCAGGATCAACACTATATCACAATCTCCGACAAGGACAACGGCAGGAAGCGGAGTCAAGGGAATTGATGCCCTGATCGATTTTACCGAAAGGATGTCGCCTTTGGGAAATGCAACGGCCGGGGAGTGTGCTGATTTTTGTATTGTCCTGTTCTCGGACCTTTCAAGAAAAGTGACAATGCAGAACATTTATCACGACGGAGGCTTCTCGGCCATGGGTATGAGCCTGAAAGCAATGACCCAGTATAAAAAAAGTCTTGAGGACGAGTGATCATTTCAATTTTCCCATTATCTTTTTTATCTTAAATTTGCACCTGAAATAAGTGAAGAATGAATATACTGGTTTGTATTAGCAATGTTCCTGACACCACCACTAAGGTGAAGTTTACAGATGAGTTTAAAAAACTCGATATAACAGGAATTCAATGGGTTATTAATCCCTGGGACGAATTATCCCTGACCAGAGCACTTGAACTTAAAGAAGATCCAGCGAATGGGATACAAAAAGTGACGGTTGCCCATGTCGGCCTTGCAGTTTCAGAACCTACCATAAGAAAGGCGCTGGCAATAGGGGCAGATGATGCCATCAGGGTGAATACCGATCCTGCCGACGGTATTTTTGTTGCTGCCCAGCTTGCCGGGGTTTTAAAAACTGAAGCATATGACATTATCTTATGCGGAATTGAATCAAGTGATTACAATGGTTCCATGGTAGGAGGGATGCTTGCTGAGTTCCTTGATATTCCTTCAGTTTCTTCGGTATCATCCCTGGGGATAGAAGACGGGCAGGTAATCCTTACCAGGGAAATTGACGGAGGGAAGGAAGTGATAAGTACTCCTGTTCCGCTTGTTGTTATTGTACAGAAGGGTATTGCCAAGGAACCCAGGATTGCCGCAATGAGGGGCATTATGATGGCCAGAACGAAACCCATAAGGGTTTTTGAGCCCACGGAAAGCGGCCCCATGACTGAACTTGTGAATTATGAAAAACCCAAGCCCCGTGCTGCCTGCAAATATGTTGATCCCGAGAATCCAAAGCAGCTTGTAGAGCTTCTTCAGAATGAGGCTAAAGTCATTTAATTTCTTCAGACCAACAGTTTAACCTTATATTATGAGTGTTTTAGTATTCGTTGAAAATTGGGATGGAAAGTTCAAGAAACTTTCTTTTGAACTTGTATCCTATGCCTCCAGGCTTGCCGAAATGATGAGTTCACAAGCCATTGCAATTTCCATTGGAAAAGTTGAAGACGCTGAGCTCTCTAAACTAGCCACTTACGGTGCTGCCAGGATAGTCAGCGCAGGCGGTGAACAGTTCAATATTCTCGATAATCAGAATTTCACTTCGGCCATTACTGAAGTTGCAGTAAAGGAGAATGCAAAAGTTGTTGTGCTCTCAAACAACAATATGGGCAAAGCCATTGCCCCAAGGGTTGCTGTGAAGCTGAAAGCCGGGCTTGGGGCAGGAGTAAGCCACCTTCCCGTTTCTGTAGATCCTTTTATGGTGTATAAAAAGGTCTTTTCAGGCAATGCATTTGCAAATATTACAATAAAATCGGAGGTCAAGGTTCTGACCCTTGCCCAGAACTCTTTTGAACTAATTGAAAAGCCACTTCCTGCTGTAATCGAAAAAACGGCAGTTCAGGCTGTTCCGTTTAAAATAACAATAAAAGATACCCAGAAGCAGGCGGGTAAGATCCTGCTTACCGATGCTGAAATAGTCGTATCGGGTGGACGCGGAATGAAATCACCTGACAACTGGGGGCCGCTGGTAGAATTAGCAGGGATACTCGGCGCTGCCACCGCTTGTTCAAGGCCGGTTTCAGATGAAGGATGGCGCGGCCATGATGAGCATACAGGCCAGACCGGGAAGATAATTGCCCCCAATGTTTATTTTGCAATCGGGATTTCCGGTGCAACCCAGCATCTTGCAGGCGTAAGCGGCTCTAAATATATTGTGGCTATCAACACCGATAAGGACGCGCCGATTTTCGAGGCAGCCCAATACGGCATCATTGGAGATGCTCAGAAGGTTTTGCCCAAACTTGTGGAAGCATTCAGAGAGGTAAAAGGGAAGTAGACAGGCATGCTCAAACAGATCGTTTTCTCCCTGATCCTGCTTTTGACTCTCGGAATATTCTCATATTCAGCGCTCCGTTACATCAGATTTTTCAGGTTAACCAGGGCCGGATTCCCTGTCAGGAAAATCGGCAGGAGAGTAGGAATAATGATGAAGGTGGCAATTGGCCAGACCAAGATCTTCAGGTTTCCGTTCGTTGGATTGTTACATGCCCTGGTGTTCTGGGGTTTTTGCGTTATCCTGATCGGCAGCGTCGAGATGGTCATCGACGGGGTTTCAGGAACGGAAAAGGCATTAGCTTTCCTGGGTGTTTTTTATAATATCATCATGGGCAGCGGGGATGTATTTGCCCTCCTCATCGCCATTGCAATACTGATCTTCCTGGGCCGCAGGCTGTTCATGCATGTGAAGCGATTCAGCGGTACCGAAATGAAGCATGTCTCGCATGCCGATGCCAACATTGCCCTCAGCCTCATCCTGTTACTGATGATCTCCCTTCAGGGGATGAATACATTGTATGTTTTGCAGCAAACTCTTATTTCCCCTTACCCCGGGCTTATTCCTGCCAGGGTAACTCACTATCCTGCTGAAGCAATCCAGGGCTTTTACCCTGTCAGTTCCTTTTTTGCTGGCCTTTTCGATGGCAGCCTGTCTCCTGCTATGGCCCGTGTATTCTACCAGGGATTCTGGTGGTCCCATATCCTGCTGATTTTCCTGTTTGCCAATATCCTTCCTTATTCCAAGCATTTTCATGTTTTTATGTCAGTACCTAATGTGTTTCTGTCAAGGCTTGAACCATTGGGTAAGCTGAGGAATATGGACAATATCACACAGGAAGTTAAGCTGATGCTTGATCCTGAAGCCCCATTGCCGGCTGTTCCCCCTGAACCTTTGATTGAAAGATTTGGTGTTAGGGATGCCGAAGATGTTACCTGGAAAACTTACTTTGATTCCCTGGCATGCACTGAATGCGGGCGCTGCACCTCGGTCTGCCCGGCCAACATCACCGGAAAAAAGCTTTCTCCCCGCAAGATCATGATGGATCTCAGGGCAAGGATGAAGGAAAAAGGACCTTTGATGGTGAAAAACGGCAGGAATTTTTCGGATCAGAAATCTCTGATCCGTGATTACATCCTGGAGGAGGAATTATGGGCCTGCACAACCTGTAATGCATGTGCCGTCGAATGCCCTATAAATATAAATCAACCGGGTCTTATTGTGGATATGCGCAGATACCTGGTACTTGAGGAAGCCTCTGCCCCGGGCCAGCTCAAAGCCATGTTCAGTTACATTGAGAATAACGGGGCTCCCTGGCAGTTTTCGAAAGGCGACCGCATGGAATGGGCTGATAAAATTGAAACAAACGTGAATTAACCGGGATCGGTGAGGAATGAGTGAAAGGGTTTTAATACATGTTCCCGTGATGGCCGACCTCTTTGCAAGGGGAGAGAAGCCTGAATATTTATTCTGGGTCGGATGTTCCGGCGCTTTTGACGAAAGGTACAGGAAAGTTGCCAGGGCCTTTGCAAAGATCCTCAGCCATTTGAATGTCAGTTATGCCGTTCTTGGAGTTGAAGAGAGTTGTACCGGTGATCCTGCCAGAAGGGCAGGTAACGAGATGCTTTACCAGATGCAGGCTCTGCAGAATATAGAATTGTTCGGGAAATACAATATTACGAAGATCCTTACCATCTGCCCTCATTGCTATAATATCTTTAAAAACGAATACCCGGACCTGGGCGGAAAGTATAAAGTAGTCAGTTATGTTCATTTCATCGACGAGAATATCGCCAATGGAAAACTAAAGCTCACAAAAGAAGTTTTCGGAAACAGCAGGATCACTTATCATGACCCCTGCTACCTGGGGAGGGCAAATAATATCTATGAAGAGCCCAGGAACATACTAAAGCACCTCAGTTCGCATTTTACCGAAATGCCCAGGAACCATAGTTCATCTCTATGTTGCGGGGGAGGGGGCGCACAGATGTTCAAGGAAGCAGAGCCCGGAACCAGGGAAGTCTATACCGAAAGAACCGAGGATGTTCTGAAAACCGGGGCTGCCTTTGTTGCAACGGCCTGTCCATTCTGTATGAATATGATCACAGATGGAATAAAATATAAAAACAAAGAAACTGAGATCAGGAACCTGGATATCGCCGAGATGATCTCATTTGCATTAAAACTGTAATCATCAATCAACAAACCAGACCAATGGAAAACCAGCAAGTATTGAAAAGTGGTGAATTTCTTGTTCGCGGGATAGCTCCCTCCGATGTTTTTATCCCCGAAGAATTTAATGAAGAACAGTTAATGATTGCCCAGACGATCCGTGATTTTATGCTGACCGAGTTATATCCTGTAGTCGATAAACTAGACGCTCCGGATATCAATCTTATGAAAAGCACCCTGAAAAAAGCAGGAGAACTGGGTCTGATGGGCATTGCTCTTCCCGAGGAATACGGTGGTTTTGGACAGTCGTTTGTAACACAGATGCTTGCAGCAGAAACTGTTGGCGCCGGATATTCATTTTCTGTGGCTTTCATGGCTCACACCGGCATCGGAACCCTTCCCATCATGTATTACGGCAATGAAGACCAGCGGCAGAGATATGTCACCCGGCTGGCAACAGGGGAGTTGATCGGGGCCTACTGCCTTACGGAACCCGGAGCCGGCAGCGATGCCAATTCGGGCAAGACTCAGGCGGTACTTTCAGAAGACGGTCAGCATTATATCCTTAATGGACAAAAAATGTGGATCACCAATGCCAATTTCGCCGACACCCAGGTGGTGTTTGCGAAGATCGACAGGGACAGGGTGCTTTCGGCATTCATAGTTGAAAGAGCGTTTCCCGGGGTTACAGTGAACCCCGATGAGCATAAGATGGGTATCAAAGGATCATCTACAGCCCAGATCTTTTATACCGATGTAAAGGTTCCTGTTGCCAACATGATCGGCAGCAGGGGAGAAGGTTTCCGTATCGCGTTGAGCATTCTTCATATGGGCCGTATAAAACTTGGCGCCAATGTTCTCGGGGCCAGTAAAAAAGCTATCGAAGATTCGGTGAAATATGCCAACGAACGCAAACAGTTTGGTGTTTTGATATCCACCTTCGGATCCATTAAATATAAGCTTGCGGAGCAGGTTATTCGTACTTTTGCACTTGAATCGGCTATTTACAGAGTAAGCCGGGATATCGACATCCAGATAGAAAAAAATAAAGCTGAAGGCATGGATAAAGGCAGAGCAAGCATAGAAGGCATAAGCCATTATGCGGTGGAAGCTGCCATACTTAAAGTTTATGGCTCAGAAGCTCTGGATTTTGTAATTGATGAGGCTGTACAGATCCATGGAGGAATGGGATACTCTGCCGAGATGGCTGTTGAAAGGGGATACCGTGATTCGAGAATAAACAGGATCTTTGAAGGGACCAACGAGATCAACAGGCTGCTGGTTGTAGATACTGCCATGAAGCGCGCCATGAAAGGTGACTTTGATCTCACCGGGGCAGCCGAAACAGTGATTGATAACCTGGAACAGGCAGCTGAACCAAGGCAGTCATCAGAAGACTATTATGATGAGAAAATGAGGTATATCCGCAATTTCAAGAAAGCAATTCTCATTGCTGTTTATGGAGCATCAAAGACCTTTGACAAGAGACTGGTCCATGAACAGGAAGTTCTCAACAGCATTTCCGATATGATCATCGAGTTGTATATAGTTGAATCCACGGCGTTAAGGGTCAACAAACTTGAAATTATGAAAGGAACTGATGCCGTGGCTTTGTACAGGGATATCCTTGATGTTCTGATATATGATGCCGCTGACAGGATCCGTAAAGCAGGATGCGACGCTGTGAATTGTTTTACCGAAGGTGACGAAGCCGTACGCATGGTAAATGCTATGCATTCACTGGGAAGTGTTGCAGGGTTTAATATGAAGGAATCCCGCAGGCGTATTTCTGCAAAGCTTATCGAGGACAATCAGTATAAATTTTAATACTTTCTGCAGAAGGTGTTGAACCTTGATTTTATATGAACGGCCCGTTATTTAATTTCATTTTTCTTACCAGAACGGCAAAACAAAGCAGTTCATTCGACCTGAGCATGGTATATCTTATTTTTGCACTGGTAGGTCTTTTCCTGCTGGTGATATTGCTGGTATTCACCAGGTCCCGGTTGTTCCCGCTGATCAGGCTTGGATATATCCGCCTTGTCTATGGACGTTTCAGTTATGAATTTCTCGAATTTTTCAAGAAGCACAACCTGAGGAACCCTCATAATAATTGCATAAAGGATGAGATCTCAATGCATTTTTATACATTTTATAAGTCCAAAAGGGATGCCTTGTTTTTTGATACCGATACTAAGATTGAATTCGGGGACATTCCTTTTTTAACGACTTACAAAAAGCTGATACAATTGAAAGGGGAACCGAAATGCATCAATATATCAAGATTTGGCAACTCCAGGGTAAAACTGGTGGGGTTTAATAAAACACTTCATGATCTGAAAATGAAAACGATGTATTACTTTCTGGGAGACCGTTTCGTAATGGGGGAATATCTTTTCACTGATATTAATAAAGTGAAAATTGCTGATATTGTTGCTCCCTTAACGGTCAAGTACCTGAAAGGGGGGAATATAGAATCGGATAATTTTTATATCACTGATGCCCGGGGAGATAAGATCAATTATGAAAACAACGGATTTTCCATCACCGTGCGGTATTTTTTCCGTGGGGATACGGCGACAAACGATATACTTGACAAGATTTTCATCAATACCGGAAATAACGGGCAAACCCTGATCAATACCATGAAACATGAAGAATTGCTGAACCGCTTTTAATGTTCCGGTTCTGCGGCGGGCAGAATGGCTTCGGCTTTGCTTACACTTACCACGACATCCGATTTTTCTGTATCTATATCCAGGGTAAGAACATCACTGGAGATTAGTTTGGTTTTAATGACCTCTTCAGCAAGTACATCCTCAATATATTTCTGTATTGCGCGTTTGAGTGGTCTTGCTCCAAACTGGGCATCCCAGCCTTTCTCGGCGATAAAATCCTTGGCCTCAGGGGTGATCACAACCTGGTAACCGATGTTTTTGATACGTTTGAATAGTTGGGCCAGTTCAATGTCTATTATTTTATGGATGTCTTCTTTTTCAAGGGAATTGAAGATGATAACATCGTCGATGCGGTTCAGGAATTCGGGTGCGAATGTCTTTTTCAAGGCGTTTTCAATTACACCCCGGGTATGGTCGGTAGATGAATCCATCTTGGCCTTGGTCATGAAGCCGACGCCCTGGCCGAAATCTTTTAGCTGGCGTGAGCCGATATTGGAGGTCATGATCACGATTGTATTCTTGAAATCGACTCTTCGCCCAAAACTATCGGTAAGTTGTCCGTCGTCGAGAACCTGCAGCAGCAGATGAAATACATCGGGATGTGCCTTTTCAATTTCATCCAGAAGGATGATGGAGTAAGGGCGGCGGCGAATTTTTTCGGTAAGCTGTCCTCCCTCCTCATAACCGACGTAGCCCGGAGGCGCTCCTATGAGCCGCGACACAGCGAACTTCTCCATGTATTCGCTCATATCTATCCGTACCAGTGCATCTTCGGTATCAAAGAGGTATTTTGAAAGGATCTTTGCAAGATGGGTTTTGCCGACCCCGGTAGGACCAAGGAAAATAAAAGTGCCGATTGGTTTGTTGGGGTCTTTCAGCCCGGCCCGGTTACGGCGTATGGCCTTGACGACTTTCTTTATAGCTTCATTCTGTCCGATCACCGAATTTTCCAGCTCGCCCTCCATATTAATGAGCTTCTCGCTTTCATTCTTGGCTATTCTCTGCACGGGAATACCAGTCATCATCGAAACCACCTCTGCGACGTTCTCTTCACTTACAGTTTCACGGTTGATCCTTGCCTGTTCCTCCCATTTTTTCTTCTCTTTTTCCAGATTTTCCTGGAGTTTCCTCTCTGTATCACGAAGATCGGCAGCTTCCTCGAACTTCTGGCTGTTGATTGCTGCCATTTTTTTCTTCCTTGCTTCCTCTATCTGGCTTTCGATATTGATGATCTCCTGGGGAACATTGATATGCGTGATATGAACCCTGGCGCCGGCCTCATCCAATGCATCAATTGCCTTATCGGGCAGGTACCTGTCGCTGAGGTAACGATTTGTGAGCGAAACGCAGGCTTTAATAGCCTCTTCCGTATATTTAACCAGGTGATGGTCTTCGTATTTTTCCTTGATATTCTGGAGGATCTCGATAGTCTCGTCAGGGTCGGTGGGGTCGACAAGAACCTTCTCGAACCTTCGTTCAAGTGCACCGTCTTTTTCAATATACTGCCTGTACTCGTCAAGGGTTGTTGCACCAATGCACTGCAGTTCCCCTCTTGCCAGGGCCGGTTTGAACATGTTGGATGCATCCAGTGAACCTGAAGCATTTCCGGCACCAACTATAGTATGGATCTCATCGATGAAAAGGATGATGTTCGGGTTCTTTTCCAGTTCATTGAGAACAGCTTTCATCCTCTCCTCGAACTGACCGCGGTATTTTGTGCCTGCAACAAGAGATGCCAGGTCAAGTGAAACCAATCGTTTGTTGAATAAAGCCCTTGAAACTTTTCTTTGCACTATCCTCAGTGCAAGTCCTTCGGCAATCGCCGATTTGCCGACCCCGGGCTCCCCTATAAGAATGGGGTTGTTTTTCTTGCGGCGGCTTAGGATCTGAGCGATACGCTGAAGTTCTTTCTCCCTTCCAACGATGGGATCCAACCGGCCTTCCTCGGCAGCCCTTGTAATGTCCCTTCCGAAATTATCAAGTACCGGCGTTTTTGATTTGGCTTCACCGGATCGCTTTGGAGTTGATATAAAAGATTTCCCGCTTTCTTCCTGCTCCTCATCTTCTTCATCCTTAGGAAGAATACTCTGAGGGGGCATGAGTTTGTCCTCCCTGCCAGAAGTCATGATGGCCCTGAGCTCTTCTTTAAAACTGTCATAGGTTATGCCAAAATTGCCGAATGTTTTTGTGACAAGGTTATTTTCATCTTTTAAAATTGCCAGCAGAAGATGCTCTGTACCGATAAGCTCACTGTTAAATACCTTTGCTTCAAGGTAAGTGATTTTAAGCGCTCTTTCGGCTTGTTTAATAAGCGGGATGTTCTCAGCTCCTGCCGGGCGCTCCTTATGGCTTGCAACAGCCTGCTCGATCTTGCTGCGGATATCTTTAAGATCAGCTCCCAGGTTCCTCAAAATCTTGATTGCCAGTCCTTCACCTTCCCTAATAATCCCAAGGATAAGGTGTTCAAGGCCTATATAATCATTGCCCAGCCTCTGCGCTTCCTCTCTGCTGTATATTAAAACGTCTTTGACACGTTGCGAAAACTTAGCTTCCATGTTATTCTTTTATAGATTAATAACGGTGCAAACAGTAAAAAAACATATAAGGTTACGAATAATTTTACACCTGCAAGATATGGTTTACAATAATCAAGCCAGATTTTTTTTAAAGTAAAAATACCCTGTTTCCAAAAGTACAATCGAAATTGTCCCGATCTTAATGAAAAGCCTGAAATTATTAACATTTCCGTGT
>Ga0364867_10758_pt1 | contig 12903 bp, 10 predicted proteins | sample ExccelAu500001D4_3_FD_206915 | JGI IMG/M metagenome (GOLD analysis project Ga0364867, IMG submission 206915) | Enriched cells from Trout Bog Lake Hypolimnion, Wisconsin, USA - BchlTB.Aug13.5000.01.D4 | ecosystem: Environmental > Aquatic > Freshwater > Lake > Hypolimnion/Profundal zone | place...
TCTGAGGAATTACGACACCTGGCTTGTGCTGGTTCCAGCACTCATAGAGGTGATGGTCCCGAGCCCCTAGGTTTTCTGGGATATATGGCGCCAATCGTCTCAACTCTGGGTAGTACCGTTTGGCGCAATTCCGGAAGAGCTGGTCGGTGTAATCGCTCCAGGTAATGACAAACCGGGGATGGAAGCGGTGGGTCAGATTCCGGCCCTCCTCGTAGACATGACTCAGAATGCTCTTCCCGCACCCGCCAAAGCCCAAACCCTCTCGGGTGGTGCAGAGGAACTGAACATCGAACCAACCGTTCGCCATCACCTCATCGAAGCAGTTGATGTTTTCCATGGCCAGATACAGCAACGAGAAGCGATCAGTGGTGCCTAGAGTTAAGCTCTTGACCTCCAGCTCCATGAGAGCCGCATCGTGGTCATGCTTCTGCAGAGGATCATCGGCGAAGTGAACGAAATCGGGGTTGATCAAGTAGGTCACCTTCCCCCGATCAATCTGCAACGGCTGAAGCGAGAGAATGGTGATCTCCGTGCGCTTGTCCTTGTAAACAGTCATTCCAGCCTTGAGGCTGTTCAAGCCGTCAGCGCCTAGGCAGGTGTAAACGAACAGTTCTGGCCGAGGTATCGAGTGCTCAGCCAAACGGTGCTGCCTGTAGGCATCACTTAGAAATACCAATGGCCTGAAATCCCTACCAGCACTGACATACCAGAAGGTCTTAGGGCGAATCCGAGGTAGGCCAACAGGAAGCTTGACCTGTCGTCCGTGTAGAGGCTGGAAGAGCCCCGACCATTCCCGATTTTGCAGCACCGGGATTGGGTGAGGTCGATCCGAGCGAAGGTACGGATGCAGAGCACCAGAAATGCCAAGAGAAGATTGACGAATGAGGTTCAAAGGGAGTTTCCTTTAGGCTATGGAATTGCTTAAAAGCCGAGGCTCTTGGTCCGCGACTCTGGTTTCAGAGCTATCTCGGCTTTGAGTTGATCCAGAAGCTGAGCTGCTGATTTGATAGGCCGAAGCCGAGACTGCCGCACGACATTGGCGAAGTCTCCAGGCGTGAGATTCTGAACCCGGCCTAGCTTGAGGCGATCCGATTCCTCCACATCGAAGCCAAGAGAAGCAGCCGTGTCCTTGAAGAGAGCCCAGGCGCCTTCTGGCTTGAGGTAACGGAATTCAATTTTCAGGTCGAAGCGGCGAAGGCTTGCTGCATCAAGGCAGTCCATCAGATTGGTCGAGGCGATGAAGACTCCATCGAAGGTCTCCATCTGAGTCAGCATTTCATTGACTTGGCTAATCTCCCAGCTCCGCTCTGCATCCTTCCGCTCTCGGAGGAAGCTATCGGCCTCGTCCAAAAGGAGGACCGCCTTCTCTTGGCTGGCCTCCTGGAACATAGCTGCAAGGTTCTTTTCAGTCCCTCCAACCCATTTCGACTGAAGGTCCGAAGCTCGTTTGACCAGCAAGGGACGATCCATAGCCTCGGCGAGATGATGGCCATATGCGGTCTTGCCGGTACCAGCCGGGCCATAGAGGCAGAGGCGTCCCTGTCCATGCTTCATCAACCCGGCCTTCAGCTCGATCAAATTGCAGTCGGCATTTAGAAGCTCTGGCCTATAGGTGGTCAGGTTCTGAGAAGAAACCTTGGCCTCTCGCGAAACACCCTGCGCCTCCAGCGTGTTCCCGACAATCCGGACCAAGGCTTGGTTCACATTGATCGAGGAATCTTCTGCATGGACGGCCTTCAGCACCTTTGCCGCACGCTCCACGACTGCCGGTGTCAGGTTCTCATTGTTGGCCAGTGCCGCCTTAGTGCTCAGATCCAAGGGCAAGTCCCCCAGGTAATCATTCAGCACTTTGGAGCGCACACAACGAGGCGGAACGGCCATCTCAAGCACAAAATCAAAGCGCCTAATGAAGGCTCGGTCAATTGTTTCAATACTGTTGGTCACCCAGAAAGTAGGAACCGGATTGCTTTCCAGCGTCTGATTGATCCAGCCCTTCATCCCACTGAGATTGCCCCGGTCATGGCCGTGGTCCTCTTGGCCCTGACGAAAGACGTCCTCTACTTCGTCGAAAAGGACCAGGTGCGGTCCACCCTTCCTAAGAATCGACTGCGACAAGCGGTACGAACGAAACCGTGTCTCGCCCTTGAGTGGGTCGCCACCCTCGCTTTCGGTGCTAACAGTGAAGGCTTGGACACCGAGTTCACCGGCCAGCATCCGGCAAAGTTCCGTTTTCCCTGTCCCAGGGCGTCCATGGATGAGCACATTGACCCCTAGGCGCTTCTCCGCCATTGCCTGGCGAAGGTAGCAAGAGAGGATGTCCAGATCCTCCTTCAGGTGCGGGTAATTCTCAGGCCCAAGCATGGAGGCTGGTGCCTCTACGAAGCAGCCGGCGAAGAGTTCAAATGGATTCTGATGCTCAACGGCGAGTTGATCGGCCAAGCCGCGAAGTAATTCCACTTTGTTCGAATAGGTATAACGACTCATCAGGTCAACCTTGAGCAAACCCGTCCTAGAAAGCGCACTTGAGGACCGAAGTGCCTGACTCACGGCTTTTAGAGGCTGGTCGAGGACGATTGAGAACATTTTCTCGACCATGCCCAAGCTGAGGGGTCCAGCCATCTCCAAGACCTTCGCCAGGAGCGGATGCTGACCCGAGACCACTGCGAAGTGGAGAATCCCCTCTTCCACCTGGGACAAACCGACCATATCGCGTAGCCATGAGATGTTTTTCGAAATGCACGAATTGGTAGGAGCTCCAGCCGGTCGAGCCAGAGCCTTTGCGTGTTTCTCGCGGAGAGCCTTTCTAGCAGCTTGAGAATCAAATGGCTTGATATAGCAGAGTTCTGTTAAATCAATAAAATCAGCAAGTTCATCGTCGCTGAAGCCTCTCTCGTCGATGAAGTTCCGATGCGCTGAGAGGCCAACGAGTAGATTCAAAATCCACAGGCGTAGGACCTTCTCGTAGGACGATGGGAGCAACGAGAATTCCATTTCACTGCGGCGGTAACGAACCACTCCTCCTCCCTTTCAGAATCCAGCCCTCCGTACCTAACTTCAGGCTCAGAGAGGTGCTTCACGGATAACATCGAGGGGATTGGCTTGCTGACAAGTAAAGAAAAACAAATTTAATGAGGTATGATTGACTGTATCGCCAAGTATAATAGATTCGAGGTGGTACACATCCGATATAAGCCGATAGAATCTAGTAAAATAGTGCCTTCTTGTAATTCGGTTACCGTAAATAAGAAGAAATTCAGCTACACACTTGAAAACGGGTTAGATAAGGCAGCCGTGCTCCAGTTGAATGCCTATATTCATCGTGAGGCTCTGAAATTTCTGCATTCTTACCCATTTAGTTCTTTGGATCTTGAAGACCTGATCCAGGAAGGGCTTTTGGGAGCAATAAAGGCCGTTAAACGGTTCGATCCTACCCGTGGCGTTCAATTCATCACTTTTGCGGCCTTTTCCATCCGTTCTGAAATGAGGCAGGCTCTCAGCGAAGGCATCATCCATACCCCCCGCGGTCAGAAAAATGTCCATGTCGCTCTTTTAGATTCTCAGAAGCTCGGTGCCCTGGAAGCTTTTGACCAGTCTGAGTTGGCGGATGATCTCGAACGCCAGGATCTCTATGAACGGGCTCTCGTTCGGGTCAAGAAGCTTCCAAAAATGCGCGCCAGCCTACTTCTGCGGTATGCCAACGGAGAGACCCTCGCTGAAATCGCCAAGGACATGGGATTCAGCCGCCAGAGGGCTAGTCAGATTCTGAAGGAGTGCACCACACGCATCCGGGCCGAGATCGCAGCGTAGAAGGTAGGATTCGAGAAGAGTGATTGGGGAAGATCCTTCAAATGAGGGAGGAGCAACTGCGGCGAGATGGATTGCCACTATCTATTTCAGTACCCAAACATAGGTTCGCATTCCTCCGAACATGATTTGAGTCTTCTTCCATCCAAATTGCGTACAAACCCTACTGATTAGAGCCATTGGGAATTGTTCGATCAATTGGCTTAGATCCCCATCGCAGAATCCGTACAACCCCATTGAAGCTTTGTTTTGATTGGCGATATTCTCAAGCCTCTCTTTGATTATAGGAAACACCGATCGAATATCGGGCAAAGAAGAAGAGTAAAATTGCATTATAAGTCCTATCCATAATCACAGCTCAAGCCACCTACTACTGACATGGCTAATTTCTTTTTTTATTGCTTATATTTTGACTCATTATTGCACTTATTTAAAGACTCTACTAACAATCAATGGTGGATGACCTAAAAGGGCGGATCTTCTCGCATCAACTCTCCCATGCATAGAATCGAGCGGGTATTCTCAGGTAGTCTGCCTAACCCGAATTGGAGGTCAATAATGAAACTGTGGAAACTTTTCTTAAGTTTCTCAATAGTCCCAGGCATTCTTGCCATGGGACTAGGATGCGAAAAGAAGGGTCAAGCCCCACCCTCTGTACTAACTCAGCCAGCACTTCCGCAACCTCCACCACCTCCCAAGCCTCCAGCCAATACGGTAGATGGGGGTGGTTTATTTCTTTCCAAAGATCCCCAGTTTTGGAAATATGTGAAACCCCAACTTCCCAGGCCAGAATCGGACAACGAATTCATTACCGCATTCAGCCAATCATGGAAATCGCAGCAGCAGAACGCCCAATCTACGGCGAGCCAGATATCTGACCCCGACCTGCGCCAGGTCAAACTGAAGCAACTGATTGCGGCAATTGATCTCGTGAAGTGCATGAAAGAAGCTCAGCAGGAGTACGTGAAGCAAAACGAAACATATGGGCCAGAGAGGGCGGCCTATTTTGCAAATCACTTGGGGGACTGGTACGAACTTGGCAAGTTATCCGAGTTTGGAAGGGACGGGAACTATCCGCCCCAGAACACACTTCCCTTCACTACCACCGTTGCATGTCTGTTTCCTGGCGGTTGCCAGAACATCGAGATGGACCTCGTGGAACTGGATAAGGTATATACGGCTGCGAAAAACCTCTTTTCTGAAGAGGCAGAGAATCTTGTTCGCAAGGACGAGGCAGAAATAGAGGAGCGCAGCCAGCAGCAGTACGGAATGTCATTCCTGAGTTGGCTCGAAAAAGAGAATCGAGGACTCAGGACTCGCGCTCAACTGGAGGAGGATTACCGTCAAGCTCGGCCTGAGATGGTCGAGAAAAAAGCCAAGGAGCTGCGGTATGTAAGATTGTTCCTCGTGGCATCTGGTGATGTACGAGGGGGGACGATCCAAAAATTGGGAATCTTGGATTTTCCGACAAACACCATGGTCTACCTTTTTGGCCCCTCTACAGTTGAGAAATACAATACGACCGCAACAAGCACTTCAGTTTCGAAAGACAAAGCTAGCCGAGGCGGCCATCGCAAATCCTAAATGATAAATTTGTCCCACCACCTGTGGGATATTTTAGGGAGCTAGAAGTAACCCTATAGCAACCCTGATATCCGCGTCTTCATGGCGCACTTTCAGGACCGACCACAATAATTCAAAATTAAACAAAACATGATTATTCAAGTCCTAATTAGAGGGGCTTGGCCATGCATGACATCAATATTCCATTTCAGCCAGAGAAGAGAATCAAATCGCGAACAGACATCAGACCTGATTTGGTCAAGATAGAAGAGAATCCGCCAATATCAGCGACTCGTTCAGACTCTGGCGAAGAATCAGCAGGGATGTTCCAATTCCAAGCCAGACTTCTTCTTGATCACAGGAATTCGGTCTAAGCCCATTAATTCAGATCTATCCCTGTGGTCCTGGGGCCCATCTTGGACAGGTGAATATCAATACTATTGAAAACTCCAATTGTGTAAAATATACCACATAGCCGACATCGCTGAAATGGACTGTTAATTGGCCCCTGACCTGGAGGATTTTGTGCGTCTTATTGATTTCAAAATTTTAATTTCTTCCGAATGGCTAGTGGGCCGAGTTGCACCACTCCTTCTGACATCTGTACTATTTACAACCACTGGATGCCGCCGGGACCAGAACCAGAATACCTCTATTGCAATTGTGCCAGCGACTTCGACCACTGAGCCTCCCGAAAAGGCTTCGCCCCCAGCGCCAAGGCGTAAGCTTATGAACAACGATGGTGAATTCGCCTCGCTGATCGGGAACTATCGGAAACTTGCTGGTCAGGAACAGGGTAAGGATGATGAGTGGGTTAAATCATTCGTCCAAGCTTATAGCCCGCAATATACAAAGCAGGAAGAGGAACACGAGAAGGAGCGGATTAGGAAGGTCAGCCAAATAGCGGAAAGGACCAAGAACTTGTCTGACCAGTTTCGCGAGTTGGCCCGGAATAAGGAGATGAAGAGCCTAACCATCTCCGTGCCAGAGCCCAAGGCCAAGGACTTCCTAGGAGAAGCGACAACCGAGTTCATGAAGCGGGTCGATGCCTTCATGGAACGGCACAAGGATGATTACTTCCAGTTCGCCTCCTACGAGTTCTGCTTCCCCGAACATGAACTCTGCTTCTTCAGCCTCAAAAAAGCTGGTGTGTTCCCTGAATATGTGAAAGAACTTAAGAAATTCTCGACACCCTACACCCTCGATCTATATCGGTCAGCCAAAGGGACCCCGGCCGATTATGGTCGCAGCATGGCAACGGCCATTTACGGAATTATGGGTTATATTCCGCCTGATAAAATTTGGGATTCGGGTGAACCTAACAAGATCATCGACATCATGGGGTCTGCCTGGCAGCCTTACAATAACTGGAAACCTGATTGGTTAGATCTTCCGAACATTATCACCAACAAAAAAACATTTGATAATGGATTGAATTTAAATCATGCTAAAAATAATGATCCTAAATTCGCAATAACCATCAAACTCCCTTTTGAAACAATGGATAAAATGCTTTCATCGGTCGATAAAATATGGACCTCAAAGATCCAGGAGATGACCGACAAACAGATGGAAATTGGCCAGGAGACCCATTCGTTCCCAGATGGCACATCGTTTGTTCGAAAATATGACCTGAATGAGGTGAAGACATACATGACGCGGTTTATCAGGAGAAACTCTATTTTTCTGATTGCCCGTGGCAATCCATTCAAGATGGAACTCTCCGAGGTCCATCTAATCGTGTCCGGCATGGACAATGATTTGATACAGTTGCCGTTCGACGGAGACAATAAGCAGCGTCAATAATCCAAGACGGCCGAGCGATGCACAGGTGTAATTGTCCTCGCACTCTTTCAGAGCCGCCCAAGCATCTCCTTGGCCGGAGCGTTGCCTTGATCCGCGGCTTTTTTTAACCACTTCTTAGCCTTATCCGAATTTTTGAGTAGCCCACCTTCCCCGAACAGATATGACGCGCCTAAAAAGAACTGTCCATCGGCATCTCCCTGATCAGCTGCTTCCTGGTACCACTTCACGGCCTCGGTTTCATTTTTGATTAGCCCTCCAGTGCCGCGTGAGTAAGCCGAGCCTAACAATACCTTTGCATGCGCTTCTCCCTGATCCGCTGCTTTTCGGTACCACTTCACGGCCTCGACTTCGTCCTTCAAAACACCTCCGCCCCTGGCGTAGCACTTGCCAAGATTCGATTGTGCCAAGCCAATGCCTCCATCCGCTGCCTTCCGATACCACTTCACGGCCTCGACTTCGTCCTTCAAAACACCTCTGCCATGTTCGTAGCACAAGCCAATTTCCAATTGAGCCAAGCCAATGCCTCCATCCGCTGCCTTCCGATACCACCTGAAGGCGCTTTCATAGTCCGTTGGGACACCCTCTCCGTGTTGGTTAATTCTTGCGAGAATGAACTCGGCACTGTGATCTCCTTGTTCAGCTGCCCTTTGATACCAATTTACAGCCTCAGTAATATTCTTGGTTACACCTAAGCCATTGTAGTAACAGGAGGCAAGCGCCCCCTGGCCTTGAACATATCCCTGTTCAGCGGCCTTTCGAAACCACGTTACCGCCTTTACCTTGTCCTGCGGGACGCCTTTACCTCCGAAGTAACACACCCCAAGGTTTTTCTGGGCCACAGCAGAACCCTGGCCAGCGGCTTTGCGATACCACTTGATGGCCTCCCCGTAGTCCAGCGGGACTCCTTGGCCATTGTAATATTTGTTTCCTAGATCGTTTTGAGCGTCTGCATCTCCTTGATCTGCTTTAGTCCGCATATCATCGACAGGGACGCCTTTGCCGTTTTCATTGTATTTACTAAGTTTGATTTGAGCTTCCTGGTTCCCCTGCTGAGCGGCGGCGCGATACCACTTCACAGCCTCAAGGTCATCCCGTGAAACACCTTGGCCATTTGCGTAGGCGTTTCCCAGACAAACCTGGGCATCAGTCTGACCTTGCTCAGCGGCTACTCTGTACCACTTCACGGCCTCTGAGTAGTTCTGTGAAGTACCTTGGCCAGAAGCCTGGGCATTTCCCATACGAAGTTGGGCGTCAGGGTACCCCTGTTGAGCTGCCTTGCCATACCACATTAGAGCTTGCATTAGATTCGTTGGAACGCCTTGACCGCTTTCGTATCTTTCACCAATGTAATACTGCGCTGCTACATCACCTCTGTTTGCTTTAGCTTGCAATTCTTCTACAGATAACAAACCATAGGCTGATTTTGTGGCTTCCTGGTTGGATTTAGGCTCCGGACTTTGCCCTAGGAGTGGAAGACCCACCAATAAAACTGCCAGCAGAAGATGCATAGAATCCACCCCTTAATCTTTGCGATCGGGTCAAGGTCAAAAAATTTGTCTAAAATTACTGATGAAAGGATGGTCGGCTTTTTCTGAGGTGATCCGGATTGAACCGCCCGGTATTTCTTGGACAGATGGTTGAGTGTATTCACGCGGCGGCTCCGGTGCCAAGGAGGTCCTGACGGACCAGTGCGGGAGGCCGGTGGTTGTGGCGTTCGATGAGCCACTGGTGGTTGTAGAGATCACGGAATTGCTGGAGGGCCTGGTTGAGGTCCTCGATGTTGGCGAAGGTATGGATCCAGAGAAGTTGCTCCTTGAGGGTGCGCCAGAAGCGCTCGATGCAGCCGTTGCCTTCGGGGGCGCGGACGAAGGAGGGGCTGGAGTCCATGCCCAGGAAGCGCAGTTCGGCCTGGAAGGCCCTGGAGATGAACTGGCTGCCGTTGTCGTGACGCAGCTTGAGGCCGTCTGCGATGGCCTTCCCCACGCCGCCGAAGCTGGCCCGGCAGGCCTGGTGGAGGGGCACGATGGCCTCGTATCGGTCGGCCCTGAGGGCGGCATGGATGCCGAGCAACTCGCAGGTGCAGTGGTCGTAGATGCCAAAGATCGTGGCCTGCTGGCCATCGAGCAGCATGGTCGCGGTGGCGTCCGTCCCCCACATCTCATCGGGGGCGAGAGTGATGATCGTGCCGTCATGGGTCCTAGGCCCGAGGATGCGCCGAGGCTTACCGGGCGCCTGGAGGTCGTGCTCTCGCATCAGGAGTCGGATCCGTTCTACATCGGCGTGGATACCCCGGTAACGCAGGCGGGCGTGGACTTTCCGGTAACCCTCGCCCATGAAGGGCGGGTCGGTGAGGACTTCGCGGATGGCGATGAGTAAGTCGCTGTCGGGCACCAGGGGCTTGGGGCCGCGCTTCTGGAGCGGCTCAGAACCACCACCGTCCCGCTGGGCGTAGACCGTGGAACGAGGAATCCGTAGTTCATTGCAGACGGAGACGAGGGCCGTGGGACGGACCAGGGAAGCGGCCACAGCCTCGCGGATCACTTCCGCTTCCCTGGGATGAAAGGCAGTTCGTAGCCCCGGAGCTTGGCAGCCTGCCGGTGGATCTCCAGGCGCATCTCCCGGTCACCCAGGAGCTGCTTGAGGCGCGCGTTCTCCTCATCCCGGAGATCGGGTTCCCTGGACTTCAGACCAGCCTGGCCCGCAGCCAGAAAGGCCTCCTTCCAGCCGGCCAGGGTGGCCGCCATGACTCCGAGCTCCCGGGAGAGGGCATCGAGTTCCTCGCCACGCAGGAGCCGGAGGACTGCCTCCGCCTTCCGCTGGGAACTGAACCGTCCCTTCCCGCCGCGCCCGGTAGGGGCAGCTACAGTCGGCCTACGGCCTCCTTCCGCTGCCCCTACCGGCTGGGTTTCTTCCTTCTTCTTCATTGGCACCTCTCAGGGGATTGTCCCCAAATGGGTGTCCAAGGGAATACCAGGGCGGTGGAGGATCACGTCTCCTTATTGAAAAAATCACGAGGTGTGGATGCCCATGACTCGCAGGTGTAGTGGTCGTAGATGCCAAAGATGGTGGGCTACTGGCCGTTGAGGAACATGGTGGCCGGTCCTTGCGTAAAACGGACCAAAACCCCCTCCTGCGACACATGATTTTGCAGCAAAAATATCCTGTTGGATTTTCAAGTATGCTCGACTGGTAATATTGCGTTTTCGACTTGGGTACCAGGGGACAATTCCTGATCCCTCTGAACGCTAGTGGCTGGTCTTTTGCTGTCGGTGGAACCCAACGGTACATTGATACCCTATCCCCAGACACCGTTTCTAGACCCGGAGATAGGCGTAAATCGTCTCCCGGCTGACCGAGTAGAACCGGGCGAGATCCGCCTTCGACTCCCCGGCCCGAACTCTCTGGCGTACCTGTTCAGCTTGTTCTGGCGTTAGGCATGGCTTCCGACCCTTGTAGGCTCCTCGAAGCTTGGCCAGAGCGACCCCTTCCGCCTGACGAGATTTGATTTGAGCCCTCTCAAATTCGCTAACAGCACCAAGGAGGCTAAGCATCAACAGGCTCATCGGGCTGTCATCACCAACGAAGGTCATAGCTTCCTTCACGAAGGTGACCTTGACCCCGCGCTTGTTGAGATCCATCACCAGGCGGCGAAGGTCATCTAGATTTCGGGCGAGACGATCCATCGAATGACAGAAAATTTCATCATTTTGGCGACAGTAGCTCAGCATTGCTGCAAGTTCAGGGCGGTTCGTGTCTTTCCCGCTGACCTTCTCCTCAAAAACTCGATCGAGGGTGAGGCCGTCCAATTGCCTTGCTGTGTTCTGACCCACTGAACTGACTCTGATGTACCCAACCTTCTGTCCTGGAGCCGCCATTGACCCTCCTCTGCCCAAATAGGGTTATGGGGTCTAAATCCAAAGCGTCAATCAGGCTAATTTCGGCCCTAGTCTGACGCGAAGAGTCGCAGGTTGCATTGTCAGGCAAGGGTGTAGCCCAGATGGACGAAGCAGGAACAGGTCGTACGGTGCCAGAGAATGGCTATTAGGAATCTATTAACCCTGTTTTTTGGTTGTGGGAGGTCAGCTCAGGCTTGGACCCGGGGTCCGGGGCCTCAAAGACCACCGTTATTGATAGATGTGTTCCCGTGCCGCAAGTAGAGAAATGCTAAATTAGTGCCCCTTGACTAAAATTTTTCAGCAGGGTTCGCAGATTTACCACTGGTTCCGCCATTCCTTCTGGCTCCCCGGTTAATTTCCATCGCCTGCTTGGCCTGTACTAGGCCCTGGGCCGCAGCACGCTCAAACCACCTGTAAGCCTCATCTTTATCCTGCTCCACACCCCATCCGTTGTCATACATCACACCGAGGTTCAATTGTCCACCGGCGCACCCCTGTCTTGCGGATCGACGGAACCACTTAAAAGCTTCTTTGCGGTCAACTATTAAGCCGCCAGCGCCATTAGAAATAGCGGCGCCAAAGTTGTCTTGTGCCATGGCATTCCCTTTGACAGCAGCAATTTTTAACCATTTTACGCCTTCGACCTCATCCTTCGGCACGCCATATAGTCCGAGTTCATTGATGAATCCTAGACGGCGTTGAGCTTCAGTGTTTCCCAGTTCTGCGGCCTTGCGAGTCCAGCGCATGGCCTCGGTAAAATTCATTTCCACTCCAGACCCACCAAAATAGGAAGCTCCGAGATACACCATGGCACTTTCGCTCCCGTTCTCAGCAGCCTTTCGATACCAGTTGACCCTTTGAGCCTCGTCCTTCGTAACGCCTCTACCCTCGCCATACATCCAGCCAAGCATAAATTGTGAGCGGATATGCCCTTGCTCCGCGCCCCTCTGATACCAAACGAAAGCCTTCGCATCATCACCCTTCCACCCCTCTGACCTTTGGGCATAAGCATCACCCATCATTCCCTGCCAATCACCCCCGGTGAACTCGGTGGCCTTGCGCATCCAAGTTTCAGCCTTTGACTCATCCTGCTGCAATGAGCCATCGAGGTGCAAAAATGCAAATTTTAATTGATACTCGCTCATTCCCTGCTCGGCAGCCTTGAGATACCATTTCAAAGCTTCTTGCAGGTTTATTGACACTCCAACCCCATTTTTATAACAGGTTCCAAGATGCCACTGGGCATCGGCAAGCCCTTGTTTTGCTGCTCTCTGGTACCATTTGGCCGCTTCAATCTTGTTTTCAGGAACGCCGGTGCCACCTTCATACAAGACGCCAAGGTAATCCTGGGCTCTTGGATTTCCATTCTCTGCCGACTTCATAGTCCATTTGAATCCCTCGATAGCGTTTTCCTGAACTCCTAACCCTTCCAGAAATGTACGCCCCAAATAACGCTGTCCTTCAGAGTCTCCTTTCTGCTCCGCCTGTTTGATTAGACGCAAACCCTCATCTTCATCCTGTGGAACCCCACTCCCAAACTGAATACATCTTCCGAGGTGTGCCACAGCAGGTAAATACTCCTGACTGGCCGCCTTCTTAAACCACTTGACCGCCTCAGCCTCGTCCATTTTTATACCCTGCCCAATCCAAAGCTTCATGCCTAATGCATCCTGAGCCTTGGGATTCCCCGTTTCAGCCATGTGCTGGATCCGGGTCAGACTAAGTCGGGAAACATCGCCGAAATACCCCTGCCAGGTACCAACAAAATATCCAACACCTCCCATAACAACCAGGGTCGGGACTCCAACCAGCAGAACCTTCTTTAATATCGGGC
>Ga0364867_10759_pt1 | contig 12896 bp, 12 predicted proteins | sample ExccelAu500001D4_3_FD_206915 | JGI IMG/M metagenome (GOLD analysis project Ga0364867, IMG submission 206915) | Enriched cells from Trout Bog Lake Hypolimnion, Wisconsin, USA - BchlTB.Aug13.5000.01.D4 | ecosystem: Environmental > Aquatic > Freshwater > Lake > Hypolimnion/Profundal zone | place...
GGTACATTCACGCCATGTTCGTGGCATTTCTTGATGTAATTATAGTAGTGCTTGTTGTCGAAAAACAGTTGCGTGGTTACATAGTCGGCGCCGAGGTCTATCTTCTTTTTCAGGTATTCTATGTCTATGTCCATATTTGGCGCTTCGAAGTGCTTCTCCGGGTAGCCGGCCACGCCGATACAAAAATCGGTCTTGGCGCCATCTATGATGTCTTCTTCCATGTAGTGGCCATGGTTCATATTCACTATCTGCTGCACCAGTTCTTCGGCATAGCTGTGGCCATGGGCATGGGGTATAAAAAATTTCTCGTCCTTGGCAGCGTCGCCACGGAGGGCCAGCACATTGTTGATACCCAGGAAGTTGAGGTCTATAAGCGCGTTCTCGGTCTCCTCCTTGCTAAACCCGCCGCAGATGAGGTGGGGAATGGCCTCTATTTTGTACTTATTCATGAGTGCAGCACAAATGCCCACAGTGCCGGGGCGCTTGCGTATCTCCACACGCTCCAGGCTGCCATCAAACCGCTCCTTGATTACCTGCTCCGCGCGGTGATAGGTGACGTTGATAAACGATGGGTTGAACTCCATAAGTGGATCAAGGTGGCTATAGATAGAGCCTATACTCTTGCCCTTGGTAGGGGGCAGTACCTCGAATGATATGATGGGCCCCTTGGCCTGGGCTATATGTTCTGTTACTTTCATAATTTATGTAGTACGCAAAAGTATAATTAATTAGGAGATTAATAAAAATGGATTTTTTGTGGGTTGGGGTATTAGTTGAAGCTTATGAGTTGGAGAATTTCAGTAACGAGTGCTTGAATGATGCCAAGACGCTCAAATTGCATGTTTCAAATGACTGCATCAAATCATCACATTGGATGCAAAAATTGTTTACCTCAATTACAATTCCCGAGCAATGCTGCAACTAATTTAGTTGCTGGCCGCTATCGGCATCAATGCAAAAAGATACTTGCGGCGGCCATTATTTTTACCTTGTCATCACCCCCAAAACCCGTCCCAAAAATCATCTTCCCCTTAAAATCTTTAATTTTGCAGCAAGAGGCGTAAATTGCAGAAAGGAATTTATGGAAAGGATATTATTTCAGGATTTGGGGAGGGTAGCCTACGATGAGGCATGGGCATACCAGGAGCAGCTTGTAAGGGCTAACCTGGAGATAAAAGCACGACGCTACAATAGTCCGGATGTGGCAGCGGCAGATGAGGGGCGCACGACGCACCACCTGCTGCTGTGCGAGCACCCGCATGTGTACACGCTGGGCAAGAGCGGCCATATCGAAAACCTGCTGGTGAACGACGCCCGGCTGAAGGAGCTGAATGTGTCGTTTTTCAAGACGAACAGGGGCGGGGATATCACGTATCATGGGCCGGGGCAAATAGTGGGCTACCCGATAGTGGACCTGGAATATTTCGTAACAGACCTGGGCAAGTATATGCGCAATCTGGAGGAGGCGATTATACGTGTGCTGGCGCAGTATGGCATAGATGGAGGGCGGCTACCCGGCAGCACAGGCGTGTGGCTGGATGCGGATGTGCCGGGCCGCGCGCGCAAGATATGCGCCATGGGGGTTAGGTGCAGCCGGTGGGTGACTATGCACGGGCTGGCGCTGAATGTGAACACCGACCTCAGGTACTTCGACTACATAGTACCTTGCGGTATCACCGATAAGAGCGTGACCTCGCTGGCAAAGGAACTGGGCAGGCCAGTGGACGAGCAAGAAGTGAAAACATTGCTATGGCATGAATTTGGTACGGTATTTGAGGCAGAGATAGTAGCGCCCCCGGTAACGGTGGCGGGTCTTTGAAAATAAATCCGTACTTTTAAACATCAACATGATCCAAAACTTACATTTTTAATTGCCTGACCGAAGCATTACATATCACTGGGGAGAACGGAGTTTACTCATCACACTTGGCAACCGGACGCACGCGCGGATAAGGGCGCTGTATGTGGTGGAATTTTTGTTTACGGTTGCTATGGGCACGGTCTTTCTTCTGGAGCCGCTGCCTTCACGGCTGGTGTTCGCGCACTGGGCTGCGTGCTTCGGTGCTTCTGTACTGTACTTGCTTGCGGCGTACCGTTTTCTGGCGCGCATCTTCTTTTCAGAAAAAATATTGCTGGAGCAAAACTCGTTGACGCTGATCCGTAAGACGATATTTGCGCAGCGGGTGAGGCACTTTGACTGGCGGTTTATAGGCGCACTGCATTATGAAGGGAAGGTAGCGAAGACCGACCACCCGCTAAAGGGGAAGTGTTTTGACTACTTTGGGTTTGAGACGCAGGAGCACCTGATACAGAGCCTGCACGACGACGGCAATATGTACTTCGACTCTATAGAGGGCCGCGTCTATTTTGCGGCGGGCGTCTACTCCTGGACAGCTGAAGAGATGGTGCAGCTCATGAAGTTATACATGGGCGCATCGCTGCAACTGGGCCCCGAATGGAAGGAGATGCTGCAGGAGCAGGAGTGGGACGACGCGCAGGCGCCAGGGGCGTAGGCGCGCAGGACTTTTCATCTTTATTTAATTCAATTGTTTCGAAATTTTAACTTTTGGATTTTGAATTTAAAAGTTACATTTGCCGTCCGTATGCGTCAACGCCTGACAAATTTATTGTATCTATTTGCTGTACTGTGCTTTTTGGGTTCCTGTACCGGGTTTGAAAAAATCAGGAAGAGCAGCGACGTTAATTATAAGTTGACAAAGGCCAACGAGTATTTTGATAAGAAAGATTATCAACATGCCAATGAACTATACAAGGAGTTGATGCCCATAATGAAGAGTACCCGTAATTATGAAGTCTTGTTTTATAAGTATGCCTACACCTTCTATTATCAGAAGGACTATCTGGACGGATCTTATTATTTCAAGAATTTCACTGAGTATTTTCCATCGAGCAAGAATGCGGAGGAGTGCGAGTATATGAGTGCTTTGTGCTTGTTTAAATACGCACCGAAGTACCAATTGGACCAGAGCAATTCTGTAAAAGCGCTTGAGGCATTGCAATCCTACGTGAACAGGTACCCCAAGTCTGACAGGACTAAGGACGCAAATGACCTGATAGACAAGACGAGGAAGAAACTGGAAATGAAGATGGTAGATGCGGCACAACTTTATTACAACATATACCAGTATAAAGCAGCCACGATAGCCTACAAAAGCGTACTCCGCGTGTACCCCGAATCGCCGGATGATGACCTCTATCAGTTCATGATCATCAAGTCGATGTACAAGTATGCGGATAAAAGCGTACCTTCAAAGCAGGAAGAGCGCTTTGTGACTACAATAAGCGCTTATAAAGACTTTAAAGATGCCTACCCCTTATCAAAATATAGTGCTGACGCAGACAAGATCTATGCGGATGCAGATTATAAAATAAAAAAAATAAGAAATGAGCAACATTAGCAAAAAGTCCCTCGCTTCCGTGAACCCACTAGTGGAAACACGCGATGTGATAGCGATGAAAAATAAGACGGGCAACCTGTATGAGTCGATCGCAGTGATCTCCCGCCGCGCCAATCAGGTTTCTGTGACCATGAAGGAAGAACTGCACCGCAAGCTGGATGAGTTTACCGTACATGGCGATAACCTGGAAGAAGTGCATGAAAATAAGGAGCAGATAGAGATATCCCGCATATACGAGCGCATGGCTAATGCGCCGCTTCAGGCGATCAATGAATTTAACGACGACCAGATCTATTATCGTAAGAAATAGCCTGCAAGCAGGTAACAAATAATGATAAAAGCTGTGCCTTGAATAAGGGCATGGCTTTGTCGTTTTTGGATAACAAAGGGCATGTGTATTTCAAGTCTATAGTAGTCAGTGCATAGTAGATAGTCGCGTTTTAGGTAGGAAGTCAAAAGTCAAAATCAGGAAGACGCGGGTAGCGTTTTAAGTAGAAAGTAGGAAGGGAGGGTGACTCATGTTAGGCCGAAACCCAACCTGAGGGGCGACAGGTGGTGATGGTGGGTGGGTGAGTGATTTTGATTCTTCTGGCGGATCCAGCAATATTTTGGAAAGTTGGAAAAAATGACCACAGACGAATGGCATACCCTGGGGTATGCCATTCGTCTGTGGTTTATGTCAGTGTGTATCTTAATAATTTTCACGCTTTTACACCGCCGGCCAGCACTACCGGGATGCGTTTTTCCAGTTTCATTTTAGCAAAACCACCCAGCACATTGCGGAGGTTGTGGTAGCCGTGGCGCTTGAGTATGGACGCTGCGATGACGGAGCGATAGCCGCCGGCGCAGTGGATGTACAGGTTGCTCGTATCGTCGATCATGGCTACGTTTAGCGGGTCTATCAGGGTATCGAGTGGCTTGTTGATGGCACCTTTTACGTGGGCGGCCTCAAATTCGCCGGGCTTACGTACGTCTATGATCTCCAGCATGTTATCAAATGGAATGTCCATGGCCAGTTCATCTGGCTCGATATCGATAATAAGATCAATCTTCTCGCCGGCTGCGGCCCATTCGTCATAACCACCTTTTAAGTAGCCATGCACATTGTTGAAGCCCACGCGTGCGAGGCGGGTGATGCTTTCCTTTTCCATGCCTGGCGCTGTAACGAGCACGATGGGTTGGGTGAATGGGAGTAAGATGCCTGCCCATTCTGCAAAGCGGCCGTCTAGCCCAATGCTGATGGATTCCGGTACGAAGCCTTGAGTGAACAGCTCAGCAGCGCGGGTATCAAGTATCCACGCGCCGTCTGTTACCTTTTGCTTGAACTCTGCGTGCGTCAATGGTACCAAGCCTTTCTGGTAGACTTCGTCCAGGCTTTCAATGCCTTCCTTATTGATGCGGGCATTGACTGGGAAATACGCTGGGGGAGCTGCCAGCCCGGAAGTGAGCTTTTCTACGAAATCTGCTTCTGTCATATCCTGCAGGGCGTAGTTGGTGGCCTTTTGTACGCCTATGGTGCTAAAGGTTTCCGGCCCCATGTTCTTACCGCATGCGGAGCCAGGCCCGTGAGCCGGGTAGACGATAATGTGGTCGTCGAGGGTTTTTATCTTTTTTTGCAGTGTATCGTACATGATGGCTGCGAGGTCTTCCTTGCTGAGGTTGCCGCTAAAGAGATCCGGGCGGCCTACATCGCCGACGAACAGGGTGTCGCCGGTGAAGATGCAGTGGGGGTTGCCCTCCTCGTTGAAGAGGAGGTAGCAGGTGCTTTCCAGCGTATGGCCAGGGGTGTGTATAGCCTTTATTTTCAGCTTGCCGATGGAAAATTCTTCCCCGTCTTTAGCAACGTGTACTTTAAAAGCGGCCTTGGTATCGGGGCCATAAACGATGGGCGCTCCTGTTTTCTGCGACAGCTCCACGTGGCCACTTACGAAATCGGCATGGAAGTGGGTCTCGAAGATGTACTTGATCTTCACGCCTTTTTCTTCGGCCATTTGTATGTAGGCGTCTACATCGCGCAGGGGGTCTATGATGGCGGCTTCACCTTCGCTGGCGATAAAGTAAGCAGCCTCGCTCAGGCACCCGGTATATAATTGCTTAATTTCCATACTGCGTCAAAAAATATCAGAAAGATTTAAAATTAAAAGTAATTAGCAAAACTAAGAAAAATGATGATGGGGCACGTTATTCGGATATAAATATAGTTTATTGCGACCAATTTACAACAGACAAGAATGCCTGTCGGATGAGGACGGGCATTTTGTATTGAGCGTACGGCTAATGATTAGTTGCCGGGTTTTTCGAGTAATTTGAAGAACTGGTCGAGCTGTGGGAGGATGACGATGCGTGTCCTTCTGTTGGCAGCCCTACCTTCCTTAGTATCGTTTGAATCTACAGGCACATATTCGCTGCGGCCTGCTGCGGTCATTTTTTCAGGAGGCACGTGGTATGTGTTTTGGAGGATGCGCACTACTGATGTAGCCCTTTTCACGCTGAGGTCCCAGTTGTCTTCGAGTGGGGAGCGCTTGAAGGGGGCATTGTCGGTATGGCCTTCTACCATGAATTCTATGTTGGGCTGGTTGATGAGTACCTTGGCTACCTTGCCCAGCACTTCCTTAGCATGGGTAGTTACGTCGTAGCTGCCACTGTTGAAGAGCATCTTGTCGGAGATGTCTACGTATACCACGCCTTTCTCCACCTTAATGTTAATGTCTTTATCGTCGAGGTTGCCGATGGCGCTTTTCAGGTTGATGACGAGTGCCATGTTCATAGAATCCTTGCGGTTGATAGCAGCCTGGAGGTTCTTGATATAATCGTCCTTAACGCCGATGTTATCGAGTGATTTCTTAATGCTTTCGGCCTGTGCGCCTGAGATCACGGAAAGGTCTTTCAGGTTGCCGAGCATCTGGTTGTTATTGGCCTTTACGTATTCTAGCTGGTCTTCGAGGGTCTTTATGCGGGCCATATCGGCGTCGTGCGACTCCTTAAGCCTGGCATTATCGAGGCGGAGTAATTGCTGTACGCTATCGCACTGGGCGGCTTTGCGCTGGTTCTCGTCGGCCCTTTTCTGGCTTTCTTTGAGTTTCTTAGTTGTGGTACAGGAAAATATCACCATTGATGATAAACCTAAAAAAGCCACTTGCTTAAGTGTCATAAGATGTTTTTAGTGAATATTTAAAAAATGCTGCGGCAAAATTACCTATCCTTCCGGTAATAAACGCATCTATAACGTTAAAATTGTTTTACAAAACTGACTATTAATGAATTGTGTGCGGGGCAATTTTATTTAATAACTATCTTCTTCTTGCTCTATTGCAATTACGGAGGTGAAACATGGACCTAAGCAATTCTTTTACACTTATTGACCGTTTTGCACACCTGCTTTGGAATTTATTTTTTTTCTTGCGCAGCTTCGTTTTTTAAGTGCGTAACTATTTGATTTTCAATTAATTGTTTTGGCTGTTGACGTGCAACATTCCTCTGTTTTTGCTCATTCTTTGCTCATTTTTTGCGCATTCTTTGCGCATTTTTTGGGTAGATTACCCGCGTACCTGGTGTTAAAATCCCTTTACACTTTGGTTAGGCAAAAGGGCTTCCCGGAGGCTCACTGGTCTTCGAGGGCCTTGATGCGCGCCCTATCGGCGTCGTGCGACTGCTTAAGCCTGGTAATATCGAGGCGAAGCAATTGCTGTACGCTATCGCACTGGTCGGCTCTGCGCTGGTTCTCGTCGGCCCTTTTCTGGCTTTCTTTGAGTTTCTTAGTTGTGGTACAGGAAAATATCACCATTGATGATAAACCTAAAAAAGCCACTTGCTTAAGTGTCATAAGATGTTTTTAGTGAATATTTAAAAAATGCTGCGGCAAAATCACCTATCCTTCCGGCAATAAACGCATCTATAACGTTAAAATTGTTTTACAAAACTGACTATTAATGAATTGTGTGCGGGGCTATTGCATTTAATAGCTGTCTTTTTCTTGCTCCATGTACACTTTGGTTTGGCAAAAGGGCTTCCCGGAGGCTCATAAAATTCTCGATTTGAATTAATGTCACCCCAAGGGGGCCATCAAGAAAGACAAAAAAGAATACCCTGCTCTAATTTTGTCCATACTGCTTTTACTTTTCCGTCTTGTTTTTGGGAGCCCGTTTTGGCTACGCAGTTCACATATAGTATCCCGCGCTAAGGGATTTACTATGATGATAGGACAAAGGTATGGCGGAATAGAATAAGGAAAGTGATAAGATACCCACATTTTGTGATGGCGAATAGGGCTGTAATGCTTTGCTGCTAAAGGTTGGGTGGGTTAAAATATGTGGTGGGTAAGTTACGACGTAAATTTATGTGAAGTCGACGAGATATCGTACAGTATTCATTTTCAGACGATTTATCAAAGGGAAAAAGAAAACTCATTGCTTCACCATTATTTTGTTTACCCTGTTACCCTCTAAGTCAATGACCTCTAGCATGTAATGGCCCGGCAGAAGTTCTTTCATACTTATAACCTGCTTCTTATCGCTGACCATGCCTGCATAAGCTAGTTGCCCCAAAACATTGAAAATCCTTATGCTGCTGCCTGTTTCAGCATTCTCAACTATCAGGTCATTCGTTACCGGGTTCGGATAGATAGTGACATTGTTATGTGTAGCATAGTTAGTTGTTGCCAGTGACGAAATTGGAACCGAGCAATTGTTAGTACCAAATTTTGCAATAAACCAATCAGTATCTCCGCCTACGGATGTGATGGTATCGCCTGCAACATATATCTTGGAGGAGAAACTACCACCACAATAGAAGTTACCAAAACGGTCTGCACTCAACGTACCTGTAGTACCTATCAAAAATCCACCACCACTACCCGGCTGGCAATTATTTAAAGGATCATGATCAATGGTGTCTATACCTATTACATTGCCTGTATTTACATTAAACCGGGCAAGATATGACCGAAGGAATGTTCCACCGATGGTATATGTGCCCCATGAAAATTCAGTGCATGATTCATACCCGAATACCGCAACTGTATCTTCTGATACAGCTACGCCCACTGCCGACGAAACATCATCATTAGAGCCGTTGGTGGCCCAAACGTTATTACCATTAGTGTCCAATTTTACAAGAAATGATTCTTCAGTCCCTCCCAACGAATTTGGGAGGGGACTACCGTTAAAATTGAAACCGCTATCACACATTCCTGTTATGTAGACATTCCCGTCTCTATCGAGCGCTGGCCGATTTTTGGGAAACCCGAAATTGTCTGGAATGGGATTGTCATGTTTGAGCCAAAGCAGGTCACCTGCATCACTAAAACAGGCTACATACATTGAATATACACTTGTGCCGCCCACAAACAATGTATCACTCGAACTAAAACCTATGCTACCGCCGCTCACGTAAAACCTATGTCTCTTCGCGTCGCGCTTGATAAATGTAACAGCCCCATCTGGCCCTACTTTCCCAATGGGGAGATGAAAGCCACTTTGAAAAACACCGTCCTTGTCATATTTCAGTACATATTCCCCATCATTATTCCATATATCCCATCCGGCTGTGTCTGTAGCAACAAAAGATCCGCCAGCATATGCGCCTGGCTTTAACTCGCATAGTGAATAGATGTTGCCATCTTCATCAACATCCATGTCTATAAATCCAGAAATTGCGCTGATAGCAGTAAGCGTATCCGGCTCAGGCATCCTGAGCCATTTGTAAGCGCCACCGGTGTCCAGCTTCATCAAAAACATCGTTTTATTGCCCGGAAAAGGAGCGATTACAGTATCCGTAATAGTATTATTTTGTATGTAACCTCTATTGGGTGAAGAACCAAAAGTAATAATCATCCGTCCAATAACATATACACCGCCTAACGTATCAGTTTTTACCGCGAACCCTTCATTGTCCTGACTGGCAACAATCATCTTAAACCAACGCAATGTACCATCACATTTATAACTGGCGATACAGATATCAGGCACAGTTGAATAACTTAGCGGAATTGTAACTGGTTCGTTATCAATACTAATATCGAATGCGGCAACGCTCGCAACAATGTATATGTTTCCCCACTTGTCCGAAGTTATATCATTGATGTCTTCTGAAGGTCCATATCCTATCATATACTCGGGTGTGCCACCACGTTTTCCCCATTGCCAACCGCTTTGGGCATACGAAGTGGAGACAGAAAAAATAAAAACGGCAAAAAGAAGAATACTTTTGTTCATAAAACATTTTTTTAAAATTTTAATAACTAAAATAGAACCCGGGAAAGGCATGCAATGCGTAAAAGACTGCAACTTTTGTATTTCAGTTGGGGAAAAAGAAAAACATTTTTTTTGTTTTAATCGAGAATTGATATACCGGTGTGTTTTATTAATGTTGCAATTTTTAAAGGGACCAACTAAATAATTATTTCACTTCCTGCTCGCTGTTGGTCTTATTTTCCGCAACAACCTCCCGTAGGACAATCGTGTCGGTGAATTAATTGTTTTTTATTGAGGGGTTGCCCCATCTTCGCGAGGCTGTTGGTGAGGAACACCAACAGCGGCAGGGATTGCTTTTTATGGTATAACAGAAGGAGATCTTTACGGCAGAAACTTGGGGCCAAGGGCAATGAGCCAAAGCCATGCTCCGGTGAGCGCCCCGGTGAAACCTGCAATGACAAATGTGAATCTTTGCTGCACAGGTATATACCTGAAAATAATGATGACTAATATTATAGCTGCTATCGTGCCCGTTACTACCGGTAAGATCCACTGGTCATATCCAAGCATTCTTGACAGGCGAAATTCATCACCATAAAACTGCCTATGCTTGTCTTTAATCAGCAGGGCAAAGGCAATGCATAGATTAAACAATTCCCTTAGCCATGACAGCGATATTAAAATAACGATCCATTGTCGCCAATCTAATACATCTGCTTGCTGAGAACACATTCTGAATAACACAAGTACAGAGATACCTATGGTGCCTGCCAGCATAGTTTCGATTGGGCCTGCAGCGGTTATTATTGCCCGGGTTTGTTTTGTGTCAACCGTCCCGATCGCGTTACCGTAAGTTGTATATTTATATCGTATCCTGGCATTGGCATGCCCATAATATCTTGCCATAATATAGTGTCCACGCTCGTGAGCTAAAGTGCCTGCTATTGTCGCAAAAATGAAACCAAAGAATAAATAAACAAATAGGTTCTTTTGAAACACAAAAGAAATAAGCCTAGGCATACGGAATATTTCAAAGGAGAACGTAATAAACGTAGAAATAGTATTACCACTTTAACTTCGGATCACACGGGTGCAAATCGGCGTATGCTATCACGCTTCTAAATAAAAACGAACGCGCCGTACCGTTATTTAGAAAAAAAACATCGGGGGCGAGATTGTAGCGCGGGTGGTGAAATGTAAATATCTAATAGCCGGTGGCGCGATAAAGGAGGCGGCAGACATGCGTTACGCAAGTAAGAATCCACTGCCCGATAATTACGCCGATTTGGACCGTTCAATTGAATATTAGCGAATTACCGGGGAAATTATTTTTTCATAAAATCCCCCAATTAATAACCCCTTTGCTGAATACGGGTTTCATTTCTTTTCTGTACTTTTCGGGCACAATGCAAGGAATATGGTAAGCATACGCAATATTGTGAAGCAATATGCCAGTCAGCGGGCACTGGATGATGTGAGCATGGAGATAGAAACGGGTAAGGTGTTTGGGTTGCTGGGGCCAAATGGCGCAGGCAAGACCTCGCTGATCCGTATCATTAACCAGATCACAGCGCCGGATTCGGGGGAGATATTGTTTAACGGGGAACCGCTCAGCAAGGTGCATGTGGACAAGATAGGTTACCTGCCGGAAGAACGGGGCCTATATAAGAAAATGGAGATAGGCGAGCAGATACTGTACCTGGCGCAACTGAAGGGGCTGAGCAGGGCCGAGGCGCGGAAGCGCGCCCGCTATTGGTTTGAGAAGCTGGAGATACAGAGCTGGTGGAATAAGAAAATAGAGGAACTATCGAAGGGGATGCAGCAGAAGGCACAGTTTGTGGCCACCGTGATACATGAGCCGGAATTGCTGATACTGGATGAGCCATTTACGGGATTTGACCCGGTGAATGCAGAAGTGATCAAGAACGAGATACTGGAACTGAACAAGAAGGGGGCAACGGTGATCTTCTCCACACACCGCATGGAATCGGTAGAGGAACTGTGCGACAGTATAGCGCTGCTGAACCTCTCGAAAAAGATACTGGATGGCAAGGTGAAGACGATACGGAACACTTACCGGAACGGGACGTACGCCATAGAATATGAGGGGCCGAAGCTCAGCTTTAATGAGGGTGCGCCATTTGCGGTACTGAATGAGACAGCAGTGGATGACCACCACTTAATGACGGTGAGGCTGGCAGCCGGCAATAAGGTGAACGACGTGCTGCGCTACTTGCTGCCACTGACGAGCATCAATAAAGTGGAGGAGAAAGTACCGAGCATGAATGATATATTTATAGAAGCAGTGAGTAAGGTGAGGTAGGTAGCGGGCTGACGGGTAAATAATACCACCCCTTTGCGGTTTTAAGAAATCCCTAAATAAATAGCATTTGTTTTCACTCTAAATTTTTAGCTTATGAACAAGGTACTGCTTATCATACAACGCGAATATCTATCGAGGGTAAAAAAGAAGTCGTTTATATTGATGACGATACTGGTGCCGGTATTGTTTATCGGCATGATAGGCCTTATTGCCTTCATAACGGCGAAGCAAGGGGATTTTGGGGACAAGAAAAAAGTGATTGTGGTGGATGAAAGCGCAAACTTTGTGAATAAGCTGAAGGGCAGTGACAACCTGGAATATGTTTACACAACCGATAACTATGCAGCCACAAAGGGCTCCTTCATCAAGAACGGGTATGATTATTTCCTGTACATACCGGCGTCGCTGACAGGGGTGCAATTGCTGGGCGAAAAGAAAGCAAGCATCATGACCAATGCAAAGGTGGAGGATGGGCTGAGCAACGTGATACGGGCGCAGCGGCTTGCTGCGGCGGGGATAGACTCAGCAGTGCTGGCCAAGGCCCAGAAGCCCATCAGCGTGGCATCTATGCAGATAACTGAAAATGGCGTAACGGACTCGCATGTTGCCATCGCCTTCGGGGTGGGCTTTCTATCGGCATTCCTTATCTACATGAGCTTGTTTATCTACGGGACACAGGTGATGCGCGGGGTGATAGAGGAGAAAGTGAGCCGGATAGTGGAGGTGATCATATCGTCGGTGAAGCCGTTCCAACTGATGCTGGGCAAGATAATAGGCGTGGGCATGGTGGGGTTGACGCAATTTTTGTTGTGGATCATTATTTCGACTGCTTTGATAACGGTGGGCGGAACCGTGCTGGTGAGCAAAATGAATGCCAACACTGCCCAAAGGACACATGTGGTACAGGGCGCTTCAGGGGCGGCCCAAATGGCGGCGGCGAAGGATGCGGACAATGTGGATATT
>Ga0364867_10761_pt1 | contig 12882 bp, 9 predicted proteins | sample ExccelAu500001D4_3_FD_206915 | JGI IMG/M metagenome (GOLD analysis project Ga0364867, IMG submission 206915) | Enriched cells from Trout Bog Lake Hypolimnion, Wisconsin, USA - BchlTB.Aug13.5000.01.D4 | ecosystem: Environmental > Aquatic > Freshwater > Lake > Hypolimnion/Profundal zone | place: USA...
GCAACCCCATAACACTGACACAATCAGAAAGGGGCGCAAACTCAACCACATCATGCGCGGATGCATTGTACCCACAAGCGCTAAGCCAAAGGATTTGATCACTTGCTGCAAATCTTCCATAAAACTCCTATATACCAAGTATTGATACTACTTGCGCAGCGATTTTTTAATCTCTCGAAGCGAGAGCACAAAGCATTGCCATTGCTGAATCAAAAGATTATTGGAAACGGATAAGTCTCTCACTCCGGTTGGATAGATCTCCTTGGGGAAGATGGCCGTTTTAAATAAGACATCCCACCAAGGAAACAGAATTCCAAAATTGCATCCGCCTAAGACTCCAGGCTTACCTATCACTTCATGACCATAGCCAACAGCGTGGTGCATGCGATGAAACATCGGGGATATTAAGACATGCTGAAATCTACCCAGGCTTACTTTGATATTGGCATGTTGCCAACTTTGAATGAATTGACTCACCACCACTAAAGCGATGAATTGGCCTGGCGACACTCCAAACAGCAAGGCAAAGAATGCAAATACCACTGCTCGCAAAACGTCGTCGAGGATGTGGTTACGATTATCGGACCATGCCGTCATGACAGTCTGACTGTGATGCAAAGAATGGAGTTTCCACCACCAGTTAAAGGTGTGCGAAGCGCGGTGGTATAGATACTCAACCAGATCAAGCAAGATCAGATAAATTAAAAAGCTGATGAGTGGTATGGATGTGATGGGTTCCCACCAAGATTCAACATTGAGACGCTCAAAGCGAAAGTCGTGCAAGATCGAGTCCATCTCAAAAAAGAATCCTGATAAAGCAATGAATATCAGACCATGAAAAATACCAAGGCGATGAAATAAGGTGTACATCACGTCGGCCTTTGTAGCCGTAGCGAAACGCTCTTGGGTTTCTGCTGGTGCAATGCGCTCCCAGACTCTTAGAACTACGATGATTAACAAGATCTGGATGCAACCAAACAAAAACCAATCTAATCCATCAAACGCATCTTCCGCCCAACCCATGAGGTTGAAATGGTACAAGATAGGCGCAAGGATATTGTCGAACAAGCACTCTTGTACGGCAGCATATCCTGCTGATATCGGCGTGGTGATGAAGCTCAAATCCATGGCTTATTGTGGACTAATTGCCTTACTTTGGCAGGGTAGCAAAACAAAAACCGCGATTCTTCAGATTGATAATCAATTGCTCGAGAACTGCTGGGGCCCAAGGGTCTTTTCTAGACCAAATCCCTAGATGCGCCATAGCGATGTCGCCATCCTGAAGATTGCGGCTTGCCTTTTCCAATAAGACTGAATTGGGGTGTACTTTGGAATCAAGCTCATCCCCCAAAAATCCAGCATGGTTCCAGCCAATATGCTGGTAACCACACTGATTACCCATATTGATTAGACGTGGGGAAGCCTTTCCCCCAGGTGCACGCCAAATTTTTTGAATCGATGAGCCCGTCAACTCCTTAAAGCGATCGTCCACTCTGCGAATCTCTCTACAAAAACTGGCTTCGTTATACAGAATCGTTTCACCAGCTTTGGGACCAAATTGCGGCCTTTCAAACACATCCTTATTGGGTGCATCTTTCAGAAAGTACACATGGTCATAGGTATGACTACCAAAGTGATGCCCTTCTCGCAAACGATCTTGCCAGAATGACTTCCAAGAATCGTCTAAAGCAAAATCGCCACGACTGGTTTTTTCATTGGCAAGAAAAAAGGTGGCTTTAACATGTTGACGATTGAGCACATCAGATACCAGTTGCGCAACTGACATATTGCCCGTATCAAAGCTAAGGTAAACAGTCTTAATGCAAGCAGCGCCCTGGGCCAGGGCTGAAAAAGAACAAGCTAGCGAAACGAAGAAGGCAAAAAGGCGCAACATTTATTCCCAAGCTGCCCGCGGTGTGAAGAAAACGCCATGAGGAGATTTTCCAACGGGAATCGTGGCAATGAGCTTCATGGAAGGAATATCAATCACACCCACTTTTTTTGCAAAACGAAATGTCACCCACATGGTTTTTCCATCGGGCGTGATTTCCATATCGTCTGGGCCAGAAGGTAGGCCTGTGATGTCACCTACTTTTTCAAGAGTCTGCATATTGATTAAGCTAATCGTAGAAGCAATGCGATTACTCACAAAAACTTGCTTCTTATCGCCTAAAGGACGGAAGTTATGCGCCCCTTTACCAGTCAAGATGCGTTTGACTTCTTTGCGATTTTTCCAATCGATCACTTGCACATTATCTTCACCAGTAATGCCAACCAATAAATACTGATCGCCTGGCGTCATCCACAAGCCTGCAGGTGTGTTACCTGTTGGCATTTTCCAAAGCAGTGTCTGTGTTGCTAAATCAATCGCAGCCAGTTCGCTCGAGTCTTGTAATGTGATAAAAGCAATCTTGCTATCGGATGTATAGGCAATGTGACTTGGTGTCTTCGCCAACTTAATCGTTTTGGCGAGCTTTAAATTGGCGCCATCAGCCGCATAAATGTCAACGCGATCTAAACGATTGCCGTTAGCAATAAACCATTTATGGTTTGGTGAATAGCCGATTTGGTAAGGATCAATAATCTCCGGGATTTTTCCAGTCAATTCTCCGTTGACTGGATTCATTAACTGAACATCGTTACCTGCTGCATTGGCAATCAGAAGCGTCTTCTGATCTGGGGTGAGCATCAGGTGATGCGGTTCTTTGCCAACTGGAACTGTCTTGATGACTTTTCTGGTCGGCATATCAATCAAGCTCACACTTGCCTCAGCTGAATTCAACACGATGGCGAGTTTAGGTTCGGCCGGAGTGGGCGCTGGAGCTGAAGCTGGAATTGTTTGAGCGAAGGTCAGCGAGGCGCTGGCAATGAGGGCTAGGAAAATACCGGTCGCCAGACTGTGAAAGCGATGATTCTGATGAAATGTATACATACCCTATTGTAAGCAATCCAAGGGGGTCTAAAACCCAGATTTAGCCTAACGTAAGCTCGTCAGAACCTTTTCGAGACGCTTTAATGACATTGGCGTTGGGGTTTTTAGTTCCTGCGCATACAGGGCCACCCTGAGCTCTTCCAGCTGCCAGCGAAAGTCTTGCAAGGCTTGATCTTCTACCATGGCATAGGAGGCTGAACCCTTGCTGCCTTGAAGTAATTTTTGCCAAGGACGTTGAACGGACTCCCAGTCCTTTTGGCACTGAGCATCACGACTTGGGTTAGCGCGCAACTTATCGATCCTCATCGCCACCCCTTTTAAATAGCGCGGCAGATGCACTAGTTGCATGTAGGGGATATCAGATACAAATTTTGGGAACACCAAACCTTGAATCTGCGTCTGAATATCCGCATGGGCTGCAGTAGAAGCTGCCTTTGCTTGGGGGAGTTTTTTCTGTAGGTCTGCGTATGCCTGTAAGGCATTAAGGGCATGGCGAGAAATCTCCTGGGCAATCAACGCTAAACGCGGCTTACCTTCTTGGAGGCGCGACTCAAACAGGCTTGCACTAGTTGGTAACGGGTCCATTAAAAAGGCTCGCTCAACCGCCAAGTTCAGAATCTGCTCTATCAAGTTATCAACAGACCCCACATTAATAAATAAAAGACCCAATTCACGAATGCCTGGTAATTGCTTTTGCAAAGCCTTCAGGGTTTCTTTATTCGATATGGAGAAGAGGCGACGCAATCCTTGCCAGTGCTGCTTTCTGGCTTCCACCAAGTCATCAAACACTTCTAAGTCACATGCATCGATACGGTCTACGAGCGCAGGATATCCAAATAAGGTTCGATTTCCTTTTTGAATCTCCAAGGTTTCTGGCAGCTCACCAAACTCCCAAGACTTATAGCCACCCTGCTCGACTTTACGAGCGGCGTCTCCTGGGGATGCCTTTCCCAATACTGTTGCTGGCTTAGCCTCAACGCCAAGCTCGACCTGTGCGGCCTCTTGAGCAATCGCCTGAAAGGCACTTCTAGCAGTCTCGCCATATTCGGCGCGCAAACGAGATAAGTTGCGCTCCACATCTAATTGACGACCATGCTCATCAATCAGGCGATAGTTCATAGATGAATGGGCTGGCAACGCTTCTGGCCTAAAGTCTGTGCGCTTGATCTCCAAACCTTTTTCTTTGCGAATATCGGCAATCAAGCTATCTAAATAATCTCCCACACCAAAGTGCTTTTCTTCGAGCATGCGCTCCAAAAAGGACTTGGCATATTCTGGCAACGGTACGCAGTGGCGCCGCAGTTTCTGCGGCAAGGACTTCAGCAATAACAAAGTCTTTTCTTCACACATACCAGGTACTAGCCATTCACAGCGACGGCCATCCACCTGATTTAACAGCGTGAGTGGCACTACCAGCGTTACACCATCCTTGGGGCTGCCAGGCTCGAAGTGGTAGGTCATCCCCAACTCTGTACCGCCTACCATCATCTTTTTGGGGTAACGATCCACCGTAATGCCCGCTGCTTCATGGCGCATCAAATCCGCTTTTGCTAGGCGCAGCTGAGTATCAGGTTTTTCACCGCTTGGATCTGGCTTTTTCAACCAGACCTTCATGCCTTCTCTACTGGAAACACTGTTTGGTATGCGCGAGTCATAAAAAGCGAAGAGCAATTCATCATCGACCAAGACGTCAGGCCTACGTGAACGATGCTCCAGAGCTTCAATGTCTTTGATGAGTCTGCGGTTGTGCCAAAAGAATCCAAAACAGTCTGGATATTTTTTCTTAGCATCGGTCTCGGTCTCACGCTCAAGCCCTGGAGAATCCATCCGACCAAACATTTCTTCTTGAACCAATGCTTGGCGTATAAATAGTTCGCGCGCCATCACGGGGTCATGGGGCTCATAGCGCACTCGCCTACCGTGATAAATCGGCAAGCCATACAAAGTGCCCCGTTCAAAGGCCATGACTTCGCCTTGGCGGTTATCCCAAAATGGGTCGCTTAAGGACTTAATGAGGCGATGCGCTGCTACACGCTCAACCCACTGCGGTTCGATCTTGGCAATCGTGCGAGCGTACATCCGATTGGTCTCTTGCAGCTCACCTGCCAAAATCCACGCACCCGCTTTCTTGCCAATGGTTGAGCCAGGCCAAATAAATGGCCGTATCCCTCTAGCGCCGATATAGCCGCCAGTCTTACTACCGCGCTCTTGTGATTTTTCGTCTTCTTCTTTTTTGGCCACATAACCTAGCAAGCCGGTTAGTAGCGATAAGTGAATTTGTTCATACGTTGCGGCTAGGCCGTTTTCTTTCCAACCCTTCTCACCCAACATCGTATGCAATTGACCATACACGTCGCGCCACTCTCGTAAGCGACGCGGTGACAGGAATTTACTTCTACAGAGGGTTTCTAATTGGCGATTGCTATGTTTATGTTGCAAGGCGTCTTGATACCAATCCCAGAGTTTTACAAAACTGAGAAACTCAGAACGCTCATCGGCAAACTGCAGATGCGCTTGGTCAGCGGCTGCGGCTTGCTCAAGTGGCCTTTCGCGTGGATCCTGAGTAGCAAGCGCTGATGCAATGATGGTGACTTCACGCAATGCATTTTGATCTTTTGCTGCCAACAATATTCTGCCAATCCGAGGATCTAAGGGTAAATCAGCGAGCTGCTTACCGATTGCAGTAAGCCTGAAGTTATTGTTAAGGTCTTTTCCTTCGGCATCTTGCGCTTCATCATATTCAATGGCGCCCAACTCATCTAATAGCTGAACACCATCTGCAATTGCTCTACCCAATGGTTTATCAATAAAGGGAAACTCTGCAATCTTCGGCAGGTGCAATGCGCTCATGCGCAGCAAGACTGCGGCTAATGAACTGCGTAAGATTTCTGGATCAGTAAATTTAGGTCGAGCAAGATAATCTAGCTCGCTATATAGACGAATACAAATACCATCTGAAACACGTCCGCAACGACCCGCCCGTTGATTGGCGGCAGCTTGCGATATCGGCTCAACTTGCAGTTGCTCAACCTTATTGCGATAGGAGTAACGCTTGACCCTAGCTAAGCCACTATCAATCACATAACGAATGTTCGGAACAGTTAAAGAGGTCTCAGCTACGTTCGTCGTCAAAATAATGCGGCGACCATTGCCAGGACTAAAAACCCTCTCCTGCTCAGTAATAGATTGGCGTGCAAATAAACTTAAGACTTCCGGATGAAAGCGTTGGGCCAGAACATGGTCTTTGCGTAATACTTCGGCGCAATCTCGTATCTCTCGCTCACCAGGTAAGAAAACCAGTACATCGCCAGCACCGGTAGCGCCCTCACGCCATACGTTGGCAATCGCCTCAGCTACTGCATCGGGGATTTCTTTTGCTTCTTTGGATTCTTTTTTGCCGTCAGGTTTGACATCAGGCTCTAAAGGCACGTAACGCTGCTCCACTGGAAATAACCTACCGCTGACCTCAATGACGGGCGCAATCTTGCCATTGATCGTAAAGTGCTCAGCAAAGCGCTGTGCATCGATCGTGGCTGAGGTGATGATGAGCTTGAGATCGGGGCGCCTTGGCAGCAGACGCCTGAGATAACCCAAGAGAAAGTCGATATTCAGACTGCGTTCGTGTGCCTCATCAATGATTAGCGTGTCATAGGCGCGCAACTGAGGGTCTCTTTGGGTCTCGGCCAACAAGATGCCGTCAGTCATTAATTTGATGGAGGCATTCGGGCCCGTCTTATCGGAGAAGCGCACTTGGTAGCCTACATCCTGACCCATCGGTGTTCCCAGCTCTTGGGCAATGCGCTTGGCAGTAGCGGTCGCGGCAATACGACGCGGCTGGGTATGGCCTATGAGCTTGCCACCGTTCATGCTTCCTCTGCCCATATCTAGACAGATCTTCGGTAACTGAGTGGTCTTACCTGATCCTGTCTCGCCGCAAACAATCACCACCTGGTGCGACTGCAAGGCATCCTTGATGATTTGACGCTGTCCAGAGACTGGCAACTCTTCCGGAAAGCGGATCTCAAGCTTGCGCGAGGTGTTGGAAGCAGGCACAGGCTTGGCACTCTCTGGGGGTTTTTGTTGGTTTATGGGCTCTTGCACCCTATAATTTTCTCACTATGCCAACAAATGCACCAAACCCCGCTCAAAGCAGCGAAGAATCCAGCTCAAACTTTCCTTTCGTAGGCTGGCTACGCGACGTTGCGCCGTACATTCATAGCTTTCGCGAAAAGACCTTTGTTATTGCCTTTGCTGGTGAACTGGTTCAAGAAATTGGTCTTGAGAACCTGATCGAAGATATCGCCATGCTCCACGCGATGGGCATGAGAATTGTCCTTGTGCACGGCATACGCCCCCAAATTGAAGAGCAACTCATGCTCAGAAAGATTAAAAGCAAGTTTGGCAAGAGCAGCATACATGCCTATCGAATTACTGACGCCGCTGCACTTGAGTGCGTTAAAGAAGCTGCCGGTGAATTGCGTCTCGATATTGAAGCAGCATTTAGTCGTGGCTTACCAAATACCCCGATGGCAGGATCACGCATCTCTGTAATCTCGGGAAACTTTATTACGGCAATGCCAGTAGGCGTGGTTGAAGGGATTGATTACATTCATACTGGCCTCGTGCGTAAAGTAGATTCGACCTCTATTAAGTTATCTCTTGATAGCAACAAGATTGTCTTGCTTTCCCCGCTCGGATTTTCTCCAACAGGGCAGGCATTTAACTTAGCATTCGAAGATGTTGCAGCTTCCACTGCTGCCGCACTAAAAGCCGATAAATTGATTTTCTTAAGCCCACATGCTGGATTGAAAGATGAAGAAGGTGATTACATCACCGAGCTTTCCATGCCACAACTTCAAGAATATGTAGGCCAACATCATCAAGCGCTCGACTTAGGTATGAAGAGTTTACTTAATATCTCTGGCAGAGCGATTCGCGCTGGTGTAAGCCGCGTTCACTTCCTCCCATGCAATCAAGATGGCGCCTTATTGGAAGAATTATTTACCCACGATGGTATTGGCATGATGTTGGCGTCTTCAGATATTGAGAACTTACGTGAAGCCAACCAAGATGATGTCGGTGGTATTTTGCAACTCACTATGCCTCTTGAAGAAGAAGGCATCTTGGCTGCTCGCGGACAGGATGTGATTGAGCGCGATATTCAACGCTTTTCAGTGATTGAGCATGACCGCGTATTGTTCGGTTGCGCCGCCCTCTTCCCATTCCCTAATGGCGTTGGGGAGCTTGCCTGCTTAGCGGTTGATCCAGATGTACAGGGATCCGGTGATGGTGAGCGCTTATTAAAACGCGTCGAAATGCGTGCCAAACAAGAAGGCATCAAGCGTTTGTTTGTTCTAACGACAAGAACCGAGCACTGGTTCTTAAAGCGCGGATTTAAAAGAGCTAGCGTTGATGATTTGCCTGAAGAAAGAAAGCAAATCTACAACTGGGATCGCAAATCCATGGTCTTAACCAAAGACCTATAAGATCACATTCACAATTTATTAGCCTCACCAATAGATAATTAGTATTTAGAAAGGCATTACAGATGGCACGCATGGTTCAATGCATCAAACTCAATAAAGAGGCTGAAGGTTTAGATTTCGCTCCACTTCCAGGTGATTTGGGTAAAAAGATTTGGAATCAAGTCTCTAAAGAAGCTTGGGCAGCTTGGCTCAAACAGCAAACGATGTTGATCAATGAAAATCGCTTGAATATGGCTGACCCACGTGCACGCCAGTACTTACTAAAGCAAGTTGAAAAACATTTCTTCGAAGGTGGCGCTGACACTGCTCAAGGTTACGTTCCGCCAGCAGACTGAGAGCTGCATCCCAACAATTGATTTAGCGCAACACTTGCAACACATTCTGAAAATATATTTTCAAGACGTGTTGACTTCAGGAATTTGGAAGCATAGGATTGAATCGTGGGTTGACAGTTATAGTGTTGATTCGCATTGGCGAAAGCCACTTTAAATGAGCGCATCTATGCACTCATGGGCATCGGAACAAATTACCTTCCGATTGTCTGCGCCATGATCATCATGGCAAACAGACCCGATGGGAGATTCATTCCCCCGTCGGGTTTTTTAATTAGAGGATGATCCGCGCAACGCCGGCAGCATTACTCACCAGCAGAATGTTGGCCTTCTCTTTAGCAAACAAGCCAACAGTAATCACACCAGCAATCTGGTTAATTTGAGACTCCATGCTTTTCGGGTCTGCAATCTTCAAGCCGGCAACATCCAAAATCCAGCCACTGTTATCTGTGACAAAAGGCTCCTGCACCCCTTTTGCCAATCTCAATGAAACCTTGCCACCCAACTTTTCAAGCTCCCTGGTAACAACACCTTGAGCCAAAGGAATAATTTCAACGGGCAAGGCAAAGTTACCCAAAACAGGTACTTGCTTGGAAGAATCACAAATACAAATAAATTGCTTGGCCATGGAGGCGATGATCTTTTCGCGGGTTAAGGCCCCGCCACCACCTTTAATCATGTGGCCGGCTGGATCAATTTCATCTGCGCCATCTACATAGGCAGGTAAGCCAGTGACATCATTGGGATTGAGAACCTTAAATCCATGTTTTAGTAAACGTTCAGTCGTCGCGTTAGAGCTAGAAACCGTGCCTGCAAAATGATCTTTGTGGGGCGCTAAGGCATCAATAAAGCAGTTGGCCGTAGAACCTGTCCCAACACCCAGAACTTGCCCGGGGGCGAGCTTAAGCACTTCATCGCGAGCTGCCTCTCCCACCATTTGCTTTAACTGATCCTGATTCATGATGTAGCCAATACCCTTGTAGATTGTGGAGCAAATGCATTATTCCATCTATCATATGATATTCAGAGGCAATCCTAATAAAGAGCGTTCCGTTTCCCTATGACCAGCACTTCAACACTGAGCCAACTTAAGACTTTGACCACCGTAGTAGCGGATACGGGTGATTTTGAGCGTATGCAGGAATTTCAGCCGCAAGACGCCACTACCAACCCATCTCTCATCCTCAAAGCGGCCCAACAGAGCAACTATCAAGCCCTCGTTGCCTCAGTCAAGCAAGCCCATCCGGGCATGCAGCCTACCGATCTGGTGGATTACATCTTGGTCGCTTTTGGATTGGAGATTCTCAAGATTGTCCCTGGCCGCGTATCGACAGAAGTTGATGCTCGCCTGTCCTTTAATACCAAAGCCACCGTTGCAAAAGCTAAGCACCTAATTCAGTTATATGAATCCCATGGAATTCATCGCAAACGCGTGTTGATTAAATTGGCAGGTACTTGGGAAGGCATTGCAGCTGCAAAAGAACTTGAGGCTGAAGGCATTCATTGCAATATGACTTTGCTATTCTCTTTAGTTCAAGCTGCAGCTTGTGGAGCCGCTAATGCAAAACTGATTTCACCATTTGTCGGACGCATTACCGATTGGTATAAAGCCAAACTGGCGAGCAACTGGAGTGATGTCGATCACGGTGGTGCCAATGATCCCGGCGTGACATCTGTCAAGCGCATCTTTCATTACTACAAGCACTTTGGCATCAAAACTGAAATTATGGGTGCCAGCTTTAGAAACACTAGCCAGATTCTGGAATTGGCTGGTTGCGACTTGCTCACGATCAGCCCAGAGCTACTTGCTGAACTACAGACTAGCAACACAGCGGTCAATCAAAAGCTTGACCCCAGCAATGCTGCCAAGGCCTTGGCCGATGAAAATACTACTGAGCTTAAGCTTGATGAATCGAACTTCCGCCTGCAATTGAATAATGACGCCATGGCAACAGAGAAGCTTGCTGAAGGCATCCGCAATTTCTGCATCGATACAGAAAAACTAGAAGCACTACTCGCTAAATAATGGAGATTGAGGCTAATACTTATTGAGTGTCTAACACTCTACATCCAGAATCTTCTTTCGAAAGCAATGATGTTTTGCGTGCGTCGTCTCCGTAATGACCGCTACCGACCCAAGGCGGATAGTCAAAGATAAACCACCTGACGGTGATTTTAGTATTTCTTGGTGGCCCGGGGCGGAATCGACCAGGGCCTAGAATAATTAATTCTTCTGTTTTATTAACGAAACTATCCGACTATGGATAGCTCCTTCAGGAAGCTCAAATTGCTCGAGCATCGTGTAGTGATCTTTTCCTGGAATGTCTACAAATACAACCGGATACTTACTTGCCTTCAATTTATCGGCAAAATCATAAGACTGTCGACGCATTTCACTTAATTCAATACCACCAACAAATAAGTAAATCGGGGTTTTACCTTTTGGCAAATTCAACATAGGTGAATTTCTTTTAGCAATCGCCAAATCCATTTGAAGATTTTTATTAAGGAATGATCCAATTAGAGGCTCTAATTCAAAAATACCGCTGATGGGCACAACGGCTTTTACTTTCATACCATTGATAGAAGTAACGGATAAATGGCCGCCCGAAGACCAGCCAGATAGAACTACATTCTTTGGATTACCGCCCCATTCCGAAAGATGTTGACTGATAAATTTAACTGCCTTTTCAGAAGAGGCAACAATTTGATCCATATTTGCCTGGGGCGCCAATGGATAGCCCACCATAGCTACGCTGATACCCTCTTTAAGATAACTTTCTGCCAGAAAAGCGAAATCATTTTTAGACCGTGCCTGCCAAAATCCACCGTGAATAAATATCACTACTGGTGTATTTGGCCCAGCGGAGTAGTAATCTATTTTTTCGCGCTCAAGGGGGCCATAAGATATATCTAAATATTGAGAGTGAGCGGCCCTAAAGGCTTTGCTTCTTTCAATCCACGCATTGAACATTGCCGGACTTTCAGGAACGGCTTTAGTGTTGTTATACGAATCATCTAGCGTTTGCTGATCCATTTGATGCCAGTCTGGGAAGTTTTGCGCCCAAAGATTCATCGAGCAAAAAACAATAGCGCCAGCCACGATACATTTAATTAATTTCATTTTGTCTCCGTTATTTATTATTGAATTATTAAGAAATAGCTCCAGATGGCCATCTCTAGAACTGCTCCTTAAAGTAATCAGAAACTGCTTGCTGGAAGATGCTATATCCTTTTTGATACATCATCATATGTCCCGCATTGGGCACAACTACATAACGCTTATTAGCATTGGGTAACTGCTCAAAGAATGGCATTAATTGCTTAGTATCGGCTACATCATCATACTGACCGTGGATAATCATTGTTGGCACAATAATTTGGGTGGGATTGAGCATTGGTAATTTCGTTACCAGATCTAATTGTGGGCTCGTAGCAGTATTCACTTCAATAGCCGCGGCATTCTTAGCGTAAGCATCCACAACCTCAGGGAAGTTATCCTCTTTAGGGGTAAGCGAATAGAAGCGTCCATGCCATCCTGCTTCAGGAATTTGAATGTAGACCTTGTCTTGGTAAGTTTTTAAGTTTGCTCTACGCTTACCAATATCAATACTATCAACACCCATCTGAGCATATGAAACATAGCGATCAACCTTTTCTGGGTGAGCCATCACAAATAATCCGCCGTATTGAGTCGCATATGACCAGGCCAACAGCTTGACCTTGGGTGCGCCTCTAGACTTCATGACAAAATCTACAGTAGCATTTAGATCGCTTGCTGCATCTTCTGTAGTGAAGTGCCCTTCTGGATGGGTCGACCTACCAAAGCCTCTTATATCGAGCGCAAATACATCGAAGCCTTGTTTAGCCAAAACATCCATCAGGCTAATGTCGGCCTTTCCGGGAACGCGTAAATCGAAAGACTCTTTTCCTGCCGTGGCAGAGCCATGCGCCAAAACAATCACTGGTTTATTTTTTGGACTGCCTGTGAATTTTTCCCAAACATATATCTTGATGTCACCATTTTGAATCCAGTGCTCAGCACTTTGTACGACGGGGGGGTTATTTTTTTCTGCCATTACATTTGAAAAGTTTATGGCAAGTACCGCCATAACCAGAATCTGGATTAGCC
>Ga0364867_10757_pt2 | contig 12848 bp, 9 predicted proteins | sample ExccelAu500001D4_3_FD_206915 | JGI IMG/M metagenome (GOLD analysis project Ga0364867, IMG submission 206915) | Enriched cells from Trout Bog Lake Hypolimnion, Wisconsin, USA - BchlTB.Aug13.5000.01.D4 | ecosystem: Environmental > Aquatic > Freshwater > Lake > Hypolimnion/Profundal zone | place: USA...
AGGGCAAATTACACCGTAGCCACGGAAATAGCCCGTCTTGAGGCAATCTATAATGCAAGGTTCACGCTTCTTAAGCTGAAGCTGCAGGATGAGATCGAGAGCAGGCCCGATTACAAAAGGTATATCCGTGATGTTGAATCGGTGTTCCAGTACCTTCAGTTCAAACGCAGGCTCGACAGGCTCAGCGTTGAATTCAGGGATACGATATCATCAAGCTTTTCAGAAGAAAAAAGAGAAACAATTTCCGGCTACGTTGAAAGTATTTTAAGCAGGATAGGGCCTTCGGTGCTGGAAGAATTCCTTACCGGTGAACTCGGCAGCAAGAACCAGTTTTTCAGGGATATCGTCAGTGAAAGGTACAATAAGGAAATTGCAGGACTGGGGAAGGATTTCTTCGAGCCCATGATGCTGGTGTACGATAAAAGCATCACGAAAGTCGAGAACGAACTTACCGAATATGATTTCAGGGAGCTGGTGGATCATTCCATGGACCTGCTCAACGATAAATATGCAGGTCTGGAGGAATCTTCATCAGAAGAATCCGGGGTTGCCTTCGACAGCGAGCTGAACCTCCTGAAAGGCAATTACAAGAGGATATACGATTCTCTTAAGGGGCATATAGGGTTTGTTGCAAACCTCGATATTCACGTCACCGACATGGTAGGCACGGGTTATGGAAGGGCCCTGCTGCCTTTTCCCGAAAAGTCAATTCGTTCGGAGATATTATGTCATGCTTTCGGCGCTCACGCCGTGTTCCCCGACACCAGGACGGTACTCGACATCGGCGGTCAGGACACCAAGGCTATACAGGTTGACAGCCACGGGCTCGTGACCAGTTTTTATATGAACGACCGCTGCGCTGCAGGCTGTGGAAGATATCTCGGGTACATAGCCGATGAATTCAATATTTCACTTAATGAGCTTGGACCGCTTGCATCGGAAGCCACCAAGGAGGTAAATATATGTTCCACCTGCACGGTGTTTGCAGCAGCTGAGATCAGGGAACTGCTGAACGTGGGGCAAAAGCGCTCTGATATCCTGGCCGGCCTGCACCGTGCCATTGTGATGCGTGCAATGTCGTTGCTGGCACGTTCGGGTGGGGTGCGCAACGAGTTTACCTTCACAGGAGGCGTTGCAAGGAACCAGGCTGTTCTGAAGTATGTATCAGACCTGGTGCTTCAGAATTACGGGAAAGATATTAAGATAAACGTGCATACCGATTCCATTTTCATGGGAGCCCTCGGTGGAGCCATGTTTGCCAGAAGAAATGTAATGAACTAATGCGCCGGGAGACGGTAAATAATCATCCGCAGTAAAAATGAAAGACCAATATATATATACCATAGGGGTTGACGTGGGAAGCAGCATTATCAAGGCTGTGTTGATGTTAATCAACGGGGAGCACGTCATCGTTGACCAGCAGATGGAGAAGATCAGGAAACGGAACCCCGAAATGGTGGCCGACCAGCTGATCGACTCTGTTCTTGAACGAAATAAACTGACGGTGAAAGATATCGCTTACCTCGCCTCCACAGGTGAAGGGGAGATGTTGCAGCGCAAACGCGGGCATTTCTATAGCATGACAACCCACGCAAGGGGAGGAACTTATCTCTGCCCGGGTTCGGTTACTGTGGTAGATATGGGGGCCCTGTATGTGAGAGCAATCAAGATCAATGAACAGGGCAGGGTGCTCGATTATAAAATGACAGGGCAATGTGCTTCGGGTTCAGGGCAGTTCATTGAAAATATAAGCCGTTACCTGGGACTTTCCATTGAAGATGTCGGTGAGGTTTCTCTTAAATCAACTGCACCCGAAACACCTTCGGGAATATGTTCGGTGCTTGCCGAAACCGATGTGATCAACATGGTTTCACGCGGGATAGCAACTCCCGATATCATAAAGGGAATACACCTTTCCATTGCAAACAAGATCGTCAAATTGCTTTCTGCGTTGAAAGCTGTTTCACCAGTGGCATTGACTGGTGGTATGGCTATGAACGTGGGAATGGTGCAGGCGGTGCAGGAACTCATTGCTGAGAGCAAGCTCGGCCTGGAGGTAAGGGCGCATCACGAATCAATATATGCAGGTGCCATAGGTGCAGCCATATGGGGCGGGTTCCGGCATCAGAAATTGAGCTTAACAAATTGAAACAACAGCAGAACCTGAAACCAATGAACGATAATCTCGATCACTTATTCAAACCCGCAGCCATTGCGCTGATAGGCGCTTCAGCCAAGGAACTTTCCATCGGGAACGTGATCATTAAAAACCTGCTGAATTATAATTTCAAAGGACCGGTTTACCCGGTAAACCCGAAAGTTGACGAGATCCGCGGGCTCAAAGCCTATGCCTCGGTTCTGGATATCCCGGGAGCTGTGGATCTTGCGCATATCGTGATCCCTCCTTCTTTTGTGCCTGAAGCAGTGGAGGAATGCGGGAAAAAAGGGATCAAGGCCATCATCATTAACACCGCCGGATTCAAGGAAATGGGGCCTGAGGGCCAGGCTCTCGAAGATGATTTCCTGGCAAGGGCCAAAAAGTACGGAATCCGAATCGTTGGTCCGAACTGCCAGGGCATCATCAACTCAGATCCTGCAATTAATGCTTACTGCAATTTTACTTTTACATACCCTCTGCCGGGAAATATCTCTATTGTTGCCCAAAGCGGTGGAGTTGGAGCCGTGCTGATGCAGGCCTTCTGCGACATGGGTGTGGGACAGAGGATATATGCTTCGAACGGCAACGGTTCAGATGTCTCGATCACTGAAATTATAAGCTATTACGGTAAGGATGAAGGAACCAGGGTTATCGTTCTTTATGCCGAAAGCCTTGACAATCCACTTGAGTTTATTGAAGTCGTAAGGGAGGTCACTGCACGCAAACCTGTTCTTGCAATTACTGCTGGAAGGACTGATAAAGGAGCAGAAGCTTCGAGATCGCATATCGGCGGGCTGGCAGGCAGTGTTTCGATGGATCTTATTTTCCGCAAAGCCGGGATTCTGACATTTACCAGCCAGGAAGAACTTTGCCACGCGGCGGTAGCGCTTTCTTCGCAACCTGTCCCGAAAGGGAACAGGGTCGGGATAATCACAAACACCGGCGGTCCCTCAGTCATTGCGATTGATGAGCTTGTCAGCTGCGGGCTTGTAATACCTCCGCTTTCAGCCAAAGCAGCTGAGACCCTAAAGGACAGCATGCTTGAATCAGCCTCAGTCAGGAACCCTCTCGATATAGTTGCCACGGCCGGACCGGCGCATTTTAAAAGCGCACTTGAAGTAATGATGAATGAAGATCAGTTCGACAGCATTTACCTGAATTTTGTCACTCCTCCTTTTGTCGACTGCGAAAACGTTGCCCGTGAAATTGCAGCAGCTGCGCAGAAGACCAGCAAGCCTATCGTCTGCAATTACATGACGGATAAGGAAAAATGGGCAGGAACCTCAAAAATCCTCAGGGAAGGAGGGATTCCCTGTTTTGATTTTGCCGAAACAGCGGCCAGGGCGTTGTTTTCCCTTGTCAGGTACAATAAAATATTAAGTTCGGAGAAAGGAACTGTAAGGACCTTCAATGATGTCAGTAGGGGAAATGTTGCCAGGATACTGGATAATGCAAAGCATCTTAACAGGGAAGTACTGACGGCGATGGAGGTGTATTCCATACTTGAAGCTTACAATATCCCTGTTGCCCCCTGGAAAGTGGCCTCGGATGTGAAGGAAGTTGTTTATGATGCAACCCAGATTGGTTACCCGGTCGTAGTTAAAGTTGATTCTGAAGTAATCATTCATAAAAGTGATGTTGGAGGTGTCGCGGTAAACCTGAAAAATGCAGAGGAAACCAGGGCGGCAGTTGAGAAAATGAAAGCAGGGCTCGGTGGAGGGATGAAGTTTCTTGTACAGAAATTCCTTAAACCCGGCAGGGAACTTATTATTGGTGCAAAAGCATCGGAGGGGACAGGGCATATTATCATGTTCGGACTGGGCGGGATCTTTGTTGAAGTCCTGAAGGATGTCGCTTTTGCCATCAGTCCTGTAAGCGATACTGAGGCTGCAGGGATGATATCCTCGATAAAGGCGTCTGCACTGATCGACGGATTCAGGGGAGAGCAAGGGATCAACAGGGAGAAAACGGCTGAGGTCATTCAGCGTGTTTCCATGCTGTGCGCCGATTTCCCCGTGATCAGGGAGCTGGATCTTAACCCCCTGTTTGCAGCGGGTGATCAGATCCGCGCGGTGGATGCAAGGATCATCCTTTAAAAGAGAAATATTCAAAAGCAACATACAGAGCATGGGAGAGAAGAATTACAAAATCGGGATCATCGGCCTTGGACCGATCGGCCAGACACTGGCCGTGCATTTCAAAGCTGCAGGATGTGAGGTTGCCATTACCGACCTCGACAGGGAGAAACTAAATCTCATACGCAAGGAAGGCAGCGAGATCGTCCTTCATCTTGAAAAAAAGTCATTCTTCAAATATGTCTATTACTCTATTGAAGAAATGCTGGAGCACGATTTCGACATCCTCATCTCAGCTGTCAAGGACTATCATGTCGACAAGATTGTCGATTTGATAAAAGAGAACCTGAAAAAGGATGTGTTCCTCCTCAGCGCCCAGAATGGCATTGATATAAGGAAAAAGTACCTCCGTCATTTCCCGAATTCAGCCATCCTCAGGATGGTCATAAATTTCGCCGGTAACCTGCAGGCTCCCAACGTTGTCGGGATTAATTTCTTCAACGCCCCGAATTACATAGGTTCCATGGATGATTCGCAGGAAGAACTGGCCAAATGGCTGGCATCCACCCTGAGCAGCGTAGGTCTTACAACGGAACCTGCAAATTCATTTTCGATCATTGACAAGATCTGGGAAAAAACCATTCTCAATTCGGCTCTAAGCCCTCTTTGTGCAATCTCAAGACTTACGATGAAGGAAGCCATGAACAACGGCGACACCCTCGAGATCATCGAGCAGATTCTGTACGAAGCAGTGCAGGTGGCCAATGCAGAAGAGATCAAGCTTCCGGAAAATTTCATCAAACTTGCCATCAGATACCTGAATAATGCCGGTAACCACATGCCTTCACTTGCTGTTGACCTTATTAATAAGCGGGAAACGGAGATCGATTACATGAACGGGAAGATCGTCGATTACGGGCGTAAGCATTACATCAAAACCCCTATCAACCTGGTGCTTACAAATCTTGTGAATGCCATTTCATGCAAAGACGGCGTTGGGAAATGTAAGGACTATAAATAATCTCTAAATTTCATTTGTACACTGTACATGGTACATTGTACATCGTATTATGTAAAACAAATGATTATGTATTCCAAAATGTTTTCCTGGCAGATGACAGCGCCGGATGCCCCCCTGAACTATATCGAAAGTCCTTTGCCTGCGCCGGGTCCCAGCGAGGCACTGGTAAAAGTTGCAGGATGCGGGGTTTGCCATACCGACCTGAGTTTCTGGCACTATGGTGTAAAGACAAAAAAGGAGCTTCCGCTTACCCTGGGACATGAGATCAGCGGCACGGTGATTGCAGGCCCTGATCAATGGGTTGGGAAGAATGTGATTATCCCTGCTGTTCTGCCCTGCGGGGAATGCGAGCTATGTAAAAAGGGCAGGAGCAATATGTGCCAGAAGCAGCTGATGCCTGGCAATGACTTCAACGGCGGATTTGCTTCACATATCCTGGTGCCATACAGGTATCTATGCCCTGTGCCAGACAGCCTGCTGACAAAATATTCCCTTGAAAAGCTATCGGTCATTGCAGATGCAATTTCCACACCTTACCAGGTTATCAGGAAATCTGAACTTGAATCCGGCGATTTTGCTATTGTCATTGGTGTGGGAGGTGTTGGTGTTTACGCTGCCCTGATAGCGAAAATCTCCGGGGCAAAGGTCCTTGCCCTGGATATTGACAATGTGAAGCTTGGCATAGCCAGTAACAATGGGGTTGACGCAGTGCTCAACATCAAGGGTCTCGATATAAAATCAGTAAAAGAACAGGTGAGGGAAATCGCTAAAGGGCTGGGGGTTTCACGCTACAGTTGGAAAATTTTCGAAATGTCGGGCACAAAACCCGGGCAGGAGCTTGGTTTCAACCTCATCACTTTTACTTCCACGCTTTCAATCGTTGGGTTTACCCTTGACCGGACCGAAGTCCGCCTCAGCAATCTTATGGCATTCGATGCGAAACTCATAGGTACCTGGGGCTGCAAACCTGAGCTCTATCCCGAGGTTGTCGAGCTGATTGCTTCAGGCAAGCTGAAAATCGATGATTTTATAGAGACATTCCCCTTGTCGGAGATCAATATGGTCTTCGGTAACACCCTGAAACATATGTATACCAGGAGGTCGGTAATGGTCCCTGATCAAGCATAAACAAAGTATTTACAAAAATCATTTTGCCATGTTAGCAAGTCACAATCTCACTGAAGCCAACTATAAAGAAATATTGTTCGAAAAGCGCCCCTGCCTTGATAATAAAGGCAATCCGGTTGAAGGCCTTTTCAATGCCTGGATCATCCTCAACAACCCCCAGCAGTTCAATTCCTATACCACCGATGCTGTAAAGGAAGTGATACTGGCCATGCGTCAGGCTTCGAATGACCGCAGCGTCGTTGCCGTAGTGTTCACTGCCTTGGGCGACAAGGCATTCTGCACCGGGGGGAATACAAAGGAATATGCCGAATATTATGCAGGAAACCCCCAGGAATACAAGCAGTACATGAGGCTGTTCAACGACATGGTCTCATCCATTCTCATGAATGACAAACCCGTAATCTGCAGGGTCAACGGGATGAGGATTGGAGGAGGACAGGAAATCGGGATGGCCTGCGATTTCTCGATTGCCCAGGATTTTGCCAGGTTCGGCCAGGCCGGGCCCAAGCATGGCAGCGCCCCTGACGGGGGATCCACTGATTTCCTGCCGCTTTTTGTCGGCATTGAAAATGCCATGTTCTCCTGCACGGTATGCGATCCATGGTCGGCCCACGAAGCCCTGAGGTATGGCCTGCTTACCGAAGTCGTCCCCGCCCTTAAAGTGAACGGTGAATTCATCCCCAACCCCCTTGTGATCACCGACCAGTGGGTGAACAGCAGGGGGCAGCTGGTGTACGGGAAACCGAAATCCGGCGACGAAATGACAAAAGCAAAAGAACTTGTCAAATCGGGGCAGATCGATCTTGCACTCCTCGACAAGGCCGTTGAAAGCCTTTGTACAAGGCTGATGTACCTGATGCCGAACTGCCTCAGCAAAACCATCAACTCGCTGCGCAAGCACAAACTGGAGCACTGGGACAAGAACAAGGAATGCAACCGCGACTGGCTTGCCCTCAATATGATGACCGAAGGCAAGGCAGGGTTCAGGGCTTTCAACGAAGGACCAAAGGATAACCGGGAATGCAATTTTATTAAGATAAGACAGCTTCTTGCCGAAGGCCATGAGTGGAACGATGAGCTGATCAGGGCCGTATCACCCCAGTATCAGCAGGGCTTATAAAAACAAGATTATGCAAAAGATCAGGACTGAGTGTTTGTTTGACAATTCCGTTGCAAGGATGATCCTAGATGACGGTAAAGCCAATATACTGGATAAAATAATGATGGGAGAGATCACAGAATTCCTGGTCTCACTGAAAGATAACAAAGATGTCAAGCTGATCACCTTTGAAGGGGCAGGGAATAATTTCTCATATGGCGCCAGTGTGGCTGAGCATACTAAAGAAAAGGCAGGAGAGATGCTTGAAGGATTCCACAGGATGTTCTTCACCATCCTTGACCTGCATATTCCTACGCTTGCCAAACTTTCGGGGCAATGCCTCGGAGGAGGCTTCGAGCTTCCCCTGGTATGTAATTTCATTTTTGCCGATAAGACTGCGAGAATGGGGCAGCCCGAGATCATCCTGGGTGTGTTTGCGCCTCCCGCTTCGGTGATGCTTCCCCTCAAAATAGGTAATGCCAGGGCCGATGAACTGCTGATCACAGGCAGAATAATGACTGCGGATGAGGCGAAAGCGGTGGGACTCGTGAATGAGGTTTACGAGGACAAGGCCGGCCTTGATACGGCAACGGAAGATTGGATAAAGAAACACATTCTTGGGAAAAGCGCTTCATCACTGAGGTATGCAGTCAAGGCGGCCAGGGCTTCTTTTGATTTCTTCTTGCTTAAAAACCTGCCGTATTTTGCCGAAATGTATAATAAGGAACTGATGGAAACCCATGACGCAAACGAAGGGATAGCTGCTTTCATGGAGAAAAGAAAAGCTGAATGGAAGAATTGCTGAACCTGCGGTTTAAACGAAAGAACGGACAATGATGACTGAAAGCGTTATAAAGGAAAAGACAGAACCCGTCAAACTTGAGTCTGCGGCCGAACTAAGGAAGACCATGGATGGTTACTTCACAAGGCTCAGGGAATCGGCTGAGACCAGGAGCAGGAAAGTTGCATGGTGCACCAGTGTAGGTCCCGCCGAACTTCTTTATTCCATGGGATTCGAGGTGTATTTTCCCGAAAACCACGGGGCCATGCTGGGTGCTGCAAAGAATGCCGACAAATACATCCCTTCGGCCGTTGCCCATGGCTATTCCCCCGACATTTGCTCCTATCTCACCAGCGATATTGGCTCATTTCTTCAGAATGAAACCCCTCTCCAGAAAAGCGGGTTCAAATCGGTCCCGGCTCCCGACATCCTTGTATACAATACCAACCAGTGCAGGGAAGTGGCCGACTGGTTTGGTTTCTATGCAAAGCACTTCAATGTTCCGATCCTCGGTATACATACTCCCCTGTCCATCCCCGAACTGACGCCGGAGATCATCAGGTCAGTCACCGACCAGTATAAGAATCTCATACCCGGGATAGAAAGAGTAGCCGGTGTCAAATTCGACATAGACCGCTTCAGGGAGACTGTTGGCTTATCGCATGACGGCTGTGTGCTATGGAGGCAGGTGCTCGAAAAAGCAAAGCATATACCTTCACCCATCAATTTCTTCGATTCGGCCATACATATGGGGCCTATAGTGGTGATGAGGGGAACAACATATGCCGTGGATTATTATAAGATACTCCTGGCCGAACTGGATAAAAGGATAAAGGAAAATGTCAGCGCAGTGCCCGGGGAGAAATACAGGATATACTGGGATGGCATGCCTCTCTGGTACAAGCTGAGCAGCATGGCCAAACTTTTTGTAAAGCTCGAAACCTGCATTGTTGCATCGACCTATTGCAACAGCTGGGTGTTCGACGACCTCGATCCGGCAAATCCGTTCGAATCCTCGGCCCTTGCCTATTGCAAGCTGTTTATAGTACGGTCGGATGAGGTCAAGGAAAATGTGCTTGAAAACCTGCTGGGGGAATTTTCTGCCGACGGGATCATCTTTCATGAATCCAAGACCTGTGCCCGTAACTCCAATAACCGTTACGGGCTGCAGAACCGCCTGTTCAAAAAGACCGGCATCCCATACCTCGAGATCAACGGCGACCTCAATGACCCCCGCTGCTTCAGCGAGGAGCAAAGCATCATCGCCATTGAAACTTTCATCAGCCAGCTGGCAGGTAAAATAAAATAAGATGAAATACAGGCTAGGCATCGATCTGGGGTCCTCTTATACCAAAGGAGTTTTGGTTGATGAGAATAACAAAATAGCCGGCCTGCATTGCGTGAAATCGGGTTACAGTTTCAACATTGCCTCATCAAAGATCATTGAACATTTTTTAGCCTCTCATGAAATTCAGTATCCTGTTTATACCTGTGGATATGGAAGGGAGCAGATCCAGGCTGCTTTTATTTCAAACTCGGAACTGATAGCCCTTTCGAAGGCGGTTTACGAAGTGTACCGCCGGTCCTGCTCCATCATCGACATAGGAGGACAGGATACCAAATTCATCAAAGTCAATTCGAACGGACAGGTCGACAAGTTCAAGATGAACAGGAAATGTGCTGCCGGTACGGGATCATTCCTCGAAGAGATCGCTTTCAGGCTGGATATAACCCCTGAGGAATTCACCGGGTTTGCCGAACAGGCCAGGCAGGAAGTTAAGATCAACAGTTTCTGCACTGTTTTCGCGATCTCAGAGATCATAGGGATGATCAAGAACGGAGCCACATTACCCGATATCATCATAGGGATCTACAATTCCATCATACTACGTTCCATCGAAATGTCCCTTGTTGAAGACCATCTCGTGATCACAGGCGGGCTGCCGGCCAAGCACCCCATGATCGTAAGCCTGTTTAAAAAGAAATACCCTGACTCTGACAGCCCCGAACATTCACAGTTCCTGGCAGCATATGGTTGTGTTCTTTTAAACAATGATAAAAATAACCCCTGATTTGTACATTGTACATGGTACATTGTACATTCTAAATTAATAGAATTCAAAGTATGGATAAGCGTAACAAAGAGGTCGTTATCGTAAGCGCGGCAAGGACGCCGATTGGAAAGCATGGTGGTTACTACAATAACCTCCCTGCCGAAGACTTGGCAGTAATGGCAGTTTATGAGGCTATCGTAAGGTCGGGTATCAGTCTTGATAAGATAAAGATCGACCAGGTCGTTGCCGGGATGATCTATATAGATTCCCTCAACCAGCAGATTTATCTTCCGAGGAATGTAGCTATGAGGGTGGCGCAAAAATTCAATGACAAGACTAACCTGAATGTCTCGCCGGGTAAAACCACCCTCAGGATATGCGGCACGGGATTCCAGGTCCTGGCCGATGCTTTTGACCTCCTCATGTCGCCAAACCAGGAAACCTGCACCGTTATTTCTTTCGGCACTGAGAACATGTCACAAACCAACCTGATACACCAGGGACGAAGAAAAAGGGACAGCGTATGGGAATTTGAGGATGCCCCATCAAGGGATTACCTCCTTGAGGGTTTCAACCATAATTTATTTAAGACATTGATGCCGAAAACCGCGGAGCTATATGGTGAACATTGCGGAATCACACGGAAGCAGTGCGATGAATTCGCTTTCCTCAGCCATACGCGGGCCATCAATGCCCAGGCTAAGCAATGGAACAGGTATGCAACACAGGGTGAAAATAATTACCTGAAAGGTGTTTTTACAGTTGATACAGTAGACCAGGGCGGAAATGCACTTTCGGTATGGAGGGATGAAGGAGTGAAATACGATGTTAAACAGGAAGAGCTTGCAGCCCTGCGTCCCCTTTTAAAACCGGACGGGCTTGTGACACCGGCAACCGCAAGCCAGATCAGCGACGGGGCGGCTTCGGCAATTTTGATGGACCGTACCTATGCAGACAAGCACCATATTCCATACCTGGCGGTGCTTAAAGGATACCAGTTTTCGACAGTTCCCCCGGAAGTCATGGGACAGGGACCTGTGCCGGCAATTAAAGACCTGCTGGGAAAACTGAACATGAAACTTGAAAAGACAGACCTCTTCGAGATCAACGAAGCTTTTGCTGCCCAGTACCTTGGGGTTGAAAAAGAACTGGGACTGCCAAGGGAGAAAACCAATGTGAACGGGGGCGCCATTGCCATAGGGCATAATATCGCCGCCACAGGCCTGAGGATCACCATCGACCTTGTTTATGAGCTGAAACGCCAGGGATTGAAAACCGGGATCTCTTCGGCCTGCATCGGTGGAGGACAGGGCGGGGCTGTTTGTGTTGAAATAGTATAGGTATCTTCCTGCCAAAGACCGGTGATTGCGATCTGATCGCAAAACGGGAACCTGCCAGGAGAAATAATAATAAACATCATAATACATGAAAACTGCTTTTGCATTCGGGAACAAATCCTTACAGAAAGAAGTTGCCAGGCTGAACAGCATAAAGAAGATTGCTGTGATAGGTTCTGGTACCATGGGGATCGGTATAGGCATAGACATACTCAATAAAACAGACAGCGATGTCATATTCATAGATGTGGCCGATTCAGCCCTTGAAAGGGCGGGAAGGGAAATAACGAATTACTTTTCAGGCCTGGCTTCCGGGGGAAGGATCCTTGAAACAGAGGTGAAGGAATATCTCGGCAGGGTAACCTTCAGCAAGGATTTCAGCCTGCTTTCACAAGCGGGGATCATCTGGGAGGCCGCTACCGAACGCATAGACATCAAGAAATCCATCTTTGAGAACATCGAAAAATATGCCGATCAGGGCAAGTTGCTTTTTGTTTATTCCAACACATCTTCCCATACAACGGAAGAACTTGCAGTTCTTTTCAACGATATGTTCCTCAGGGATAAGTTCCTCACAGGGCATGGTTATTTCCCGTTTCATGCCAACCGCCTGTTTGATGTCATGAAAGGCAAGTATGCATCGGAAGAGACTTTCACTGTCGGTGTTGCTTTTGCAGAGCAGATACTTGAGAAAAAAGTGATTGCCCTCAGGAACGACCACCATGGCTATGTGGCCGACCCGATATTTGAAGGCATGGCTGCCATTATTCAATGGGATATAAAGACAGGCCAGGACCTGGTGGAACTTCCGCAGGTGTTTGAACTGCTTACTGCCAATCCTTTCCAGGTGCTCGATCGCACCGGGCATATGCCTTATACCGAATGCGCAAAGCATTTCGGCAAGGCTCTCCCGGAACATGACCGCCTTAAAATAATTTATAACCGGGATGGAAGGTATTATCCCCAATGGATAGAAGACCTTGAGAAATCGGGAAAGACAGGGATCAACAGCAAGGGAAAGGAAGGTTTCTTCAAATGGACGGGGGCTGAGAACCGTGAAAAGATATCGGCGGTTTATGATCCCGCAAGCAAATCATACGTGGCTTTGCAGGATATCAGGCAGGATGAGTTCTGGTCGTTGAGCGAGGCAAAATCCCTTGATCACAGGGAGTCTTCGATTAAAAGTATTTCAGGA
>Ga0364867_10751_pt1 | contig 12753 bp, 12 predicted proteins | sample ExccelAu500001D4_3_FD_206915 | JGI IMG/M metagenome (GOLD analysis project Ga0364867, IMG submission 206915) | Enriched cells from Trout Bog Lake Hypolimnion, Wisconsin, USA - BchlTB.Aug13.5000.01.D4 | ecosystem: Environmental > Aquatic > Freshwater > Lake > Hypolimnion/Profundal zone | place...
AAAGGAGGAGAGTCCGGTTTCGCTGCGAACCATTGGAATTGATGAAATTGAGAAAAACCCGGGCGGCAACCGGGATATCTCAAAAGTAATTCAGTCCTATCCGGGTGTCGCTTCAACTGCAGCTTACCGGAATGATCTGATTGTGCGCGGCGGGGGGCCGAGTGAAAACCGGTTCTTCCTTGACGGAGTCGAAATTCCAAATATCAATCACTTTGCGACCCAGGGGGCATCTGGCGGACCGGTTGGGATTATTAATGTCGATTTTATCAGGGAAGTGAATTTTTATTCCGGAGCATTTCCTGCCTCCCGCGGAAACGCGATGAGCTCGGTGCTCGAATTTAATCAGCGTGAAGCTACTGAAAAGCTAAAGTTCCGGGGAACCGTGGGGGCTTCAGATCTGGCAGTTGCGGTAGAAGGGCCTCTCACCCAAAAAACAAGTTTCATGGCCTCGGTACGCCGGTCATACCTTCAGTTTTTATTCCAGGCCATTGGTCTCCCTTTTCTGCCAACCTATAATGATTTCCAGTTCAAAATAAAGACCAAAATCAATTCAAAAACAGAGTTATCCTTTATCGGCCTCGGAGCCCTTGATAAGTCGGTTCTAAATACCAGTGCCGATAAGACTGATCAGCAGCGCTATATTTTAAGTTATCTGCCCGAAAATACCCAATGGAATTATACATTCGGGGCGGTCTTAAAGCATTTTAATCCAAACGGAAATGATACGTATGTGTTAAGTCAGAATAAATTGGACAATTCGCAGCTCAAATATCAGAATAACGTGGTTCAGCCTCAGTTTCTGAATCTGGATTATAATTCCTACGAGATGGAATCCAAATTCAGGTACGAACACAATTATCGCTCAAAATCCGGGATAAAAGTTAATTATGGAGTTGACCTTCAATATGTGAGCTATTTTAACCGGACAGTTCAAAAAAGTTTCCTAAAGGAAGCCCCGGTTACCATTAATTACAGGTCGACACTTGGTTTTGCCAAATATGCCGCATTCGGGCAGGTCAGCCGCTCTTTTATCGACCAGCTGCTTGATCTATCCTTTGGCATACGGGCCGACGGAAATACCTATTCGGGAAATATGGTCAGCCCATTGAGTCAGCTATCCCCGCGACTCTCGGCCAGCTACCGGTTAACTCCGGGCACTTCACTGAACTTTAATGTCGGGCAGTTTGCCCAGCTTCCATCCTATACCACTTTAGGTTTTCGGGATAACAACAGTGTGCTTGTGAATAAGGATAACAATCTGACTTATATTCAGGTTAAACATGTGGTTGGAGGAATTGAATTCCGTCCATCTGACAATTCCCAGGTTACGGTGGAAGGTTTTTACAAAAGATACAGCCATTACCCGTTCTCGGTCAGGGATTCGGTCTCGCTGGCGAGCAAGGGGGCTGATTACGGGGTAAGTGGTGACGAAGCGGTCACACCAACCAGTAAAGGGAATGCCTACGGGATGGAAATTCTGGGTCGCATCAAAAAGTACAAAGGACTAAGTGCAGTTATCACCTACACCTGGGTCCGAAGTGAATTTACCACTAAAAATGGTGAATACATCCCTTCTTCATGGGATAACCGCAATCTTCTGACAATTACTGCAACACAAACTTTTAAAAAGAACTGGGATCTGGGTTTCAGGTGGCGTTATATCGGCGGAGCCCCTTTTACCCCTTGGGATTTAACGAAATCGGCTATAAAAACAGCCTGGGACGCACAAGGAATTGGTTACCTGGATTACAGCAAATTTAATACTCAACGTTTAACAGCCTTTCATCAGTTGGATTTGAGGGTTGATAAAGCGTGGTATTACAACAAATGGTCGCTGATGCTCTATTTTGATGTCCAGAATGTTTACAATTTCCAGGCAGAACAGCCCGCTTACCAAGAAAGGGTTGAGGATGCCAGTGGAAATCCTGTAACGGATCCTTCCGATCCTAACAAATACCTGCTGAAGACGATCAAAAATACGGTAGGGACTGTTCTTCCCACGTTAGGGATCATGGTGGAATTTTAACCCCCGGGAGGCTTGATAAAAACTGCCTTATGGGGAATCAGATTTTATTGGGGAGTAAAAGCTAGCCTCCAGCTGTCAATTCTGTTGGTATCAAAAGGAGGAAAGTTTATGTTTCCCGTTAATTTTGTAAAAAATAATAGATGAAAACCCTGCTAATTTTGATCATATTCCTTTTCTTTGGGTTTTCCTGCAAGAAAAGTGCTTCCCTGGTCGTCAAGACCCCGAAGGCCGTTTATGCTTATTTTACTCCGGATCAGTTTGTGATGGGAGCCGATCTCTCCTATGCCAGCCAGATTGAAGATCATGGTGGTATTTACCTTGATTCGTCGAAAGTGCGGGACCCGTTTCTGATCATGAAGGAACATGGGGCCAACCTGGTGCGGGTTCGTCTCTGGAATGATCCGGAATGGGTGCGTATAGTTTATGGAAGCGAGCAAACCCCATTATACAGCGGGTTTGCCGATGTTGTTAAAACGATTCAGCGTGCCAAAACTTTGGGGCTTGCCGTTGATCTCGATATCCATTATTCGGATACTTGGGCTGATCCCGGTACCCAGAACCCCCCGGCCGCATGGGTAAATATTACCGGTCTGCAAACCCTGAAAGACTCGGTTTACAACTATACCTATTCGGTTTTGAGCCAATTAAATGCCAGGGGCCTCATGCCTGAGATCGTGCAAATAGGCAACGAAACCAATTGCGGAATGATGATCACTAACACAAATCCCGGGTTCCCCGATTTAAACGGATGCAATGGCAACTGGCAGCAGCTGGGCGCCGTGATGAACAGTGGGATCAAAGCGGTCAGGGATGTGTCGGCTAAATCTGTTGTAAAAACCAAGATTGCACTCCATGTGGCCGATCCGAAAAATGTGGACTGGTGGTTCGCCCAGATTACCAATGCAGGGGGTGTCACCGATTTCGATATCATCGGCATGTCGTATTATCCGTTGTGGCATACTACTGTTGCCTTCAGTGACATCCCGGCACTGATCACAAGCCTTAAAAACACCTATAACCGCGAGGTGATGATCCTGGAAACTTCCTATCCATGGACAAGCCAGGGAGACGATTCGTATGCCAATCAGTTTGGGAGCCAGACTCCTATGGCGGGATATCCTTTCACTTTGGCTGGTCAGGCAAAATATCTTACCGACCTCACCCAGAACATGATTAAAGCGGGTGGGAGCGGCATCATGTATTGGGAACCGGAGTGGATTACTTCTCAAATGAAAGATCCATGGGGAACCGGTTCTTCCATGGAAAATTGCACATTTTTTGATTTCACAGGAAATACTCTATCTTCTATAGATTATATGCGGTTTCCGTATTCCTTTCCTAAATAGTATTACAGATGAGGCAGTTCAATCGTATAGATATTTTTTGTCCAGGAAGTTTAGGATCTTTTTATCCAGTGTCCAAAGTTGGGAGTCGGTTTCGATCGTGGTGTATATCAGGCAGGCATCTATCAGACCGATCCCTTTGGAAATAAGCTTGTTTTCAAACGAGAATTGACCAGCTTTTTCGAATAAATTTCTTATTTCAAATTTTGGCACAAACTGAAGACCTGCTCTTATAAAATCCATTTCGTTTTGATTAAGGGCACCCTGAAGAATTTCACCAATTACCGGATCTATGATTCTTATACACTGAATTTCTAAATAGGTCTGAACTTCTTTAAAATAAGGATCCTTCCTTTTAAAGTATTCAAACCAAACTGATGAGTCTACAATTAAGTCCATCACGACCTGTTTAATTCTCTGATCTCCTCCGCAGTGTACCTAAATTGTAGGGGCTTATTATTTATTGCATTACCCATTGCTTTCAGCTTTTCGAGGGCAACATAGGAATTCAAGGCAATGATCATTGTTTCGGTTATGTTCCTGGCATGTGACAGAACTTTCGCTTCATTGACCAGTTCATCGGGAATTATCGCTGTTACTTTCATAATTCTTTTGAATTTTAGTACTCATACAAATATACGATAGCAGATCGTATATTCCAAATTAAAGGTTGGATTCTACTTGAATAGTTGTATTTGTTACAATTTAATCTATTTATATGATTGGTTATATGACAATTATTGATATATTTGTAGTTGTATTTATAACAAAACATCTATATGACAATGTTTTACAGAAAGATAATTGATATACTTGAAGAGTGGTCGCAGCGAGTTAATAGAAAACCACTGGTTTTACGAGGTGCACGTCAGGTTGGGAAGACAACTTTGGTTAATTTATTTGCAAAAAAATACAAATGCTATATTTATCTCAACCTGGAAAAACCGAATGAAAAGGCAATTTTTGATTCATCGGGTTCTTTTAATGAAAAATTAGATGCCATATTTTTCCTTAAAGGATTAAAAAAAGGACAAAAGGATACACTTATTTTTATTGATGAGATACAAAATTCACCCCAGGCAGTTTCGCTTCTTCGCTATTTCTATGAGGAAGCACCTTCAATTCACGTCATTGCCGCAGGGTCATTGCTGGAGTCCCTAATTGACAGGCATATTTCATTCCCCGTTGGACGGGTTGAATACCTTGCAGTCAGGCCATGCTCATTCTCCGAGTTTTTGACAGCTATTGGCGAACATACTGCGCTCGACGCACTGTTAGAATGGCCAATCGCCGGATTTGCGCATGATAAACTTCAGTCACTTTTTAACCGATACACTTTAATTGGCGGGATGCCGGGAGTTGTGGCCAATTATGCTCAAAATAATGACTTAATAAGCCTGGATACAGAGTATCAATCCTTGATTGCCGGTTATATCGACGATGTTGAAAAATATTCTGTAAGAAACAGCTCGGTTCAACATATCAGACATATTCTTAGAACCGGATTTCGGTATGGCTGCCAACGTATCAAATTTGAACGATTTGGCGAATCGGAATATCGTTCTCGTGAAATGGCAGAGGCTTTTCGCTTACTTGAAAAAACTATGCTTATCGAGATGGTTTATCCCACTGGTTCAGCTAGCTTGCCGTTTCTTCCCGATTTCAGGAAATCTCCAAGGTTACACTGGCTTGATACCGGATTATTGAATTATTCAGCAGGAGTTCAGCAAGAAGTTTTCGGGGCAAATGAACTTAGTGCGGTGTGGCGTGGCCTTGTTGCGGAACATATTGTAGGTCAGGAGTTGATAGCTGAAGATTACAATGTTTTGGCTCAGCGCACTTTTTGGGTTCGTGAGGCTAAAAATTCAAATGCTGAGATTGATTATTTGATTTCATATTCCGGCCGGTTGATTCCAGTTGAAGTAAAATCGGGTGTTGGAACCACGCTGAAATCATTGCACCTATTTATGGATCAGGCTCCGCACCGGCTGGCTGTCAGAATATGGAACAAGCCCTTTAGCGAATCTGATGTCCAAACTGCTGCAGGCAAAAAATTCTTGCTACTCAACGTACCCTATTACCTGGTATCACAATTAATTCGAATTATTGAAAATTATAGAGAATCCTACCTTTAATAAGTTAAACTCTTAATTGAAATATTCCCCGAAGTATTCGCTGACCTCCCTTTGATCTTAACTCGGAATATCGTCGGAAACTCATCCAGTGTTTGCTGCGATCGGGTTATTCTGAAAGTGGAACTCTCTTTAAGGAACTCAATTGAACCGGTTGCCTTTCCTCCGTACATCTCCAGTTCCCAATCTTTAAATTCCAGTCCGGATTCCTTATGCTCTTTTGATGAAAAAGCTATTTCATACTGACCGATCCTGGTTACATATTTGGTCAGATCAAAACTCATCGCTTTCCATTCTCCGTTCCTCAAAGATTTATTGTCCCAGGAGCCAATTTCAAACGCCGGTTCTTCCAGGGGATCAGTACCGTTTTTACGCGCAAGCCCATCGTAGAAACTTCCGAGATTATCCCTTTTTTCAGGGGCAAGGTTTACCCCTTTAATGTTATAAACCGCAAAATCTGACAGGTGGGGGTCCCCCTTTGTGTTGGTAACGGAAATCCTTATTTTTTTCAGGGTAACCGGATCAAAGTAGCAGATCTTTTTATTGCCGATCGATGTCCCTGAATAGACCTTTTGCCATTGATCCTCAGAATTCATCCCTTCAATCTGAAAGGTCAGAACCCGCTGACCGAATAAAAGATCTTCCTGCAGGATGGCATGATTGATTTCGGCAGGTTCTGAAAATCTGATTTCCAGAATCTCCCCGGTTCCACTTGATTTTGCGACCGGGGTTTCAAAGCGCCGTTTTATCTCGCTACCGAAGTCGGCATAGGCCTTTACATGCGACCGGGGGATTAATCCCGAAGTATCGGGCGTTGAATTCAGCAACAGGAGTGCACCTCTGCCTACAGACTTATAGTAAATATTCATGAGCTGATCGGTTGTTAAGATCAGACTGTCGGTATTTTGGCCCCAGAACCACTTGTGTCCCTTGTTTTTAAGTAATGGGACATCAATTTCAACGGGGGCATAGGCATCACCAAACGGATCGGACTGAACAGCTGTCGAAACGCCGGTTTTCAGGTCTTTGGAGTTTAGGGTGTACCAATTGGAGAAAGGGGCATATCCGTCTTCGTTGCCCACCCATCTTAGGTTAGCCATGGGTCCCTGAAGGATTACCGCATCAGAGGCGTATTTTTCCAACAGGTCATTTACATTTATAAAGCAACTTCCATCGAACCAGACCTCGCTCACCCGTCCATATTTGGTTAAAACTTCTGTCATCTGCTGCCGGAAAACCTTATTGAATCCCTCCTGTTTCGCGGGATCTTTGGTAACCCCTCCGCTGCCGATACCGGCACCCCAGGTATCGTCTCCGGGATAAACGTAGATTCCAAGATCCAGACCATAATTTTTACACGATCGGGACAACTCTTTCAGAACATCGCCCCTGCCGTTTTTCCAGGGGGTGTTTTTGATTCCGTATTCGGAAGTATTTGTTTGCCACCAGCAAAAACCACCCGTGTGTTTGGCGACAAACAGGATCAGGTGGGCTCCCCACGATTTTGCGACTTCACACCATTGGTCCGTGTTCAGATCAGTTGGATTGATCCGGCTTAACGGGGTGGAATGATTATCATATTCACGCCCCTGCCAGGTGGCGGGATCGAGGCAGACGAACATGGTTTGCTCATACTTTTGCCACCTGAGCTGGGCTTTGGTTGGTAGGGGAATCGGAATGTTCTTTTCGGAGGATTGAGCATTGGCGAATAAAACAAAATAGATCAGGAAGCTTAATAAGCTGATTGTTATTCTCATACGAACAAAAATTGATATCATCTAATTCGTTTTATTATTAATCCTGGGTTCCTCGAAAAATGGAAAACCGCGAAAACGTTTATACTATTTTCTCCTACATAATAATAGACGCCATATGGGAAACGTTTTACGATTGCCATTCTTATTTCCTTCCGAATAATAGCAAATTGTAAAGGATTTTCCAATATCAGTTGAATGGCTTTATCTATCTCTTCAATAAATTCCTTATCCAGACCTGGTTTTTGTTCATTATACCATTCAGCAGCGATTTTAAGATCATTTTCTGCGAATGAGTTGAATTTTAATGAATATCTCTTCATTAGATATCTATTTAATGATCAACGATTTCCTTGAGATAATGAATCTAATAAAAGCAATATCTGGATTTGGGGTTATGCCCTGGTAGTTTTTTATCTGTTTAGAAGATTGGCTTTTATATCCTCCCAATTTTTTCCATCCTCCGGATTTTTTAATACAATCTTGTACCGTTTGTCTAATTCCTTCTCCATTTCGGAGGAGAGACCGGTTTCATCCTCATAAATGGTTATGTTGGGACTATCTCCTGCTAATTCCTTAATCAGGGTTATTATTTTTTTTGATTCTTTGTCAGTATCAGTAATTCTGATTGTATAGTTCATTTTCCTAAATATTTGAAAAATAATCAACCTGTCATATCGCTGTCAAAGATAGTGTATCTTTAAAGGGTTTTTATTGAGGATCCAAAATTTGATCTTAGAATTGAGGATCAAAGGAAAATCTAAATGCCATTCTGATATGAAAAGGTTATTTATTGTTCTGTTGATCTTTTTTGTCACCGGCTGTACCGGGAAACGAGATAAAGCCAGGCAGGTCTTTTATTTCTATAATGATGTCGGAGAATTTAGTAAAAGTCAAACCAGGGAGGGAATATTTTTTTCAATGCGTCAGGGATGGGGTCATATTGATTGGGGTTATCGCCCAATTGGATGGGCAAAAAGATGTACCTATTCCTTAGATTTTTTCAACGGGGATTCGATTTTTAGGAAACAGAAATCGTATTTGGACAGTATTCGTTGTTATGATCTTTATTGGATGACCAATGACTCAAATCTTCAGGATTTCTGGACCAAAAAGAGGTACGGCTCTTCCAGCCGCAGGGATACTTTAGAAATATACCTGATTGAAAAAATAGCCAGTACCGATTCGGTTCTTTTCCGGAGAGTTCAACGGATATTTGGTGATCCAAAATGAAGGAAAACGTTTTTACTGTGTTGAAATCTGTGAATTGAAATTATTACATTATTAAAACACCTGATTATAAACTATATGTGTAAAGTCTTAGTTTGACTGGTTCCACCCTTTTGCGAAGCGGATATCCTTCCGCCTTGATTCCGGAATTACTTTCAGACTGGTTAATACTCCGTTTTTTACAACCCCTTCAATCGTCGTGTTTTTCATCGCGTGCAATTTGAAATCGACATCCCACGCTTTGGGCCAGGCCGGGAGGAGGAGGATTATCCCGTTATCCTCCTGAATCAGCATCCGCTGCAAGGCGATAGCCCCTGATCCGAAATGATCGAAATCGGGACAGGAGTCGGGCCCTTCCCTTCCAAACATCGGGAAACGAACCATGGTAGAGGCTATCCTGAAACGACGCACCAAACCTTTGGCTGCCTCGGTTGCATTGCCGGCATAGGCCCAGTCGATCTGATCCTGGGTCCAGCATCCGCCACCCATGGCATCCTTCAGGGAACGATGATTCATCGTATTGGTCACGATATCTTCCGTTCCGGAACTCAGACCAAAACACCGGAAGGGGAACACAGGATAGAGCTCCCCGTTTTCTGAATTCTGTCGCTTTTCCCATTTATCGGCAGGAGCTATGGCTTTAAGACCGTCAATAATCTGAAGGGGTACCTCCGGGATTTCACTCCTGAACCTGCGCCAGTTTGCCTGATCTTCAGCAGTTCCGGCTTGCATGGCCATCAGCTGGTCCATGCAAAACCGTAAACCGGCAATATCAGGAGAGGGGTTGACCGCAACCCACCAGGTCTCCACAACCTGGGCCGGTTCAAGACGGAGTTTACCATTCACTTCACGCGGATAATGCTTGTCAAAAAACAGCAATACCTCACGCGCAAAAGGGACCAGCACGCTGTCCCGGAATTTCTGATCATCCGTGTAATTGACATTATCACACATCATTGCTAGGATCTCGAGTCCGCATGTAAAGTAGTAGTCGTGGTACCAACCCTCATATTTTTCGCCGGCCTTTGTCCGGGGTGGACGTCCCTCATTCCCGCAGTCGTGTTCTGCACCGTCAGGTTCTATATTTTCGCGGAAATAGGCCCCATCGTGCCCAAACCAGGCCTTGGTTATCGCCTTGCGCATTCCGAGCACATTCGAGTAATAACTGAAAAACGGTTTCATCAGATCATTGTCTCCGCTTGCCAGTAGCGGCCAGTAGAGGAGCCGTTGATTTTGAAAGGTATAGCGGCGCCCCCATAACCGGTCGTCCTCGTGGGTGAGCCAGGTGCCATCAGCCTGCTGTACCATATTTGTCCGATTTTTTTTGTCCTCCTCCTTAAATTTCAACTGTTGGGTAAATAGTCCGCCATTGAATTTGGTCTGGACACGTCCGCGGCTCTGGCAGGCCATCAGGAAACGGAATACATTGTAGCTTTGCGAAGTTAAAGCGGCACCATCCTCATCATCACGCATGCCGGATGGAGTAGCCTCACCTTTCAGGATCTCTCTCCGGGTAACCGGAATGGCGTTATCGGTAGCCACGATCCAGCTCCGATTCCAGAAGTCCGACCACCAACGGCAATGATCGTTCCAATTATCCTTCACATTCATCTGAATATCTGACTGTTTTATGATTTTAGCGATCCATTTGGAGGAGTCGGGTGTCTGCATGGTGAGAGCATGGATGCGGATATCAAAGGTTTTTCCTGATCCTACAAGAGCCCCATCTTTCAATTTAAGATTTTGACAATCCAGCAGATTCCCAAAGATATTGAAGCGGAAAGGATCCGGAAACTTAGTGGCCATCGGTTCTACGTTGTAATATTTCAGGTCGTCACCATAGATGCTGCGGTTGCCGACCGGGTAATACCAGAGCAGTTTTCCGCCCTTTTCAAGGCAGATATTCTGAGCAGGCTCTGCGGTTAATGTTGAAGGATAGAACTTTGTGCCGTTGAACTCCGCCATATTGAACACCGTGTAATCGAGGCGTTTCCATAAATCAGGACAAACGGTCACCTGTACTTCCCGGGGAGCGGAAACTTCAACATGAAAAACGGGTCGGTTTGCATCTGCCCAAATCCGGATGGTCATCCCATCTGCCTCAATCCGGATCGATCCTGTGGCAAGGTCGAGTGTCTGCCGGAAAGGTTTTCCCGGCTTGAAAGGATTGGGATTTAATGAGATGCGTACCCTTCCGGTTTTGAAAATATCGCCCATGTAATTATAGGCATCATTTTTGGACAGGAGCAGGTATAAATCACTGTTTTCGATTGCATAAACTCCTGCAGCGATATCCCCGTTTCCAATGGGCATGACTCCCGTGGCATCCTTTGAGGGTGTTTCCCATACGACATTATAACGGCTGATCCGATTATCGGTATCAACAGCAAGTGCAGTGAGATTCTGAATGACCAGGAAGATAATCAGGCTGGCCAGAATTTTATAGCGGTTACTTTTCATTTTCCCAGGGTTATTTTGTTTTTTCACACATTTCTTATTGAATGTGTGATTTTTATCTCAAAATCTGCGCGTAAATAAGTTAAATCGTCTCTTCCGGCTAATTTCCTAACTTGTTTAACCGTTCAAGTACCACTTTCAGATTGATATATTTTTCCAAAAGAGTTTGGGGTACATAGTAATAATGGTTCGATGATTCAAAGGCAATGTAAGGATCTTTCTTCAAGATGGGGATCATTCGTTTTACAAGCTTAATCTCCTCCATGGTAATTCCCCTCATCTTGACGATACATGCTTGCTTCGTTTTGGGATCCGTTGAAGCATAAAAGCGGTCACGGGCCATGATAAACCGGGCCTGATTTGCCACTGAAGAAAAGTGGATTGCGACAGCTGTTGCACGATCCAGCTCCACCCTAAGTGCTTTTTGATCCCCGATCCCCGGTTGTTTAAGCCCGTCTTTCAGGGTTCTGCACCCTTTTTCGAATCCTTCAGCAACTTTTACCATTTGGTCTGCCCATATCTTTTCCGGATATACCGCCTTCCAGTGGTTTAAATCGTCATAGGGAAAACCCACCATGGTTGAGATCATCCCGGTAGGCTGAATATAAAACGGATTTGCCGGCCCCACTTGCTGCGGACCCTGATAGACTGTCGAGATATGATATGGATATTCCCTGAACCCTTCGGAGAATTGGGTCCATGCTTTTCGTATCCATGGGGTGGCTTTCTCCCCGTAATATTTGTTGGAAAGAGCGTTTAAGTTCTCTTCCATTTTTCCCGTTTTCCACGACTGGAACAGATCTATATTTGCCGAAGGATATCCGCCCAGACTCCAACTGAGCATCACCCCTGTGACCGATTCCTTTGAGAGATTTTCAGCGTGCTGTGCGACAAGATCCATGGTTGGGAGTGCCGGCACAATTGACATCTCCCAGGTAGAATTGACCTGCACCTTAGCAACAGTTTTAAGCCCGGCCTCCCTGGCTATTTTCCAGTGATCCAAAGCTCTAGGGCCAGGTCCAACGGAGGAGATTGAGTATTCGCCAACAGAGGATTGTATCCCTCCACGCACAATTGGCAACGACCATTCGCTTACAGACATGAGCCAGCATGATTTTGGAATTCCTTTGATAATGGTTTCCGCGAACCGATCATCCCAGCCCCAGTCCCACACGATCACGTTGGCTTTGGGATTCCCCGATTTCACCCCCTTCTCCATGGCAGAAATGAGTTCAACCATGATATCGGAATAGGCCCGGTCTTTACACCTTTTGCACTCTTTTTGTTTGCCGTGTGAAATACAACTCGTCAGATTTTCAGATCCGGTAATGGTAAATATTCCTGCCAGATTGGGAACGTCCTGAAAAACAGTTTTTAGTGAGTTCGTTAACCATTCGCGGACTTCAGGCACGGTCGTACATAGTGCTGCATAATCAGTCTCTTTAACACCTTCAAGTCTTTTCCGATTCTCTGAGGATTCAAAAAAGCGGGTTTCCAACCCGCGTGGTTCATTCATGTAGAGGTAGATCCCAATTCCAAACCTTGCAGCCCTTTTCACGAGTTTCTTTAGCCCCTCAATCCGTTTTGGTGCATCTGCTGACCCGGGGAAATCACCATTGGGCGCAACCAGGGTATTCAGAACTGTGTGCAGCCAGATTGCATTGACACCTACCTTCGCCAGCTTATACAGAAGTCCTTCCGGAAAGGACCCTAAATCTTTGTCCATCAATGGATCACCAAATTCGGCACAATAAGAGGAGACCATTCGGAGTCTGAAGCCTGTGTAATCAGTTCCATTATTGAGTATCGGG